>Ga0068859_100000422_pt1 | contig 42364 bp, 41 predicted proteins | sample KBSSwiS22_FD_66585 | JGI IMG/M metagenome (GOLD analysis project Ga0068859, IMG submission 66585) | Switchgrass rhizosphere microbial communities from Kellogg Biological Station, Michigan, USA - KBS Switchgrass S2-2 | ecosystem: Host-associated > Plants > Roots > Rhizosphere > Soil ... | reverse complement strand
GTCGAGCCGCTCGTGGCCCTGGTGCGCGATCTGGCGCGCAGCGGGGCACGAACCGCGCAGGTCAACTATGGCGCCCGCGGCTGGGTTACCCATCATAACACCGACCTGTGGCGCGCCACGGGGCCCATCGATCATGCGCAGAGCGGTATGTGGCCAACAGGTGGGGCATGGTTGTGCACGCACCTGTGGGAACACTACGAATACAACTGTGACAGGCAATACCTGGCCGCAGTATTTCCCCTGATGAGGGGCGCGGCTGAGTTCTTTCTGGATACGTTGGTCGCCGAGCCGCGCACCGGGTTGCTGGTTACGTGCCCGTCCATGTCCCCGGAAAACTCGCATCCCGCAGGTGTATCGATCTGCGCGGGGCCCGCGATGGATCGCCAGATACTGCGCGATCTGTTCAGTCAGTGCATCGAAGCCGCACGAATTCTTGATGTTGCCCCGGACTTTCAGCGCGAGGCGCAGCGTGTCTTGACCCAGCTTGCGCCGGATCGCATCGGCGCGCAGGGTCAGTTGCAGGAGTGGCTGGAGGATTGGGACATGGACGCGAAGGACCTGCATCACCGCCATGTGTCGCACTTGTACGGTCTCTTTCCGAGCGGTCAGATCAACCTTTACGACACCCCCGGGTTGACCGCCGCCGCGCGCCGCTCTCTGGAAATCCGCGGCGACAACGCGACGGGGTGGGGCATCGGGTGGCGATTGAATCTGTGGGCACGCCTGCAGGAGGGCGACCATGCGCACGCGGTGTTGAAGCTGCTGCTAGGTCCGCAGCGTACCTATCCCAACCTGTTCGATGCACATCCTCCTTTCCAGATTGATGGCAATTTCGGCGGTACCGCGGGCATTACGCAGATGCTGATGCAGAGCTATCGCGGGACGATTTACCTGTTGCCGGCGCTGCCGCGCATCTGGCTGTCCGGGAACATTCGCGGTTTGCGCGCTCGTGGGGGCTTCACACTCGACCTCGATTGGCACAGTGGTGCACTGCAGCGGGCAGTGGTGCGGCGAACCGTCCCCGGCACGTACTCAGAGGAATCCCCGCCGGCGAGACTTCATTACCGTGACGAGGTCCTGGAGGTCCGTCCCTCCGCGTCACGAGCGGTCACGGTCGGGTGGGTCGCTTCGCGGCTGACGCAACTGGGGTAATTCCGACGGTTTGTCGCCTTTCTCGCTCCGCTTTCGATTTCCCATGATCGAGAGCGAGGAGATTGTCCATGAGCGCGATAGTGGCGGACGCCATCCCAGTGGCCGATCAACGTGCTTACCGCATGATGTCCATCGACATAGTGCGCGGGCTCGTCATTCTCATCATGGCGCTGGATCACGTTCGTGACTTCACGATGGCCGGGTCACTGCAGGACCCAATCTCGGATCCTTCAACCGGTCCGCTGCTATTTTTTACGCGCTGGATCACGCACTTTTGTGCCCCGACGTTTGTATTCCTGGCGGGGACCAGTGCGGGTTTGATGGCCCGCCGCAAGAGTCCCGCGGATCTCGCGCGCTTCCTGCTGGTACGCGGTCTGTGGCTGTTGGCCATCGAAGTGCTCGTAATCTCGACGGCCTACTCGTTCGCCCCGATGGGCATTGCCGAGCTCGGCGGTCGTACCTTCGTTGGCCTGCAGGTCATCTGGGCAATAGGGGCCAGCATGATCGTGTTGGCCGGCGCTCAATATCTTGGTGCTGGACTTTGTCTTGCAATAGGTTGCGCGATCATATTCGGTCACAACCTGTTGGATTATGTGTGGCCGGCAGCGAGCTCGACCGGTGTCACCGGACCTCCCTGGGTCGTGCTGCACGCGCGACAGTTATACAACGTCGGGCCGTTCACGATTTATTTTTCCTATCCATTGCTACCGTGGATCGGGGTCATGCTCGTCGGCTACGCCTCAGCGGGTCTTTTTAAAGGACCTTCGCAACGGCGCAACCAACGGTTGACGCGGATTGGGATTGGCTTGGTGATTGCGTTTGTCCTGCTGCGGGCTTTGGACATCTATGGAGATCCGCACCCCTGGCACGTCAACCCAAACAGTATCGCGGCTACGGTCATGTCGTTTCTAGCGACGACCAAGTACCCCCCGAGTCTCTTGTATCTGCTGATGACGTTAGGACCCGCGGCAATCGTTTGCGGGTTCGCGGAACGCATGGGCAGCGGGGTCAAAAATGTGTTGACGACATACGGACGCGCGCCGCTGGCGTTTTACGTCGCGCATTTCTATTTGATACATGCCACGACCATCCTGGTAGGTACTGCGCAGGGCTTTTCGGCGGAGCAGTTTTTCACGCTGTACCGGTTCTATCCAAAGGGCTACGGCGTCCCCCTCGCCGGGGTGTATCTGATCTGGATCGCGGTTGTTGTCGCGCTTTATCCATTTTGTCGATGGGTCACCTCCGTGAAGGCGCGGCGCACGGACTGGTGGCTCAGTTACGTTTAACGCTCCGAGCGATTGGATCAGAGTTTCAGCGCAGCTCTCAGTCGAACGCGTCGGCGCTCTCGGACTCACCGCGCCGGCCGCCAGTCGCAGCTGCACCGTTGCCGGCGTTACGCCGCTCTTTGGAGCCGGGCACCACGTCCATGTCGATCAGGTTGATCTTCATGACATGCAACATCTCGGCGAGCTGGTGTTGCTGCTGAAGGGGGATACCTTTCATCACTTTGGCGTTCATTTCCATGGCGACCTTCTGCATCTTCTCGAGGATGCCGATCCCCTTGCTGGTCGGATGTATCCGGTTGACGCGCCGGTCCTGCCCATCCGCGCGGCGTTCCACAAACCCACCTTCCTCGAGCCGGTCGATGAGGCTGCCCAGGGCCACTTTGCCCAGATCCAGCACATTGGCCAGCTCCGTCTGTGTAATGCCTACCTCGCCGTGCCGCGACACACCGCCCAGCACCCACCACTGCGAACGTGTGATACCCAGTGGCTTCATCCGCTGGTCGAAAGCCGTACGGCGCAAGCGCGAGACATCATGGATCAGGAAACCGATCCGTATCCTTTCATCGCGTTTCATCTTGATAAAATAGCATGCTCCTGGTACGGAAGCATACCGTACCGAAGCGCTGATCTTGGCTTCCTCGCCAGTCAAGAAATTCGCGGGTCCATGTCACATTGACTGATCCTCGCTCGTCATGATGTCGGCACCCACTGAAAGGAAGCCACTCATGACCGCAAAAATTGATCTCTTTGCCGCGGCTCCTGCGCTGATGAAGAATTGGCAGCGCACATCGACCGAGCTCGCCGCAGCCGCCAGCTTCGATCCAAGCCTCACCGAGCTCGTGAAGCTTCGAGCCTCTCAAATCAACGGCTGCGCCAACTGTATCAATCTCCATGCAGCCGAAGCGCGTGAGAATGGAGAAACCGAGCAGCGCATCTACCTGCTGCCGGCCTGGCGCGAGGCGCCTTGCTATACTGACCGCGAACGCGCTGCGCTCGGTTGGACCGAGACCTTGACGCGCCTCTGCGAAGGACATGACCGCACGAGGGCCTACCAGGACTTGAAGGCTCAGTTCACGGACGAGGAACAGGTAAAGCTTACCTTGACGATCAACATCATCAATGGGTGGAACCGCATCGCTGTCGGGTTCGGCCTGTATGCCGATGCGGCTTCCTTCAAGTCGGCCAAGGCGGCCGTCGCCTGATGCCGAACGCAATGTCTGACGATGCGGCTGCTGGCTACGATCAGCTGCGTCCGAAGCTCATGCGTGTCGCGTACCGAATGCTTGGCTCCGTGTCGGACGCCGAGGATATCGTACAGGAGGCCTTCATCCGTTGGATGAAGGCCGACCGTAGCGAGGTGCGGGAGCCCGAGGCGTTCCTCCGCCGCACGGTCACGCGCCTGTGTCTCGATCAACTCAAATCTGCGCGACACCAGCGCGAGACCTATGTTGGTCCCTGGCTTCCCGATCCCCTCGTGGAAGAGGAAGAAGGGGAAGACGTCACCCTGCCGCTGATGCTCGCGCTGGAACGCCTTTCTCCGCTCGAGCGCGCAGCCTTTTTACTGCACGACGTATTCGGGCTGGGATTCGAGGAGGTTGCAGAGACCATCCAGCGCGACCCCGCAACTTGCCGCCAACTCGCTGCTCGCGCGCGCACCCATGTCCGCGAGGCGAGACCTCGCTTCCAGATGGAAAAACAACGTGGCCTCGCGCTAGCCGAGGCCTTTTTCGTCGCCTCGCGCAGCGGCGATATGAACGCGCTTGGTGCGTTGCTGGCGGCTGATGTCAGCCTTCATGCCGATGGCGGCGGCAAGCGTCCGGCAGCGACGGAGCCGGTGTTGGGGTTCGATGCGTTTGTGAAGCTATACGAGCGTTTCCCCAAGAATGTCTCGAAACTCGTTCGCGTCGGTTTCATCAACGGCTTGCCCGGTTTCATCTCGCTGGAAGGCGATGGTGAGATCCAGACGACCGCGGTCGAAATCGAGGCCGGAAAGATTGCAGCAATCTATGTGGTGCGCAATCCTGACAAGCTGAAGCATCTGCACTAGATCAATCTTCGAGGATATCCGCTGATCATGCTGCGGTTTTAGACCCAGACTTGCAGTACGTAGTCGAACGGAGCTTGCCCGTTCAACAGATCCACGCGCTGCAGGACAATCTTGAAGTCGTCTTCAGTGCGCTGGAGCGTGTGCCGGTACGTGCCTGCAAATTGGCGCAGCGCGTCGCGACGGAGTTCCACCATCTGAAAGCGCGAGCGCACGCAGATTTTGGCATCGTCGATGGCCTCGATCATGACGTTGCCCACCAGATGACTCGTTCCCCACTGCGGCGCTTGCGACCATGCGTTGGGGTGTGTCACGCGCCCCATGCGGATTTCCATCATTCGCTTGTCTTCGGCGAAGATCGAGGGCGAGTCCAGCCATTCAGTCTGTTCTGGTGTCACGGGCATCCAGTACAGCCCATCGTCCGTGAATAGATCGATGTAGGCTCCCCAATGCTTTCCATCGAGCAACTCGGATTGATGGAAGAGAAATTGTTCGACGCGCTGTTGCAGTGATGCCGTCTGGGCCGATGCGCCGAGCGCGCTTCGCGGCGGCAGCGGCGGTCCGCTGCGCCCAGTCTCGCGCGGCGAGTGGTCCGGTGCTATCGCCTGCGCACCGGTGTTCTGGGACTCGCGGTTTTCGAAGATGACGACATCTTCCAACAGACGTTGTTGCAGAGTGGTCATGAGCGCACCATGTATTGCGTCCATGCCTTGAATTGACTGCGCATGACGGCCTCGGAAGTGCCATTGTTGGAATACGTCACCTCGCCTTCGCAGGTGTCGCGGCCGTGATTCCTATGGAAGCTGACCCAATCACCGCCGTCCGATTCAAGGCCCCATTGTCCCTTGGTCCAATTCTCCAGGTCATCGGCGTTGATCATGGTCGCGGGGGAGTTGACCAGATTGAAGTACCACAACGCCCGTCGGTAGATCGCCTGCGACACGCCCTTCAAGCGGAAATGCCAGATCTCCGACAGTGTTCTGTTCGGTGCCAGGGGACGCAGGACCCGCAGCTGCTGCAGCGGTGATTGCACCGACAGATACGGGTAGATCAGGACGTGGTGAATGCTGCGGCCGAGAAACTCTTCGGCCTGCTTCTCACCGTAGCTGCGATACATGGCTGCCACGTACTCCTTGGTGTCCGGATCGTCGGGCCGCAGACCCATATAGCCCTTCAGGATGCCATGGCCCCGGGGAAAGTTGACAGTTTGAACGGAGTCCCACTGGTCGAACGAGGAGGCAAAAGTTGACAGGTAGTGATAGTAGAGCGGGGGAGTCTCGCCTTCCTGCCGCAACCTGCGCTCGACCCGTCCGGCCGCAACCCCGGTGGATTGATGGGTTACGGACGGGTGCAGGGCGTCGAGCTGGTTTTCCATGAAGAATTTCCAGTTCGAATGCTGCACGACACGATGGCAAATGGGCACGATCTCAACGGCCCCTTCGGGCGAGCGATCGCACATGTCGTCGAATGCGATCTTCGCCTCGCCCAGGAACTCCAGCAGCGTGGGACCTTCCGGCGCGAGGCTCGCAAAGACAAAGCCCCGATAGCTGTCCACCCGCGCCGCGGCTTTCATGGAGCAATCGGGGTTATCCGATGTCATGCGCGTCCCGTCGTAGCCGTGTGACAACGGGATCCCTTTGACGCGGCCGTCGAGATGGAACGTCCATGCGTGATACGAGCAGACGAACGTCGTGCCGGTGTTACCCTGGCGATTCCCGCAGACTTGTACCCCGCGATGCGGGCACCGATTGAAAAGCACTCGGATAGCTCCATCGGTGCCCCGGACCATGATCATGGGTTGGCGGCCGATTTGCACCGTGGTGTAGTCGCCAGTTTTCTGCAGCTGCGATTCGTGGCCGCAATAGACCCAGATGCGCTCCCAGATGTTCTGCATTTCGCGATCGAAGATCGATTGCGCGGTGTACACGGATTTGTGCACACGGTCGGGTTCGACCAATAGTTCGAGTGACTGCACGTGTACTCCCGTGGGCTGATCCAAAGCCTTCCGGCTACCACATCGAGCGTAGGCCACCGGCGGTGCGCTTTCCATGCCCCGACTGTGCCGTTTATATTACTTAGGTTGGGCGTGCAGTTACTCGAGCGGGGGCCGATTCGGCGCGTTCCCGGATCCTGCAGTGGATTTGGCGGGCAGCATGAGCTCGAGCGCCGCGCCTTGGACGACTTTCACGCAAGCGGGATCGGCGCCGCCGCGGGCCGAGGCGAATCTATCGTGAGCGAACTCGTAAATGCGGATGCCGAATGGCTCGATCGGGAATACAACCCGCGAACCCAGATACCGCAGTTTGCCGAATTCTTTTCCCGCTGGGCGCGGACGGCGCATGAGGCCCGTGAATCTCTGCAGGGGCGGCTTGACCTGCGGTACGGCCCGGCGCCTGCCGAGACCCTGGATTTCTTTGCGGCGCCCGGGAGCGGCAAGCCGTTGCTGTTATTTTTACATGGCGGCTATTGGCGGGCACTCGACAAAAAGGATTTCTCCTGGATTGCGCCGGCATACGTCGCGGCCGGGATTTCCGTCGCAATCATCAATTACGGTCTGGCACCCGCCACCCCAATTGCGCAAATAATCCAACAGGTGCGGCGCGCCTGCGCGTGGCTCCATGGAAACGCACACGAGTTGGATATCGACGCCGAGCGGCTCGTATGCGCCGGGCACTCGGCGGGCGGACATCTCACGGCGATGATGCTTGCAACTGATTGGCCGCACATCTCGCCGCAATTGCCGCCACGCCTGCTCGCTGGGGCACTCACCATCAGCGGCATATTCGACCTGACGCCGCTCACTCGTGCCGAGTTCCTGCGCTACGACCTGCAGCTCGAGCAGAGTCTCGCGCACGAACTGTCACCGGCATTCCTGCCTTGGCACAACGATGTGCCGTTGGTTCGTGCGGTGGGTGCGCTCGAGTCCGCTGAATTTCACCGCCAGTCCACTATGATGAAGCAGCACTGGCCGCGGGCCTGTGAGCGCGAGCTGCTCGAGGTTCCGGGTTGCAACCACCTTTCGGTGTGCGATGCCTTAGGGATGCCCGGCACGATTCTGTTCGAGGCGATTCGCGCGATGGTGGTCTGACTCGAGACCCGCCAACTACTTCGTTTGGTCGATTACGCGCGGGGTGCCAATACGGCACAATTGCGTGCCAGTATCTGCCCGTCAGTCGCCCGACCCTCACTCTGAAAACGATCCGATGACAATGCCACCACAGACAAGAGCACTGGATCCCGCCCCACAGCCCGTGACCGCGCCGCTCACTCGTGCCGCAATCTTCCTCGTCGTGACCATCAAGCCGGGCTTGGATAACTGCGACGCCGTGCGAGCGCTCTGCGGGGATCTCGCAGCGCTGGTCCGCGCAGTTGGGTTTCGGGATATCGAGGCGGGGCTGTCGTGCGTCATGGGCTTTGGTTCTGAAGCGTGGGACCGCCTCTTTGGTCAACCGCGGCCCGCGCAACTTCATCCCTTTCGGGAGATCCGCGCAGGAATGCGCCACGCGGTTTCCACCCCGGGTGACGTGCTGTTCCATATTCGAGCGCAACGCATGGACTTGTGCTTCGAGCTTGCCACGCAGATCTGTACGCGTATTGCAGCTGCGACTTCGCCGGTGGACGAGGTGCACGGTTTCCGTTACTTCGATGACCGCAATCTGATCGGCTTCGTCGATGGAACGGAGAACCCGGGCGGCGAGACCGCGACCGACGCGACGATCATCGGTGACGAAGACGCCGCCTTCACCGGGGGCAGCTATGTCATCGTGCAGAAATATCTTCACGATCTCAGCGGATGGGATGCCCTGTCCACGGAAGCGCAGGAACTCATCATCGGCCGCAAAAAATTGTCCGATATCGAATTGGACGATTCCATCAAGCCTGAGTCCGCGCACAGTGCACTCACCACCCTCGTCGAGGATGGCAAGGAGATCAAGATCCTGCGCGGCAACATGCCCTTCGGCAAAGCCTCGCAGGGTGAATTCGGCACCTATTTCATCGGCTACAGCCGCTCGCCGCTCACGATCGAACAGATGCTCCAGAACATGTTTGTTGGCCGGCCGCCTGGCAATTACGACCGCTTGCTCGACTTCAGTCGCCCAGTGACCGGGAGTCTCTTCTTCGTACCTTCAGCGACGTTCCTCGACGGTGTGGGCGATACGCCTGCAGCTGTTACGGCGCCCGCTCCGAAGGAGACTCTTCAATCTACTCAATCGATGCACGACGGAACGTTAGGCATCGGTTCCCTAAAAGGTGATACGCAATATGAATAATCTGCATCGCGAGCTGGCGCCGGTTTCCGACGCCGCCTGGGCTGAGATCGGGGAAGAAACAACGCGGACACTAAAACGCTATCTGGCCGGCCGACGGGTGGTCGATATGCCCGTGGCCGGGGGCGCGGAGCTCTCGGCGGTTGGTACCGGTCACCTGCGAAAAATCGCTGCCCCAAGGGACGGTATCTTCGCGCGGCTGCGTGAATCCAAGTCACTGGTCGAGCTGCGTGTACCCTTCGAGCTGGCTCGCGACGCGATTGATGATGTCGAACGGGGAGCGGCCGATTCCGACTGGCAGCCGGCAAAGAATGCCGCGAAAAAGCTCGCCTTTGCGGAGGACGGCGCCATCTTCAACGGCTATGCCGCAGGCGAAATTGGCGGTATCCGTCAGGCAACGTGCAACCCTGTCATGAGCCTTCCGGCCGATGTGCGTGATTACCCCGATGCCGTGGCGCAAGCATTGAGTCAGTTGCGGCTCGTCGGTGTCAATGGTCCATACAAGGTTCTGTTGGGCGCCGATGCATACACCGCCCTGGCCGAAACCCGAGATCACGGGTACCCGGTGCTCGAGCACGTAAAGAGACTCGTCAACGACGAGATCGTCTGGGCGCCCGCCATCGTCGGCGCCTTCGTGCTGACGACGCGCGGCGGTGATTTTGAGCTCACGATCGGACAGGACACCTCGATTGGTTATTCGAGCCATACGGACAGCGTCGTGCGCCTGTACCTGCAGGAGACCTTCACATTTCGGGTTCTTACGACGGAGGCCGCTGTGGTCCTGGTGCCCCAGGCTACGGACTAGCCCGGCTGACTGAGGTTGAGTCAACGCAGTAGGGGGTTCCCATGGCAACTGGCAATCGCTTTTTGACCACGCACGTTGGAAGCCTGCCCCGGCCGGACGACCTGATCGAGATCATGTTCGCGCGTGAAGATGGCATCCCCGTGGATCGCACGGCCTTGGCGGAGCGGGTCGAACGCGCCGTCGATGAAGCTGTCGCCCGCCAGGTCAAGGCCGGCGTGGACATCGTCAATGACGGCGAGTGGTCCAAGCCGAGCTATGCAACCTACATCAAGGATCGCCTCAACGGGTTCGGCGGCGCCGGAAATGCTTTTATCTTCCAGGACATCGAGGAGTACCCGCGCACGAAATCCCGCGTGTTTGCCGATCCCGGCCGCAAGCATCGCAAAACCCCCGCGTGCAACGCGCCAATCAGCGTAAAGGACGCGCAAGCAGCCCAGAACGACGTCCGGATGCTCGCAACGGCGGCGAAGCTGCATGGGGCGGCGGGTACCTTCATGAGCTCGGCCTCGCCTGGAGTGACGGGCTATTTCTTCCGCAATGAGTACTACCCGAGCCACGAGAGCTATCTTTTCGCGCTCGCCGAAGCGTTGCGCCACGAATACGAGGCGATCGTGAACGCTGGCCACATGCTGCAAATCGACTGTCCGGATCTTGCTATGGGCCGGCACTCTCAGTACGCCAATCTCAGTCTTGCCGAATTCCGCGCCCGGATGGAGCTGCATATCGAGGTGCTGAACCGTGCGCTCGTAAACATCCCGGCGGAAAAAGTACGCATGCACCTGTGTTGGGGGAACTACCCCGGCCCACATCATTGTGACGTGCCGTTCAAGGATATAGTGGATCTGATCTGGACAGCCAAGCCCCACGCCATACAGTTTGAAGCTGCGAATCCGCGGCACGCGCACGAGTGGTCCATCTTCGAAGAGATCAAGCTTCCCGCAGGAAAGATGCTCATCCCGGGAGTGATCGAAGTGCAGTCGAACTACATCGAGCACCCGGAGTTGGTGGCACAGCGAATCGGGCGTTATGCCAACCTGGTTGGCCGCGATAACGTCATGGCCGGAACCGATTGCGGATTCAGCATCCATGTTGGATCCGGCGGTGTGGATCCGGATGTGGTGTGGGCGAAGCTGGAAGCGCTGGCACGCGGTGCGGCGCTTGCCAGTGAGAAGTTCTGGCCTTAGTTGCCAGCTCGTGCCGAGCCGTGTCCTTACGCATAGCGTGCCGTTGGGACTGAATCCTGCTTGCCAAAAGGAGAACTCACCAGGAGTCTCCCATGGCCACCGAGTACCCCGGTCCATACCAGTCCCGCGCGACCGCCGGGCACGCCGCAGCAACGCACCCAGCCGCCGACGAGCCGCAATGGCGGCCCGATCAATTCAACCAAAGGATCTCCGGGCGATCGACGACGGCCCGCAATCTGGGGTACCTGAGTCTCGCCCTGGGTGCGGGTGCTCTGTTCATGCCGAGCCGCCTCGCCCGCATCAGCGGAATGCAGGGGCACCGCGGATTATTAGCCTTCACCGGACTGCGGGAGTTGGTTAGCGGAGTTGGCCTGTTGAGACAGTCTGGCCAGGCTCCTTGGTTATGGTCGCGGGTGGTGGGAGATGGAATGGATCTCGCAGTGCTCGCCATTAGTCTCCTGAGCCCGCGCAATCCCCGCAGAGTGAGTGCGGCGGTGGCCACCGCTGTCGTAGCTGTGATAACTGCCATAGACACAAGGGAAAGCATCCGCAGCAGCATGCGGGCCGACGAAAGGAGCGGCAGCGGGGCGCCGGACGCCTTCGTCACATCGAGCGTGATTGTTGGCAAGTCGGCTCGAGAGTGTTACGACTTCTGGCGTGACCCCTCGAATCTGACCAGGATCAGTCGAATGGTCGAGTCTGTAACAGTGCTCGACGCACGCACCTCGCATTGGGTGGTCAAGAGTCCGCTGGGCACGCGAGTTGAATGGGACTCCCGCGTGACGGCAGACGTGCCAGGTGAACGGATCTCCTGGCGATCGATGGAGGGCGGTGGTCTATATCATGCCGGAGTCGTGAGGTTTGATCAGGCTACGGGAGGACGGGGAACCCTCGTAAGTGCCACGATGCACTTCAAAGTAACCGGCGGTCGCGCGTCAATGGCTTTGGCAAAAGTGCTGGGCGCGGACCCGGCTATCGAAGTTCGTGAAGATCTACGCCGCTTCAAGCAACTGCTGGAGGCTGGCGAGATTCCAACCACCCGGGGACAGCCGTCCGGCCGCCGCAGCTTGTTCGGGCTCATGACCCGGGAAGGGCGACTTTCGCGTCAAGGGGGTCTGTCATGAAGGCAAACTGTTGGAACGGTACCGAGGACCTGCGCATCGAGGACGTTCCGGAACCGCAGATCCTGAACGCGCGCGATGCGATCATCAAGATCACGTCCACGGCCATTTGCGGGTCTGACCTGCACATTTACGATGGCTACATTCCGACGATGATGAAGGGCGATATCCTGGGTCACGAATTCATGGGCGAAGTGGTCGAGGTCGGGCCGGCTGTCAAGAACCTCAAGGTAGGCGACCGCGTGGTCAATCCGTTTCCCATTGCGTGCGGCAACTGCTTCTTCTGTACTACCGGACAGTTCTCGCTGTGTGAAAACTCCAACCCCAACGCCTGGATGGCTGAGAAACTATGGGGTCACTCTCCGGCCGGCTTGTTCGGCTATTCGCACATGCTGGGCGGGTATGCCGGCGGGCAGGCCGAATATGCGCGGATACCCTTTGCCGATGTGGGTCCCATCAAGGTGCCGAGCCACTTGAGCGACGAGCAGGTGCTATTCCTGTCGGACATTTTTCCTACCGGCTACATGGCCGCCGAGAACTGTGGGATCGAGCCGGGCGACACCATTGCCGTCTGGGGATGCGGACCGGTGGGGCTATTCGCGATCGCGAGCGCTTTTTTGCTGGGCGCTGAGCGGGTTGTTGCGATCGATCGGTTCGAGGAGCGATTGCGCAAGGCGCGGGATGAGTGCAAAGCCGAGACCCTGAACTACGAGAAGGTCGATGTCCTGGAGGCTTTGAGAGAAATGACCGGAGGGCGTGGCCCTGACTCCTGCATCGATGCCGTGGGACTCGAGGGTCATGCGCATGGGTTTTTCGGGACGTACGATCGGCTCAAACAGTCGCTCCGTATGGCTACTGATCGACCGACTTCGCTGCGCGAGGCGATCCTTGCCTGTCGCAACGGCGGTACAGTCTCGGTTCCAGGAGTGTATGGAGGATTTCTGGACAAGATCCCGTTCGGTTCGATCGTGAACAAGGCCTTGACCATCAAATCCGGCCAGACCCACGTACAACGCTACTTGCGTCCGCTGTTGAATTTGATAGAGCAGGGAAAAATAGACCCGAGCTTTGTCGTTTCACATCAACTGCGCCTGGATCAAGCCCCCGAAGGGTACGCCATGTTTCGCGACAAGCAGCGTGAGTGCATCAAGATCGTCCTGAAGCCGGGTGACAGCGCCGGGCGAGCCCGGACATCGGGAGCAACCGGGTCGATGGGTGCTCCCGCACATTGACCCGTGGTTTCAGCGTACCTTGCGCGAGAAGCGAACGGTTCACTCACTCATTTCGAGCGACGTCGTTCCAAGTCCCCGCGGGTGGGGTGTCGCGTACGGCCTCGTTTACGGATCCGGTTCTAGCGAGCTTGTCAGCATCCGCAATGCCTTGCCGAACAACGCCTCGCCCAACTCCCGGGGACACACCATCCTTTCCTTGCGGAGTGCGGCCAGCTGCGCCTCGGCCGGCGTTGGCCGACTCAGAGGGACCCTTCTGTGAATTCGTACGATCGCGCGATCCGTTTGTCTCACTCATGACCCATTCCCCTGGCTGCCATAGGTTGTGCCAGCAGGAATCGGGCCGTTGAAGCCCTGGAGGACATCCAATGGGGCAGCCCCGCCTGCGCCCAAGGGAGTGGACTACAGTGGGACCATGAACACGGCAACGGGCGCATCCTCATCGGCGTGGCAAGCTGCGCACATGCGATGATATCCATCGGCAATCACAAGCGGTCGTCCGCGCGCCAGATCACCCTGTATGACAATGATGGGGGCGATAGATTTGCCCTTCCGTATCTTCTTGAGGTTGTCCGCCACATGCCGCTCATCAGTCGGCAGCAGCGGCAGATTGCTCGCCCGAAGAATGTCTTTCGCTACATGTTCGAAGTGCCCCGCGCGCCGTGCCTTGGCAACCAGGCGTCGTGCCGTCGAATCGCTGAACTGGAGAGACAAATAGTTGAGTGCTCCTTTGAATTCGTCACTGCCGGGCCGCGAGGCCCACTGCGCTACTCGTTTTGCCATGGTGTTTTGTCTCCGGATCGATCTTCTTTTGAGCCGCGGAATCGAGCGAAGTCCCGGCGCGGATACCTGCGAGGCAAGCCGTGAATTCGGCACCGAATAAGAAGATCTGCGCCGTGTAGTACAGCCACAGCAGCAGGGCGGCGAAGGAGGCGGCCGCTCCGAACGCCGAGGGTTGGGTCGAGCGCGACAGGTAAATACCGATCAGCCAGCGGCCGATGTCAAACAGAACCGCTGTGAGCACGCCGCCGATGATCACGATGGGCCATCCGAGCCGCCGCGCCGGCATGTAGCGATAAATCAGCGCGAACAGAGCTGCGACAATCAGCAGCGAAGCCACAAAATCGACTGCACCCAACACGCCTATCAGACCCGCGTAGCGGTGAGCCAGGCTGCCTCTGATATTTGAGAGGGCTGTTGATATGGTGAGTGACACCAGCAGAAGAAAACCCAGCGTCAGGATAAATCCCATCGACAGGAGCCTGGAGTGAAGGAAGCCTCTCACTCCGCGAGGCGCCAGTTTGCTGCTCTGCCAGATCTGATCCAGCGCCGTCTGCAGTGCGTTCAGCACCGTGGAGGCGCCCACAATCAACGTGACAACGCTCACGATGGTGGAAACGAGTCCCTTGGTCTGCTGAGAGGCTATCACCGCTCCCATCACGGTCTTTGCGGTGGCCGGCCCAAACAGCGCCTGCATCTGCACCTGGACTTCGCCGTAGGCGGCCTTCGTGCCGATGATGGCGCTGGCGATCGTGAGTACAATGACGAGCAGGGGCGCCAAGGAAAACGCGCAGAAAAAGGCTAGGGCGGCTCCCGTGGTGGAGGCGTTGTCGCTGCTCCAAAAGCGGGCGGCGCAGCTGGTCAAACTGCCGATCCTCTTCGCGGCCCTATGGATTTGCGAAGACATCAGATATTCGTGGAAAGCCTGCAATACACGATCATGTTGTTTGGGGGGCTGCAGATGCTGTCGGTGCTTTCGGATTCAGTTGTCAGATGAATCCTTCAGCGGCGCCGGCGGGAATGGCAAACGTCGGCCGGCGCCGTTCATCCTGGCTCTACGGGAACTTGATAGGCTGATCGACGGCGTGAGCGTCGCGCAAGACTTGGCCTACGCGTAGCTTGGAGTTCATGGGACATACTGCATGACCGGCGCTGGGTAGGCTGTCAATGCGGTATAAACCGCGTGTGCATAAGGATACCGATATGGGTAATCAGCCTCCGGGCAGCGAGCAGCGCCCGAAATCTCAGAGCCCACAGGGCACAAGCTCTCCCGGCTCTCAGGACAAAACCAGAAGTGGTCAGATGGAGCAGGCGGGGCGGCACGATCAGCCCGGCAGCACCAAACGGCAGGACAAGCCCCACGACAGCGATCCGGGAATGAGCCAGGACAAGGAGAATGACCGAAGCAAGTCAGGCGACCGAAACAAGTCAGGCGCTTAACGCTAACGGTCGTGTAAGCGGCGAGGGGTGTCCACCCCTCGCCCGGCACGTACTCACAGGCGGTTTTCTGTAGCACTGCCCTATACAGTAGTCGCGTCCTGCGTCTACTGGATTTACGCGAACTTTCCTGGCCCGTATCATGAGGGTATGACGCGCCGTTTCCTGGGTTCTCAACCCTTCAAGGGACGTGGTGCCCTGTCCAATCCTCCCGTCCGCTTCGAGTCCACTGCGGTCGAAAAGATCGACGACGGCTGGCTTCGTGAGGAGGAAGAGGGCACGGCTTCATTGCCGCAGACCGTGCTTCCCGATGCCGCCAGAAGCGTGATTACGACCAACAGTTCCCCGGACGTTGGCTTCGATCAGTCCATCAATCCCTATCGCGGTTGCAGTCACGGATGCGTCTACTGCTTCGCTCGACCAACGCACGCCTATCTGGGCCTGTCACCGGGTCTCGACTTCGAGACCAAGCTGTTTTACAAGGACAACGCAGTCGAGCTGCTGCGCGCTGAGCTCAGTAAACGCAATTACCAGTGCAAGACCATCGCGCTCGGTATCAACACGGACGGTTGGCAGCCGCTTGAAAGGCAGATGCAGGTGACTCGCAGCATACTGACGGTTCTCACGGAATGCCGGCATCCGTTGACAATCGTGACGAAGAGCGCTCTGTTGGTGCGCGACCTGGATCTGTTGCAGGAATTGGCACGCGACCATCTGGTCTCGGTGATGGTCAGTGTCACGACCTTGGACAACGACATCAAGCGCACGTTGGAACCGCGGACCGCCTCCCCCCAAGCCCGGCTCAAAGTGATCGAGCAGCTTGCAGCGGCCGGCGTGCCGGTCGGTGTATTGGTGGCGCCCGTCATTCCCGCACTCACGGATCATGAGATGGAGCGCATCCTCGAGTCTGCGAAGAGTGCAGGCGCCAGCAGCGCCGGATACACGCTTCTGCGGCTGCCTCATGAGGTCAAGGATCTGTTTCGTGAGTGGCTTGCGGAGCACTACCCGGATCGCGCACAGCACGTGATGTCTTTGATCAACCAATCACGTGGCGGCAAAGATTATCAATCCGAATTCGGCACGCGCATGGTGGGCACCGGAGTATTCGCGCAGCTGCTGCGCAAACGGTTCGAGGTCGCCAAGCGAAAATTCGGGCTTGACGATGCCGGTCAGCGCCACGAGCTTCGCACGGATTTGTTTCGCCCCCCTGGCATCGATGGGCCGCAAATGACGCTCGGGTTCTAAGCACCATCGGCCAGTCTCGATGGACCTTCTGCGGCTACGTAGTGGGCTTTGGTGCCGATGACGAGGGCCACGGGTGGTCGGACTTCCCGTTGAAGATTGCATCCGAGTTGGCTTGGGCCAGAGCCCAATCGCCCCGCGAGATCTCCGCCTCGAGTTGACCTGGAGCCCAACCTGAGTGGCCGATGAAAATCCGCAGTCCGTCCATAGGTTTGTCGCGGCGCAGCAGGTGCAGCAACAGTTCTCGATTGGCGCTGATGTAAACGTCGTCGAACGCTTTGATCGCGTATTCGGGCGCCTTCGAGGCACGCAGCAGGAACCAGACGGTGTCCACTTCAATCGGTCCACCGAAGTAGACCTTGTCGCGTACTTGCGCAAGGTGCCCTTGCAGATCCGGGAAGAGGTGCGATACGTGAAATTTCGTAGGTCTGTTGGTAATCAGGCCGATCGGAGCGGGGCCCAGATTGTTCAGTACCAGGACCGCGGAATCGGCAAAGTTGTCGTCGGGTAGCTCAGTCCTTGCAGTGATGAGGATTGCGGTTAAGGGCTTCGCCGCCGCGGCAGATATCGTCCACGAGGTGTGAAACACAAACAGGAGCGTGCACAGTGCTCCCAGCAGGAAGGGCTGCCAGCAGAAATGGTGTCGCATAGGCGCATCGACCTCCGTGCCATGGCACGGCATTCGTCGTTCAGTGCCGTTTGAAATACTGGACAGCGCGCTCGTGCTTTTCCGCAGCCGCGCGCGTGCCGAAGGTCCCCAGGTTGCGCCGCTTACCCGTCTTTGGATTGATTTTGCGCGAATAGAGGCGGTACTCGCCAGATTGAAGCTTGCGGATCATTTCTCTCTCCCGCCCAATTGAGTCTGGATCAGTCGAAGGGCAGCAATCAGGGTGCCCGCCCCATCGATTACCCGGACACAAGAGCCCGAATCCTGAGAGGCAAGTCTCATTTTGCTTGTTGTGATGAGGGCGCATGGTTTGCGGCTTGTAATCTGCGCGGGGACATTGGAGCACTGCATTCGCAGAGGGACAAGCACGATGAAACGAGTGCGTTATTGCGTGATCTTTCTTCCTGTCATTCTGCTGGCTCTAGGCGGGTCCGCTCTCGCCACTAGCCTGGTCCCCACTGCTGAACCGGGGACAGGTTTGGCATTCGGGGGGTTCGATATCACCGAATCGGACTTGGCGGTGACGCATGTGGTCCTTATGCGCGTCAAACCCGCGAGGCTCTATATGGGCTCGTCCGGGGAAAGAGCGACGGTGACCTATAACAATGGCGAGTTCTACTCGGCCAACCTCGCGCCTGGCCTCTATTCTGTTATGGGATTCTTCTCGGGAAGCAAGTTCTTCGCGCTCGAGAAAGCCCTTCGAAACAATACCTTCCAGGTGGAACCCGGTCGTACCGCCTACGCGGGCACCTACAAGCTCCGCTTGGCCAAAGGAGGTCTGTTGCGACGGGACAAGGGCACATTCGATCGTGTCGACACGCCTGACGCGGAGGTGCAGTTGCTTCGGTGGCTTGCAAAGGAACTCGCCGCCAGCGGCTGGGCTTCGAGCGTAAACGCGCGTCTGGCCGAGACGAACAAGTAGACGGCGACCGCCATCGATCCGCGAAGCTGTCTCAAAAGAGCCTGGGAACAAAGTCCTTCAGATCGCGACGCCAAGTCTGCCACTCGTGGTCGGTTCCCGGTGACTCGTAGAAGACGTGCTTGATATTTGCGTCGTCGAGCGCAGCATGCAGTCGTTGCAGTCCGGTGCGCATTCTTTCCGGTTCTTGGGTTCCGACGCCCAGCCACAGCAAGTGAACTTTCTGTGCGAACACCGCAGGATCTGCAAACACGCCGTTGTAGTCGGTCTTGGGATCGAGTCTCCGGTCCCCCAGCACGAAGCTGGCAGCACCGCTGAACCCGCCGATATACGAGAACAGACCGAGATGATTCAGGGTAACCTGGAACGTCTGCATTCCGCCCATCGACAGGCCCGCCATCGCCCGGTGCTCGCGATCCGGAATCGTTCTGAATGTCGAATCAATGTAGGGAATCAGAGCCTGAGTCACGTCGTCTTCGAACGTCGAAGCCATCTCCTGCACTGCCCGCAACATTTCGGGAGAGCCAAAAGGTTTCCCCATCAGGTCCGGTAGAGGTTGGCCGGCGCGACGGGCGTAGCCATAGGCCATCACAAGAATCATGGGCTTGCAGGCACGGCCCGCGATGAGATTATCGAGAATGAAGTTTGCATGCCCTTGCCTGATCCAACCTGTCTCATCCTCGCCGCCACCGTGCTGCAGATAGAGCACTGGATAACGCAGCTTGGTCTGCGCGTCGTAGTTGGGCGGCAGATAGACCAGGGCGTGTCGCCAGCCCCCGGTCACCTGCGACTGGTACCAGGCCTCGCGCACCTGCCCATGGGGCACATCGTTGATTGAATAATAGGTAGTCCCAGGTTCAGGGATCTCCACCGCGCTCGCGTATTTGCCGCCGCCAAAGAACGCCTGACTGTTGGTATCACTGACTTCCGCACCGTCGATGATCAACGTGTAGTAGTGAAAACCGGGAACCAGCGCAGCCGTGGTAACGGTCCAGAACCCGTCGGGCTGCTTCACCATATCTACTTTGGGGCCACTCCAGAAATTCAATTTCACCTGCGTGGCAGCGGGAGCCTTGACGCGAAATTGCACTCTCCCGGCCCTATCAACGCTGGGATAATCTGCTCCCCAGACATTGGTTGCAGCCGGCAGGAAATCACCGGGCTGTTGTGCCCAGCAAGCGCTCGATAGCAGGCAGACCAGTAGTGCGAAACGCCACATGTCTATTCTCCATCAGGGCCGAAGCTTGCGCAGCGCGGCGGAGCGGATTCTCAAGAATCGCCCGTCACGAAGCTCGTACAGGACCACGGTGTGCAGGAACATACGGTCGCCTCTCTTCAGCGGGCCGGCCGTGAAGTCTGGTACATCCTCCAGAGCCAGAAACTCGGATTCAAGCTCTGCCGCGATTCGGTCGGTTGAGCAGACGAGATTCCTGACGCGGATGGTGCGGCGGGTTTGACTCTTGACTCGCCGATAGAAATCGCAGATTTCCTGCGCGCCGCGCAGTTCGTGGTGCCCGCCTATGATCAATACGACGTCGGGGTGATAGCACGCTGAGAATCTGTCGAAGTCATCGCAATTGAAGGCCTCGATGTATGCCTCAAACTCCTCAACGGTCATCTGCCTGCTACGGCCGGGCGTGCGGGGGGCAATATTTTGCGGGCGGATTGCCAGGGGGCTGGCCTGTTCAACAGGAAGAATGGCGCCCCGGCGATAGTGGGCCGCTCGAATTCGCTTAAAGCGGCTGCCTTCGATGTCGTACCACACAAAATTCTGCGAGCAGCGCGTTTCGCCCTTACGAAGGGGACCGGTTGGAAAATCGGGCCAGTCCTCGAGCGGATGCAGCTCGGTAATCAGATCACCAACCAGTTGGCGCTCACCGGCGACGATATCCTGGATCGCAATTGTTTCACGCACGCGGGATTTGACGTCCCGATAGAACCTGAGCAGCTCGTCCCGACCCCGCAAGGTTGCGGCGCGTCCTTGGAACTCGATGTCTTGCGCGTAATATCGGGCGAACCCTTCAAAATCGCTCCGGTTGAACGCCGAGATGTAGTTGCGGAAGGCTTCTTCCCCGAAACCGCTGTCGTTGCAGCCGGGCTCGCCCATCTCAATCTCCTCCGGCTTCAGGCCGCACAAGAGGCGACGGTGGAATCACGGGCACGAGCAGATGGGAGTCATAAGGTCCGCCCGTATGGATGACATGGATGCCGGCATTGCGTGTCTCTTCGTGTCGAGCAAACGGCGCATTCGGTAGGGAATCGATCGGAATATCACTTCCCTGGATTCGCACTCGCAAGGTCTGTCCTGCGAGAAAACGGGTCGACGAGGGCCAGATCTCGATATCCACCCGCACGAGTTGACCTGGCGCGAGTCTCTGCTCGCGAAGATGGAGGTGCACGGGTTGTTCCGGCCGCGAGCGCTGCAGATCCAGCTCTCGATGGCTCACTCTCAGCCACCCCAGAGCGGCCGGGCCGTTCTCGTTGAGCGAATAGAAAACGAATGGAACCAACTCTCCATTGCGGTCGAGTTTCTGAATCGCCACGAACAGATCCAGATCATCCGCGCCCACAGCTTCGACCCACAGGCGCAGCTTCATGTGCCCGGTCAGCTCGGTAGTTTGTGTGAATGTGTAATCGAAGCTCATGCCACCATCGGGGTCGAGCGGCTCGTAACGGGCCTCCGAGATGTCGTCAACCGGGTTGTCATGTAGCGTGCGCGTACGTGCATCAAGATACATGGGCTTGAACCGGGTCTTTCCAAGCGGCCATTCCTTCTCGATGCGAAACTCACCGACGTTGGCGGCGTCTCGAACTTCCAACAGAACCTTGGGCCAACTCGGCACGGTGTTGCCCGCTTTCTTGAGGAAATGATCGAAGAATTCCAGCTGCTTGCGGACACTCTCCGGCCGGTAGAAGTAATGCCACTTCTTCCTGCCGTGCACCTCGAGCCACTTCTGCTTCGAGGCGATGCGCTTGTAGCCTTCGAGTGTGCCGCGCGCATGCAGCCCCTGATCGGACCAGCTGGCCACGACATAAGCGGGCACCTCGATGGCCTCTAGGTCACACTCCTTGCTTTTCCAATAGGCGTCGTAGAGCGGATGGGCCCGGGCATTGCGCGGAGTGTCTTCGGTGCGTGTCGTCGACCATTGCAGGTTGGCACTGCCACGCACGAGAAAGGAGGTTTCCGGAATACCGCCGTGATAGGCGAACTCGCGGTACCAGTCGGTGAACCCTTCCCAGGGATTGATCGCCGCCAGATGCGGTGGACGCAAAGGCGCTACCTGCCACTGGATTGCGGAGAGGTAGGATACTCCGGTCATGCCCACACGGCCATTGCTCCAGGGTTGCTGTCCGAGCCATTCCACCAGGTCGAAACAATCCTCCGCCTCACCCCGGCCGCCGTGGCGCAACTCGCCTTCCGAATACCAGCTTCCCCGCGGATCGGCGTAGACGATCGCATAACCGTGCCGACACCAGTGCGAGGGGTCAGGCGCCTCGAACGCTGTGTAAGGTGAGATCCAGCCAACGGCGACGTCCGCCTGTGGCCACGGGAGACGTTCGGAGGTGTTGTGTTTGCCGTAGGGGCTCCATCCGAGGACGATCGGTAGATCGCTCTTGCCGGCGGTGCCGTCTGGACGGTAAATGTCCACGAAAATCCCCGTGCCGTCCCGCAGTCGCACGGGTACATTGCGCTCGATGAAGAGGCCATTCTCACGAGCCTCTGTGTATAACGGAGGCGGCGGAACTCTCTTTCCGATGACGCGATCCGGCGGCACGCCCTCGCGCATGATGAGTTGCACTTCAGGGGTCGCGTGCATCGACATGGAGGTTCCCGTCCGGTGAGATTCTATCCGTGCTGTTCGAATTCCAAGCACGTCACCTCATCGTAAACGTCAGGACCCGAGCGCCGCGAGTCACTCAGGCGAAAAGGGGGTATGTCGAAAATGGAACGCCGACCGTCGCCAAATCGCGGCCAGCGGACGTCGGTGGACGGGCAAGAACCACGCTCTGAGCCAGATTGGGGTAGGTTTCCGCTATCGTTCGGGACGCTAAGGCCTGATAGCGGTCTTGTCGGTGAGGTGCGCGACACACCTTGCGAACAGCGCGCTTAGACTCAAGACGCCAAGCTTTGCGTATGCCCGACGCCGCAGTGTTGCCACGGTTGAGTCCTTGACTCCGAGGGTGACTGCAATACCGGCAACCGTTAGACCTGCCAGCGCGTGAGCGCACACCTGCCGTTCGCGGCGCGTGAGCCCCGCGTTGAGCGACTCAAGCATGGACTCGAAGGAGGCAACGGCAGCCGTTCGATCGCGGGCTGCGGCGCGACGAGCTGCAGCGATTGCTGTTGAAGCGTACCGTACTCGGACAGCGCCTCGTGCTCTTTAGGACGCAGGCAGGAGCCCCGGTCGCGCTGGACGATCGGTGTGCTCATCGGTCGTTTCCGCTATCGGCCGGCACGCTAGAGGGAGACGCGGTCGTCTGCGGATACCATGGCCTGCGCTACGACGCGGCGGGCGATTGCATCCAAGTGCCTTCGCAGAAGAGCTGCCCGAAAGGCATAGGGTTCGCGCGTTTCCGCTCGTCGAACGCGGTCCGTTTGTGTGGGCGTGGCTCGGCGAGTCCGCACCTGACCTGACACGCATTCCCGCCACACCGTGGCTGGATGGCGCCGACTGGGTTTCCTCCCGAGGTTACTTTCACCTACCGGCTAACTACGTAAGCCTGCATGAGAACCTCCTGGATCTCACCCATCTGTCGTATGTGCACGCTCGCAGTTTCGGGACGCCGGATTACGCCGGCGCGCCGTGTGAATCGAATCTCGAAGAGGGTCGGTATCGAATCACTCGCACAGTCATGCCGACCAAGCTTCCCCCCGTGTGGGCAAAACCAACAGGCCTCGAGCATAACGCGGCAGCGCGTATCGCAACGTCTGAATTCGTCACTCCTGGCCTGCATGTAGTGACCTTGACATCCTCCCACGCCTGAAGGCGCTGGATTCCTACGGCGTTCAGACGCAGCATTGTGCAGCTTCTGAATCGCTTCGGTGGGTTCCTGCTGCTGGCGATCTGACTGCATCGCTCACTTCACAGGCGCAACGGGCGTGTCCCGCCCTGAGAATGTTGATCGCGCCGACCAGGTCGGCATTGTCCTCGAAACCGCATCCTATGCAGGCGAACCGTTCCTGTGTCCTGCGGTTCTGTGCTGACACATGGCCGCATTGTGGACATCTCCTGCTCGTATTCTGCGGCGGTACGGCGATCAGTTCACCACCGTTCCACGACAGCTTGTACTGCAATTGCCGGCGGAACTCGAACCAAGCCTGATCGAGAATGGATTTGTTCAGGCCGGCCTTGGCCCGCACATGCTTGCCCGGGGTTTCGATTGAGCCGGCCGCCGAGCGGGACATGTTCCGCACCTGCAAGTCCTCGATACACACCATCGCGTGGTTTTGACTGATCGCGGTTGAGGTCTTGTGCAGGTAGTCGCGGCGCGCGTGACCGATACGGGCATGGATACGCTGGATACGGTCTTTCGCCTTCCTCCAATTGCGGCTGAATTTCTGTTTGCGGCACATCGCCTGCTGCCGTTTGCGTAGGGCGGTTGTATGCCGCTTGAAGCTGTTGAGCGGGGGGTAGACCGTGCCATCCGACAGCGTGGCGAACCGGACCACGCCGAGGTCGATACCGACCGCGCCGCCGCGCGGCAGGGGCTGCTCAACCTCCCGCTCGGTTTGGATACTCACGAACCACTGGCCACACGACAGACTGACGGTGACGTTCTTCACCAGACCAAGGACTTGGCGGCTGTTACGATAGCGCAGCCAGCCGAGCTTGGGCAGGAACAGCCGCGAGTTCAGTTGATCGAGTTTGATCTGCTTCGGGTCCGGATAACGGAAGCTATCGTGCCGCCCCTTCTTCTTGAAACGCGGAAAGTGGGCCCGCCCGGCAAAGAAGTTAGTGTACGCGCGTTCCAGATCCTTGAGCGCCTGTTGTAGCGGATGCGTTGGCGCATCCTTCAGCCATACTGTTGCTGTCTCACTGCGCCACTGGGTCAGGAGGTGGCACAAGCCGGCATAGCCGAGCTTCGTCCCGCCTGCATCAAAACGCGCCTTCTGTAGCGCCAGCCCTTTGTTGTAGACAAAGCGGCACGAGCCGGCGAAGCAGCGCATTTCTCGGCGCTGCGTGTCATTGGGACGCAGTTCGAACTTAAAGGCTTGCAAGCGTTTCACAAACCCATGATATGGTTGGTCTATGAGCAATGAAAGCAATATTCGGCGTGGCAGACACTGTGTTTTCCAGCTACATGTGCATTTGGGTCTTCGTAGCAAAGTATCGTCGCCGTGTGTTCGATGCGTGTGCGATCGACGTCCTGCGTGGCATCTTCGCCGAGGTCTGCTCGGACGCGCAAACGACGCTCGTGGAAATGGACGGCGAAGACGACCACGTGCACGTGGAGTATCCTCCGAAGCTGGCTATTTCCTCGCTCGTGAACAGCCTGAAGAGTGTTTCCAGTCGCTTGCTGCGCCAGCAGCGCCCTGACATCCGCAAGCGCTACTGGAGGGGCGGACTCTGTCGCCCAGCTACTTCGCATCCTCCTGCGGCGGAGCGCCCATCAGCATCGTCCGCCAATACATCGAGCTGCAGAGAATACCAGACTGACATTCACGACAGCTTCGCTGTCGGCGCTATCCTTCCCGCCCTGAAGGACGGGGCTTGCCGCGCGCTCTGGTCAATCGCCAGCGACGCACCGTCTCTTGCAATGAGACGCTACCTCCTGAGACGGTCACTCGTAGAGCAACAGCAAGCTGTTCCGCCAGCTGACACGCGCTAGCCGCGGTCGGCCGGTACCGTGACGTTGGGCGCCTCAGCCGCCTCCGGCATCTGAGTATGCAGGGTCGGCCCGAATCGCTTGCGCAATGAGATCGATAAACGCCCGAATGCGCATGGGCATATGCCGCCGCTCCAGAAACATCGCCGCGATGACGACCGGTGGCAATTCGCACATCGGTAGCAGCCGCATCAGGCGACGGGCTTTTACATCGGCCTCGGATACTGCATGCGTCAGCATGGCGATCCCCAAACCGCATATCGCCATCTCCCGGGCTACCATGATATCGGTGGTGGTCATCCGTGGATTTACCTGGCGTCGCTCGGGCTCGCCAATCGTCCATAGACCATCCGTAAGCTGACTCTCCAGCGGAATGCAATCGTGCTGGAGCAGATCCGCCGCAGACTGAGGGGTTCCCTTGCGCTCGCAATACGAGGGGCTTGCATAAAAGCCTCGCGGCAGCTCGGCAAGCCGTCTGACGGGGAGGTTCTCGTTGCGCACCCGGCCGATGTGGATGGCCACGTCGTAGGGCTCTTCGCTGACATCCACCCAACGGTTTGTCACATGAATCGTCAGCTTCACATCGGGGTAACGTAGAGCAAACTGTGCAAGCGCCTGGCTGATCCAGGTATTGCTGAGCCCAAAGGGGATGCTGATACGCATGGTGCCCCGAAGCTTTGATTGCATCTCCGATGCGATGAGATTCGCCTCGCCAGCCTCCGCTGCAATCCGCTCGCACTTCTGCAGTAGCGCGCGCCCGATGTCGGTGACCTCCAGCCGGTGTGGTCCCCGCTTGAGCAGCACCGCACCGATCTGCTCCTCGAGCTGGCGCAGCTTGCGACTCAACGTCGCCTTGGGAACGTGCAGCCGCGCAGCGGTTTGACTGATGCTGCCTGCATCGACGATATCCAGAAACAGCATCAGCAGATTCAAATCCAGCCGTGCCCCGGGTTGCGCGTCAGCCGTCTGCAGCTGCGGGATCGGTTTGAGCAACATAATTCCCCCCCATAGAGAATCGAACGACCGCCGGCGCAAGCGAAGGTCTCAATACTGGAACACCGCTTCTCAGAGAACGGACCTTCCTGCCCAGACCCCTTGGGTCTACTGTCCCGGCCGCAAGCCGGACTGTGCCACAGGTCGCACGAGCTCAACCAGTTCGGATCGAATACCGAGGGGGGTAGGTATGGGAAGATTCGAACAAAAAAGCAGAGTCAGCGGTCTCGCCGCCTTGTGCGGCCTGGGCTGCGCGTTGACGGGGGGGTATTCCGAGGCGCAGGACCAGTCGCAACAGCGAGCGACCCTGGAAGAGGTGACCGTGACGGGGTCGCGCATTTCGCGTGATGGAACAGCTACCCCGACACCTGTAACCGTGGTGAGCCAAGAACGTCTGCAGAACCTCGGGGCTACCAACATAGGCCAGGTTTTGAACACGCTGCCTTCATTCAGGGCATCCACGACGCCACAGACCTCAAACATTTCACCTCGCGGGGCCGGTACCATACAAGCGGACCTTCGTGGGCTGGGACCCACTCGCACCCTTGTGCTGGTCGACGGACGCCGCTTCATCCCTTCCACCCAGGACGGGACGATTGACCTCAACCAAATCCCCTCGATCCTCATCGATCGCTCGGAAGTGGTCACCGGCGGTGCCTCCGCGGCATACGGTTCGGATGCGGTCGCGGGTGTGGTGAATCTGATTCTCAAGTCCAACCTGCAGGGCCTGATCAGCCAGGTACAGTACGGCGAGACGCAGGAAAGCGACGGCAAGGACTATCTGGCCAGCATCGCCGCCGGCACGAATTTCGCCGGAGGGCGTGGGCACATTACAGCGGCGTTCGAGTACGAGAGCAATCGCGGTACCGGCGATTGCTACACGCGAGAGTGGTGCGCCCGTGAATACCAGGTTATCACCAATCCCTCCACCCCAACGACACCGAAGCTCGCCGGCTATCCCGCCAACAACATTCTGGCCGGCTCTCACACCGTGACCGCCGTTCCGGGTGGGCTCATCGTGAGCCCGGTGCGTGTGAACGGAACAGTTGTGAACAGCCCGCTCCGGGGAACAGCGTTCCGGCCCGATGGCACGCCATACCCATTTCAGTACGGGCTCGTGTTTCCGAACAACTCCACATTCATGGCGGGTGGCCAGGGCTACAACGGCTTCATTGGGGCGCCGCTCATGGTGGTCCCGACAGATCGCTACGTGAGCTTTCTCGGGCTCGACTATGACGTCACCGACAACCTCAAGGGCTCAATGCAATTCTCTTACGGGCGGGTCACATCCGACGGGCGCGGGGCGCAAACACGCGATACCAGTGCGGGCAGCACTATCACCATCCGTGGAGATAACCCGTACCTGCCAGATGGTGTTCGCTCTGCGCTGACCGCCGCGGGCGCGCCACTTACGAGCGCCACCACCTTCACGCTGGGGCGCCTGGGGGATGATTTCGGATACACGGACAATCGCACCAGCATGGATCTCTACCGCGTTCTGGCGGGACTGAAGGGACAGATCAGCGATAACTGGAAATGGGATGCCTACTATCAGTTCGGGACTACAGAATACCGGCAAGTCGTCGGGAATAATCGAATCCAGGAACAGATCGAGGGCACGCCGCTCGCACCGGGTCAGCCAACGCGGATACAGCTGGCAGCCGATGCAGTCATCGATCCGGCCACTGGCCAGGTCGTCTGCCGCTCCACTGTGACGAACCCGGCAAATGGCTGTAAGCCGGTGAACCTGTTCGGCCTGAATAACTATTCGGCCGCAGCGAAAGACTACCTGTATGGCACGGCGACCCAGGTGCAGAATTTCAAACAGCACGTGGTTGCGGCGAACTTACAGGGCGACCTGTTTCACACCTGGGCGGGAACCGTCCCGCTGGCGGCGGGGCTCGAGTATCGTACCAATCAGGTATCCACAATCGCGGATCCTATCTCCACCACGAGTGGCTTTTATGTTTTCAACAGCTCAATTGCCAAAGGCACGATTCGCGTGAAGGAGGGTTATCTGGAAACCGACGTGCCGCTGGCCCGCAATGTGCCCTGGGCCGACTCATTGGCTCTGAACGGCGCAGTGCGCTTGACCAACTATGACACCAGCGGAACCGTGACTACGTGGAAATATGGCGCTGTTTACGAGCCGGTCAGTTGGTTGCGCCTGCGGGCGACGCACTCGCGCGATATCCGCGCGCCGAATGTCAGTGAGCTCTACAGTCCATTGACCAGTGGTTTTCAAACTGTAAGCGGAGTCTTGACACCGACAGTGAGCGGCGGTAACACCCAGCTCACGCCCGAGTCCGCCACGACCACGACAGCGGGATTTACCGTGGATGGCTCCGGCCGGTTCGAGGGACTACGCGCTTCCGTAGATTATTACGACATCGACCTGAAGAGTGCGATTTCCACGCTGAGTGCGCAGCTCATTGTCGATCGGTGCCGCCTGCAGGGGAGCTACTGTAACCTCGTCACGTTCGGCAGCAGCGGCTCGGTGGATCAGGTCAGGACACTCTCTCTCAATCTGAACCGGTTGCAGACGAGCGGCTTCGACATCGAGCTGGGCTATCATCTGCCCCTTGCGCGCGTGTTTGCGAAAGTGCCGGGTACGGTCGACTTCAACTTGCTTGCAACCCGCCTGGAGCACCTGAAGACAACTGATATCACCGGGTTGTCGATCGACCGGGCAGGTGTCAGCGGCAACAATGTGTCGGGTGGTGGCGCGGGACTGCCGTATTGGCAGATGGACGGCCTGCTCACGTACGCGACCGGTCCGCTCTCGGTGAGCATGGAAACCCGCTGGATCGGCGCCGGTATCTTCGACTCCACGTTGATCGGCCCCGAGCAGCCAGGGTACAACGTCAATCTTCCCAACAGCATCAATGACAACCACGTGGCAGGTGCGGTGTATTTCAATCTTGGCGCGCGCTACCGTCTGATGGAGGTCAAGAACAACACGCTGGAGCTGTTCTTCGGTGTGCAGAATGTCTTCAACCGCGATCCGCCGGTAGCCCCGAGCAGTCAGGGCTCGACGAACATGTTACTGTTCGATGCCCTGGGTCGGGCTTATCGCGCAGGTGTGAGGTTGAATTTCTGAGGCAGTGCGGCCCGACGAACACGCAACCAGGGTGTGACGTCCACCCTGGCTCATGGGCTGGCCGGCGGCGGGGTGACCGGCGCCAGCAACTGCCGCTCGCGATATAGGGGATCGTTTACAGCGCGGCTGACGGTGTTGAAGACCATCGTCGGACGTTGCTCAGGGTTGAAGGGCGGCCAGGATGGCAAACCGGGCGCGTTCGGAGACCCGGTACGGGCGAAGGCCAGCCACGCCGCGCTCATTGCGTCGGCAACCTTCTGAGCGTCCTGGATCCCGGTGCCTATCAAAGACTCGGATCGGGCCACGTTGTCGAATACCATGGGCACATCGAGCGAGTGCGGCGCTCGCAGCCTGCCTCCTTCTACCGGTGTGGTCCAATCCAACTTGTAGAGGTAAACGGGCGCACGGCCCAGGGCGGCCTTGCGTTCCGCGACCGCTCGGGCGTTCCTGCCCATGCCTCGCTCGGTCGTGATGGTGAAGTAAAGGTCACTGGGTGTGGCCCAGGGCCTGATTTCCCGGAGGGCCCTCACGAACGAGGCCACATCGCCCGGGAGGTTCTGCGCCACGAGTTGCCTTTCGAGACCACTCCAATCAAGGTCGAACGCGCCGGCCGGAGGGAAGAGCACCGTGGTCTCGTCCCTGTTGTAGCCAACGAGTAGCGGGACCTCTGCTGATACGTCAGGTGCATCCGGCGTAAAAGGGTGTCGCGGCAGTGATCGCCCATCTACGACGGGGCCCAACCCGAATGGCATTCCGTGAGTGACTTGCTGCAGGGCTGCCAATAATTTATCGACGGACATTGCCTGCAAGCGAGAGACTTCATCGCGTCGCAAGTGCAGGGCCGCCAGCAGCGAGTTGGTCATTCCCTGCGCAACCTCGGGTGAGATGGCTGTCACGGCAAATCCACTCTGCATGGCGGCTCGATGGAAAAGACCCTGCGCGGCGGGCATGGCCATGAGTGTTCCGACTTTGCCGCCACCCCCTGACTCGCCGAAGATCATCACCGAAGCGGGATCACCGCCGAAGCCGGCGATGTTGTCCCGAATCCAATGCAGCGCGGCAATGATGTCGAGCTGGCCGGCGTTACCCGAATCGGCATACTCCGGACCCCCGATCCCGGCAAGGTATAAATACCCGAACAGGTTCAACCGGTGATTCAGCGTGACGACCACGACATCACCGCGCTGGCCGAGGCGGGTTCCATCGAACACGGAGCTGGCTCCTGAGGAGACCGAGTAGCCGCCGCCATGCAGCCAGACCATCACCGGCCGCTTCTTCCCGTCACCGATGCCTGGCGTCCATATATTCAAGGTAAGGCAGTTTTCACTCGCATGCGTGGGTTCTACCCATGAGCTCCAAGCGCCACTGGAGGGCGCGGATAATTGCGGGCATCTGTCCCCAAACTGGGTTGCATCGCGCACGGATGTCCACGGCTTGGGCAGTTTCGGTGGACGGAAGCGGTTCGCACCGCCTGTGGGCGCGGCGTAGGGGACACCCTTGAAGACGTCGATGCCTTGCTCCACCGTGCCGCGAACGGGACCAAAACGCGTGAGGGCAACAGGCGCGGGTTCTTCGGCGAAACTCAGTTGCGTTCCGGCCAGGCAGCCAAGCGTCGCGACTAACAATGCGATGCGGTTTCCCCGGATCGGCTCAAACCCTGACATCGGATACTCCAGTCTGTGATGCAGGCGAGGGCAGGCGCAGGACGGCGACCGACGCACACAGCGCCGGAACAACCGCCAACAGAAAGGTTGCCCGAGTGGACCAGCCCAACGAAATGATCCATCCGGCGCCGAGGGGACCCATGATGGAGGCGACACGGCCGGAGCCGAGTGCCCAGGCCAGCGCAGTTGCACGGATGAAGGTAGGATGCCGATACGCGATTAAAGCATTGGCCCCTGTCTGGCCCCCTACGATGCAGAACCCGGTGGCGGCGGAAATCAAGCCCATCAGTTCCCGGTTGCCGGCGACGAACGCGAGTAATGCAATAAAGGCTGCCGCGGCGACATAGTTGATTGCCATCATGCGCTCGATGGGAAAACGATCGAGCAGCCAACCCATAGCAAGCGTGCCTGCGAATCCCCCTGCCGTCAGCGCAACTCCCGTCAACACGCTCGCTTGTTCCGCGAGCCCCGAGGCCCGCGCGAGGGTTGGCAGCCAGCTCGCGAAAACGTAGATCTCGAGATTGTTCATGAAGACGACCACCCACAGGAGCAGGGTCGCGAGCGATCGGCCGGCGGTGAACAGTTGCTTCGGGCTGGACGTGGTTCCATGATCTTCCCGCAGCCTGAATTGCGCGTTCGAGGGCACGTCGGGGCTGATCCGGCGCAGGATCGAGGCGATCTGCTCATCCCGATTCCCTTTGATTGCCAGCAGGAAGGGTGATTCGGACAAGCCACGCGCGAGCAACGGGGCAAACACCAGGGGTGCGAGACCTCCAACCCAAAACACGCTCGCCCAGCCATAGAGCGGAAGCAACCGCGCCGCGCCCAGGCCTGCCGCCACTGAGCCCAGTGTGATTCCGCAAAATACCAGGACCAACATTCGTGACCGGTGGGCGAGGGGGCTGTATTCAGTCGTGAGGGCAACCGCGTTCGGCAGGGCTGCACCCAAGCCGAGGCCGGTTAGAAGCCGCAGGGTCAGCAGGTCCGACAGGGAGCGCGCCTGTGTCGTGGCCAGCGCGCCCAGGCCAAACGCAATGCAGGCGGCGACGATGATGGGCTTGCGTCCGATACGGTCGGCGACCGGACCGGCCACGACTGCTCCGATCAGCTGACCGAGGAAGCCGAAGGCGAACACTGGCCCCAATGCTCCCCGAGGCAGGTGCCAATGCTCTGTGAGCGCCGGCGCGACGTATCCGAGCGCGGCCGAGTCAAAGGAATCCAGGAACAACACCAATGCGCATAGGAGCGCGACTCGGACGTGGAGACGCGCTAGGGGATGCGCGTTGATGAACGCAGCTAGATCTATGACAACGGGCACGCTCTCTCCCAGGTCCGTTCCGGCGGAGTTGCGTGGACCCCTCGGAACACTACACCCGAGATAGTGGGAGTCGCCGTCTCATCTGGTGAGACACCCCGTTCCACCACTGATACCGGGGCCGGCTGTCGCGCCCGAAGTCCAGCGGCCATTCACAATATGGCGTAGTACCGGAACAGTGAGTGATCCGGCGGGTCCTCCTGCCGTAACTGCGGCCGCCGTGACCCAACGCCAACGATTACGGTGCGGTTCAACCAATCATGTGGCCCGATGGGAGCGCGGAAGTAAGGCGTACATCTGAAGTACGCCGATATGGCTGGCGGCTCGTCGGTTAGCTGCCCAGGTGCGCGTAAGGGTCCGTGCACATATCCCATGTTGCGGATGTAAATGCGCGCGCCGTCGTCAGCCTCGATCATGTAGTGCGCGTTGAGTTCCACCACTCCGTCCTGCCGTACCGTGGGCCAGTCGGCACCGCTGTAGTCAACTACCTTGCCGTTCAGACGCGGTCCATTGACGATACTGCCCTCTCCGACGGACGTATAGCCAACTTTGGCGCCTCCCGAGATCGGTCCAATCACCCAACGCTTGTCGAAATTGATCCGAACATCGAACGCATGCGTGAACCGCAGATCCAGCTCCGGCAGTGACGAGTCCTGCGTCAGCATTGCACCACTCCTGAGGATCACCTGGAAATTGAAAGTGGGTCATACACCCGAAGCCTCAGCGGTGCAAACTGAAGCGCACGCCCTCCGGGCCGCCGGGTTCGGGCCCGACGCTGTCTGCGGTAATCGTTCCGCTCTCCACATTGACGCGTAGATAGCGATTCGTTTTAAGCGACAGAAGAGTCAGCTCCCCGGTGAAGGTCTCGATCCACTGAAACGTTTCCCCCACTGAGGGTCGTCCGCGACGAAGAGAAACGGTGCCGTCGGTTCCGACTGAGATAAACGCACCCTGGATTTCCAAGGCGACACGGCCGAGCTGCTGATTTACAACTTTGAAAGTGGTCGCGGCCTTTGCCGTGGCGGTAATCGAGGTCCCCGCGCGGCCAAGGGCGAACATGGTGTCACGGGCCCGCGTATACAGCTGTATGCGCTCGCCGTATGGAATAGGGCGCGTCAGGGCGTGCGGATTGGGCTCTCGTACCTCGATGGAATCGAAATCGGCAAAGCCCCCCTCGGCTTCGCCGCGATGGAAGGCGAAGAGCCCGTACCGCACGCCCTGGAAGGTCACGCCAATGGTGACCATGCGAAAGGGCTCGCCGAAGGGCTCGCCGGTGGCCCGGAATGCCTTGCCGTCAGTGCTGTAGCTGAATCGCGCCAACTGACTCGCATAGTCGCAGTCGGCACGCAACCAGATTCTGCCTGTTGGGGCGGGCACGAGTTGATCGCGCATTGTCTGGCCATCATGCTGGATCAGCGTCAGACCGCGCTCATCCCTCATGAGACCGATCCAAGCGTCGGGTTGGATCAACAAGGCGAGGCCTGCAACATCACCAGGCTGGAGACCGGTTGCGTCCATGACTACCGTTGGAATCGAATGCGGACCCACGGCGCGTTGAGTCAAAGAATTGCGCGCATCCCATAAATTGGTTGCGGACAGAGTGTGCAGGCGCAGGAAGCCGGGGCGCTCGGTGAGAGACCACTTCGACTCAACAGGAACGTGATTCCACTGCCAGACGGGTTGCAATTGCGCGTTGGAAAAATCGTCGCTGCGGATATACGGGGCGTGCGGCCGCTCGCTACCGCCGGTTTTCGGCTTGATCCAGGTGCGCGGAGTTCTGCCGAGATTTCCCGGCAGTCCGAAGTAGGGCCAGCCGTCCTGCCAGGTAATGGGCGAAAGCGCCGTCACACGGCCTACGGCATTCTCCTCTCCCATGGTCAGCCCCCACCACTCGCCCGCGGGGGTGTCCACAAAGCCACCCTGATGAATTGCCATTCTCCCGATCGCGGACGGGTCTGGCGGCAACTCGTCATAGGGTGGAGTCGTGCTCAGTGGCGGACGGAAGGTACTCAGGCGCCAGCCCAACACCTGGCCAAACTGCTCGCCGCGATTGATGTTTTGGTTCACCTCCCACGGGCCGGTGATGCGGTCGGCGCGGGCGACGGGCAAGCGCATGACATCCAGATACCAGGCGCTCGTCAGGAAGTAGCGGCCGCCGATCTTGTACAGGTGCAGGCCTTCTCCCATACCCTGATCTTTCTCAATCAACACACGCTCGGTGCCCGGTATGATGTCGGTCAGATCGGCATCGAGCTGCGCGATATGGATGTTCTGATATCCCCAAACCACGTACACCTTGCCGTCATCGTCGAAGAGAACGGACAGATCGTGGAAGCTCCGTTTCATAGCGGTTAGAGTCCACGGACCTCGCGGACTATGCGAGCGCAGCATCTGTGTGGTTTTGCCGTTGACGTTGGCGAAGATATAGAAGGTCCCGCCGTGGTAACGGAAGCTGGGTGCCCAGATGCCCTGGCCGTAAACGTTTTTTCCATCCTCCAACCGGTATTCGGGGCCCAAGTCCAGTTTGTTGAGCGCATAGGACTCGAATTCCCAATTGACCAGATCGCGCGAGTGCAGCACGGCCAGGCCAGGCATGGCGTGCATCGACGACCCGGTCAGATAGAAATCATTACCAACTCGAATGATGTCCGGGTCGGCGAGCTCATCGAAGAACAGTGGATTTGAGTAGGTTCCATTGCCATTATCCGCGGTCCAGGTCTGAGCGAGCGCGACGTGACCCGGGCCACCCGGGCAAACTGCCAGCAGCAGCCAACAGAGGATCCCGAGGCGATTGCCTGCATGAAGTTTCAAGTTCGAGCGCCCCGTCAAGTTCGAACACCCCGCCATATTTTCTTGAGTCGCGAGTGCTGCAGCGTACGCGATATTGTCTGAGTATTGTAGTGTTCAGCTCGGGCGGTGCGATCGGTCATACCACCATCATGAACATCAGTGATGGGGGCAGTCCTGGCGTTTTAAACACTGGAAGGAGTATTCACGTGGGTTACATCAGTCGGGTGTCGATGCTGTCAATTGGGCTACTGCTGCCCGTCGTGGCTGTCTCTGACAGCGGATTCATAAGCAGCATCGAAGGCTACTACTCGGCGCCAGCGCGGAACTGCACCGAGAGATCCGACGACGGGAAACTCGTGCCCTGCGATCCGCCGAGCACCGACTGCATGTTGATTCCTCGCTACCAAATTTGAGGCGTATTCGGACCGCGGTGGCGGTGACATGCTGGCTAGTCACGATCTTGAGGCCAGGAATGATCTTCCGACGGGTTGACGGATCTCAGCCGTGCTTGGATTCTTCGGTGGCAGTCCCCGAGCGCCTCCCGGGATAATCGATCCGCGCTCATGGGCGTATTGGAACTCGAAGATGGGGCGTTATCCGGCGCCGCCGTTGCCAAAGCGGCGTTTTGGAGAGGGCGGCAGCGCCGCGTTTTGACTGACTACGTTGGTCACAATAGTCTCTAGGCGAAGCCGACTACGGCTGGTTCACACCGGCCGATCTCCAAAATGTTGTCCGCGCTATCCACTCCCTCGAGAACTGGAAACGCGTCATGCTGGTCGGCGGCCAGTCACTCACCGCGTGGGTGCAGCATTATCAAATCCAATTGCCGCCGTTTAAGGGCCCCTACTTAACTGCGGATGATGATTTTCTGGCTACCCGAGCCGATGCGGCATTGCTGCCGATCACGACGATGAGAGTCACGTCGGGAGGGGTTCTCGTCAGAGATTGCCGGGTCCTACTGGCTCGTCGTCGTGCGGACCGTGAGTACTATCCGGGCGCGTGGGACATCATCGGCGGCCACTGTCGTGAGGGCGAATCACCGCAGGCCGCCCTCGCGCGGGAAATGAATGAGGAACTGGGCATCGAGGTGTTGCGTGCTCTCGAGTTCGGCGTGTTCTCGGAGCCGGATCCTGCGCGTTACGGTCCCGGCAAACATCACATGTTTGTCGCCACCCAGTGGCGAGGGACGCCCTTCAACACTTGCCCGGAGGAATATGACGAGATCCGCTGGTTCGCAAACCGTGACCTAAGGAACCTCCTGTTGGCTTCGCCCGCCTACGTCGACCTTCTCCAACAAATTATGGTAGTCGGAGCTTCTGAGGTTCAACCTTGAATTTTGGGAGACCCGTCGGCCCTCAGACCCCGCGACACTTACAGTCTGCGGTGGACACGCTATCCTTCGATGCAGCCGGCCGGTGGCATGCCGCTCTTGAACCTGCAATAACCACATCAGGATGCTAAGTGAAAATCCTCATACCGTCGTCGATCGTGGCCCTGACGTTGATATCGGGCTGTGCTTCCATTGCGCTATCGACGACCTCTCCCCAATCGGCGATCGAGGCCAAATTCGCGGCCGTCAATCGGCACGCCCTCGACGAGATCGTCAACCTGTATTCCCCTGAGGCGCAGATCACCGCATCGGACTTCTGCCAGCCGCGGCACGGACGCGAGGACGTGCGGCGCACCTACAAGGCACTGTTCGACGCATTCCCTAACATCGGCGTGGAGGTACACGAGTATGTCGTGCAAGGCGACCGTGTCGCCGTGCGGCTCAACGTCCAGAACAAGCCGCCAGCAGCCGGTAGGGCGTTGGCCGCTCCTGAGCGGTCCACTGCGGTATTTGCGATTGAGGGCGACCTGCGGGCTGGGCCGCACAGTCTATCCGTGAGGTCGGAGGGATGGCCGTGATCAGCTCGAGTTGGCGGATCTTCACGATGGCAGGCATCGTGATTTTGATTCCTTGCGTGCAGCCAGGGCAGCCCGGCGCACAGTAAGACTAAAGCCACACCAGGCTGTCCCGAAGCAGACCCACCAACGCGGCCTGACGTGTCGCGCCGGTCTTGATGAAGATCGACCGCAGGCGCGATTTGCACGTGTTGCGGGTGATTCCGAGTTGCCGGCCAGCGCGCTCCATGCTGGCGCCGGCGGCGATCAACCGGGCAAAACAGGCTTCCGCAGGTGTGAGGGCGAATAACATCTGCAGTACTTCCGCCCGCGGCGCGAGGCAGTGGAGCGCATCGCGGAGGAAGAGTGCAACCGCAGCGCGTCGCTGTGTGTCCAGTGCCGTGTTGCGTGGAATGGATTTCACGAGCAGTCGCAAGGGCGAGGACTCGCGCACCGCCGCTACGGTCATGCAGTGGATGACGGGGTTGCCGGGCTGCGCCATGAGTGCGCTCTGGATCTGCTTCTGCAGATTCTCATCGGTGGCTCGGTCGGGTGCGACGAGGGGGTTTCCCGAGGTTATCGCCCAGTGACGTGCTGCCAGCAGCGCACGGGCGGTATCACTCGAGGTCAGAATCTGCCCGGCCTCATTTAGGATCACCGTTCCAACACCCAGGTGATCGAGGGTGCTTGCGAGCACCGCGCGTTCGGCCTCGGTCAGCCGCACCCAGCTCGTAGTGGACGTCATTCGGCTGCAGGTGCTGCTTGAAAGAGCGGCGGCGGTACCAGCGCTCCGCGCCGAGAAGCTCTTCAGGTGTCATCACATGGTTGAGGGGCAGCGCGGTGAAGGGCGCAATCACCAGGGGGTTGGAAACCGGCTCCTGCGACCCATTGCCACAAACCGCGATATCAACACTTCCGTTAGACGGCCGGCGAAAATTGGCGGCCACCGCGACTGCAAAATCTCCGATCGGCCCAACCCGCAATTGAATTCGCGGTCACCAACCGCCACACTACCGCGCAATGTCCTTTCCGCTTTTCGGGTTCCGGGTGGTTTCATCCCGACCCAATTCCCTCCCGTCGCTGGCACTTCTGAATCCGCAACGCGGGATCGCGGTTCCTATCGCTTTCTGCGCAGAGCCAGAAGAATCATCTCGAACAAGTCAGACGTCGCGCGCGCGCGGATTGGCTTGCCAAGTTCGGACCTGAAACGAAGAAGTAGGACAAGTTCGAAAGCGGTCGTTCGTCCCCGCGGTAGGCTGGAACAAGCCTGTAGATGAAGTCAGAGGGTCTTTGAATCCGCGGTTGCCGATATCCAATTACTTGGGACGGCGTGCATTTCGAATTCGTCACCTGTGCTTCCGCCGGCCCTGCTTGCGGTTGTCGCGCTGTTGAGTCCGATCGTCCATGAACGCAAGCAATGGCTTGCGCATACTGAACTGCTCGCGCGGCTCGCCCATCTCAATCTGCATTCGGCGAACTCTGTGATCGTGATATCCAGTTCCCTGCCATCAGAGCCGAAGAGCGCTTCCAGGGAGATGCGTGGCAGGGTCATTGTCCCGTACGGGTCGTAATAGCCGTCGCCTTTGAAACGCATCTTCCCGCCGTCAAATCGTGTCGCGCCGAACACTGCCGAACCGACGACAGCGCAGTCGACGGTGAACTCAACATACAGCTCACCCGGACGCTCTGTCACAAACGCTTCAAGCTGCACGAGATCCTGACCGGTTCCCTGAATCTCCCACCGCTGCATAGCCCTAATCACATGCTGCGCAAAGTCCCGCACGCAGCAAGCGCGTTTGTTCAGCTAGGAGGTTGGTGTCGATCAAGATGCAGCTGGATAGATTCTCGGTTGGCATGTCTTCCCGTGATGCGCTAACGACCGAACTTCGCAGCGGCTACAGGGCTGCTGGCAAGGTCCGGAAGCAATGGCCCTGACATGAGCAGCACGTAGTCAGTTTAAAGGGTAGAGCAAGTCGAACCGCGCGACCGAAGAGTTACGTTCCACGTCCAACACCCTTCGTACACGAGAGAGTGACTCGCGTGTCGACGGTTGCCTCCGTGTCCGTGTGATTGTGGAAATCCACGCGCCAGCCGCTGTGCACGCCATCGAAGAATGGCGTATTGAGCACGATCTGTAGAAGCTCGGGTGGACTGCTGTTATATCCACCGGCCACGACGACTTCACCATCCTGGCAAGTAACCGCAAATACCGCCGTTTCCCCCGGCGCCAACACCAGGTGGCGACTCTCATCGCGGAAGACAACCTCGAATTGTGACTTATGAAGCTCGTCGATCTGTGCCTGCAGAGAGCGGAGTGTCGCGCGCACAGAACTCTCGCTCTGATCCTGCGCGTCGACCATGGGAGGACTCACAAGAAACACAGTGTTGAGCAGCAAAGGCACGATTAGCTGGCTAGCTTTCATTTTTAGCCCTTCCCTTGTTTTTGATCAGCCATCACTCCGCAGCCGGGAGCTTCCGCCACGCATCACAGCCCGAATGCGGTTCCCGCAGGAAGATCGTTCATCGCGGCAGATCCTACTCTCTACGCCTGGACTTGACAATCAACATGCCATGCGCTGAACGTTTGACGCGCCCTGTCCAGGCGTCGCAGCCCTCCGCTGCGTTGCGAAACACTCAGGCAGCGGTTCACGCGATCTGGAGGGACGCGTGGCAGAGTCGAGCCCAGGCTGGAGCGCGCTGAAATGCGGCTCGTATTGCTGGTCCGTGCACTCGACCGCGTAAGCGCTATGGGTTGCAAGGTCTTGAACGAGATGCGTGCTGCATTCTCCATCGGGGATGTCGCAAGAGGCGAAGTCAACGCAGCTATCAAAACAATTCTCAGGAGTAGGACGGTTCTGCATCGCAGGTAGCATAGAGTTTACCGTAGCACGACCAACGCTCTGGTTCTCGGGCGCGGTCATCGAGCTTGTATCGGCCAACCGTGTCCCCGTGGGCGGATCTTGGGATTTTGAGTGGCCGCACCGAGTCGCAGTGGGACCGGCTCAATTGCCGCGACAGCGTCGCGAATAAAAGGGAGCTCCCCCAGTGGAAGCCTGCGACCAGCGTAAGCGTTGACGGAAGACCGTCTTGCTTTTTTAGACAGAAGGTGAGTGCAGATCTGCGCCACACGCTGCACTCGCCTCCAACGAGTCACTCAGCGCCGCCGAGCAAGAACGACGATTTGCAGCCGACGTGGCAGCGAATCTGTATTGTCCCACTCGCCGATGACGATGTTGATCCTGCATGGACGGCCGATCGCCTCGTGGGGTTCAGACCTTCGTGCTTGGATCAGCGCGAAGCGCTTGCAAGAGATAATCCAACGCCGCAGACTCGGTCGAGAAATGGCGGGCATTTGTTTCGAACCCTCGCTCGCTATAGTAGACATCCCACCGACTTTCACGATGCGCAACTACATAACATTCGTCGCCGTGCCCGTCCAAATCGAAGGCGTCCAAGCGAATGCCATCCACTTGAATTGTTTTTAGAAAGTCATCCTGTGTCATGTCCGTTTCTCCTGCGAGTCTGGAAATGCAACGAATTTCAATACAACTACCGCAAACCGACGCAGCGCGGAACTGCGTATGTGGCTGGCCGGTGGCTGTGCCGATGATTTTCGAGGGACTGGCGTCCGGATGCGCCACTCGCGGCCTCCAGGTCGAAATGCGCTCGTTCAGCCTTGCGCAGTTCTCCGGGTCGCACGAAGAGGAGAGGCGAGAGTTTCAGCGCCAATTGCGACAACCGCCGTCCCGAGTAGCACTCAATCGCGCTCAGCAGACCGGCGACCTTGCTCGGATCCGTGATGGCCGTATGGTGCTCGACGATGTGGGCCTCCGGGAGTCCGCGCATGTCGACAGTGATATCGCGGGCTGAGCTTCGCTGGACGTGAGTTCGCGCGATCCTGGCATTGCATCCTCCTCGAAGATTGCGCGGCGGCGACTGCGTTGGCTCAGCCGTCAGGTCCAGTTCAGTTCCTTGATGAGTCGCGACGGCGAACTTTCGGACAGGGGTATCCGATAGCGCGTGCTCCGCCCACCAGCTGCGGGATCTTTCTCGATCACACCCAGTTCTTCCATGCGGGCAAGATCGCGCGACGCGGTGACACGCTCTACCTTGGTCTGTCTCGCGGCCCGCTTTGCGGTGAGCCATCCGTCTTCTGAGTCGTTTGGGGCGAGCGCCATCTCGAGCAGTCGGCGCTGCCGCGGGGTAAGAGGGGTTTCCCGGTGGCGGGTCCAAAAGTGCGCGATTTGGACGACACGTTCAATACACGCGCGCGCCTCTTCGCATGCCTGTTCGACGCTCGCTGCTGACCACATGAGCCACTCTGTGATATCGAGATTGCCTTTCTGTGCGCTCTCGAGCTGCGAGTAGTATTCCTTGCGGCGTTTCAGAATAATCGGGGAGACGGCCCAGAGGCGCGAGGTTCTTTCCGAGTGGAACGCGGCAGCCTGTGCGAGCGCAAGATCGAACACAGCGCGTCCGATCCTGCCATTACCGTCTTCGAACGGATGCAGGGTTTCGAACCAGAGGTGAGCGATACTGGCTCGTAGGATGTTGTTCAGGCCCTCCGGTTTGTTGAGCCACGTCAGAAACCGATGCATTTCAGTGTCGAGTCTGTCTCGCGGCGGAGCTTCGTAGTGAACGCGCTCGCGGCCGATCGGGCCCGAGAGGACCTGCATGGGCTCTTCCCCGCGCAGCATGCCCACCAGGATTAATGACAGGCCGGAGCGGCCGGAAGGAAAGATGGCGTGGTGCCAGGCGAAGAGTCTCTCCAGTGTCAGCGGTTGCAAGTTTTGTGTGCTGTCGGCGAGGACGTCGATCATTCCTCTCGCCGCGGGACTCAGCCGATCGGCTTGACTGTCGGACGCGCCGAGACCTAGGCGGCGCATAATCGAAGAGCGGACCTCGTTGGGGTCAAGCTTCACACCCTCGATGGCGGAGGTTGACACCGTCTCGCGCGTCGTGAGTTCGGCGATCGCAAAGTTCAAGTGATCACCGTCGAGACCCTGAGCGAGCCCTGCCAGGAAGTCTTGCTTGCGCTGGGCGGCCGACAGTGTGTCGGTGAGTACGGCCTCAGACCAGCGCCAGCGGGGCCAGTCGGGACTTTGCCAGATGTATCGAGCCACGATTGAGCCGACTATTCGTATCAGAATTAGATACGAATATACGCGGCATTCGTATCACAGTCGAGCTGACCAGCGTTTCGGCCGCACGGCAGCAGCCAAAGACAGGCGGGAATTGTCGAGAGGGCGCCCGCCCGCGGATCATGAGTTCTTTCTGCTTCGGGTTGCTTTCGGCAACGGGCAGGGGCAAGTGCGACAACGGCCGCACGAAATCGCCAGCTTCGCGGGCTTTCAAGACCAACAACCGCGCCCGCAAGCGTTATCATCGGAGCCGACCGGCTCTCGAATCAAATCACAAATTGGACTTAAAGTATTGAAATTATTGAAGAAACTGGTGCCCGGGAGAGGACCCAAAGTTCACACCGGCCGACCTCCAAAACGTCGTCCGTGCTATCCACCGTCTCAAGGACTGGAAACACGTCATTCTGGTCGGCGGCCAGTCGCTCACCGCGTGGGTATAGCATTACCAAATTCAACTGCCGCAGTTTGAAGGTCCCTATCTGACTGCGGATGCTGACTTTCTGGCTACTCGGGCC
>Ga0068859_100000416_pt1 | contig 42500 bp, 61 predicted proteins | sample KBSSwiS22_FD_66585 | JGI IMG/M metagenome (GOLD analysis project Ga0068859, IMG submission 66585) | Switchgrass rhizosphere microbial communities from Kellogg Biological Station, Michigan, USA - KBS Switchgrass S2-2 | ecosystem: Host-associated > Plants > Roots > Rhizosphere > Soil ... | reverse complement strand
AGGTAAGTTTACTGGAAGGGTATAACTTCGCTTCGCCCTACTTACGCGAAGTAACCGACTGTTACCTATTCTGCTGCGCTACCGGCTTAGGGTATCGGGAATGTTATGATTTCGACTACCAGAAACACATTTTTGTTGACCCAATAAATAACGCCTGGATTAGAATCGAGCGACTGAAAAACCGGCGTTACAACCAGGTGTGTTACATTCCCCTGTTGAGCCGGGCGGCGGCCATCATCGAAAAATACCCTGGGGGCTTACCCGTTCCTTATAATAACGAGATGAATAAAGCCTTACGGCAAATATTCGCGATGGTCGGTATCAGTAAAGCCAGTAACACGCACACAGCCAGAAAAACAGCCGCCAATTACTGGTATGATAACCACATCTCCGAGGAGGACATTGCAGACTGCTTAGGTAATACCGTGAATGTGCTCCGTAAGCACTACCTCTCCAAAAACAACAAACTGAGACGGATCAGTGAAGCATTCCGCCAATTGAGAGACTTTGATAAGGCTAATCGATGAAAACGATGATGTATTACTTTGGAACTAACTTAAGAGAACACGGGCATTACCTCTTTAATCCCGAAGGAGACTCCCTTTATCCCATATCCAGCCGTGACCTCCGGTTGGATATGCTGCCATTTGACGCCTACGACATGAAACGAAGTCCTAAAGATCCAATCCGAAAGGGGGATGTTGCTTATTATCAACAGGGCGGCTATTCGGTAATGGCCATCGAGGGCAGTTGTCTAGACACCCGATACGGAACCCGCTCGGTTTTCTTCGTAAAGGAAGCCTTAACTAAAGAAGAACTGAAAGAACGCATTCTATCCATTCCGATTGCTAAGAGAATCATTGAGCGAATGCCTTTCAAAGTGGATTGGTAAAAAAGTATCAACAAATAAACTAAAACCCCCAGACCCCATATGAAAACTTTTTCCAACACCACCAAAAAGCAAACCTGTGAGATCGAATTCAACGACCACAGCAGTATCGTTCTCACCGCCGACAGTGCTCGTACTATTATGGAAGTATACGCCTGGTATCACCAGCACATAGCCTCCTTAGATACTCAGCACAAACTAAGCTTCTTTGAAGTGCAAAAAGCTTTCAGCCTGGGCAGTTTCGTTATGGAAGCCTATCTCACCCACTGGCCAGATGAACAACAGGGAGGCCCGGCATTAGGCATCTCCATCAACCGGGATCAGATGCAGACATTACGTAAAGCCATCCGCTACCGGCTTGAATTGGTAGAAGCCGACAAAGAAATGGATGAGGTAGAGAAATCCATTTCCATTAACGAATTAACCATCCTACTGCTGACGGTATTGGATTGGCTGGTAGCCGGTCATCATAAAATCACTTATTCCGACGTAGAAACGGAAAATGTAAGAAAGATAGTGGTTGCTCGCGACAAAGCAACCGAAGTGGCCAACGGGTATTTACATTTGGGAGAAAGCCGGACTGAAAGGAGCGCGTCATGACTAGAGAAGAACATTTAGCCTGGTGTAAGCAACGCGCCTTGGAATACGTAGAACGAGGCGATCTGACGAATGCCTTTATGTCGATGCTCTCGGATTTAAACAAGCACGATGAAACAGCCAATCATTCCGGTATGCGATTAGGGGCAATGTTACTGACCGGTGGGCATTTACAAACTCAGCAACAAATGCGGAATTTTATTACCGGATTCAACTAAATATGACCAACTACGCAACCGCCGCCTGGAAGAAACACTCGGCTAAAGTCCGTTTCATTGACTCGGATGGCTACTGCTGTGATTGTGGAGAGAAGCCAGAGCCGAAGATGCTTGATGCTACGCACGATCATTACCAGCCGGAAAAGCCGGTAAAACCAAGGTGCCGCAGCTGCCATGCCAAATTCGATGCCCGGTGGCGCCTGCATTCCATTATACTCAACCGGGCGAAGAAAAGTAAACAACTAAACCTATTCTGATATGATCGTCGTCGACGTAAAAATTCAAAGCCTGGCTGATGTCAGCCGAGGCGTTCCCATCCTGGAGGACATGAAAGATTTATCCAACACCAAGGAAATTCCCAAACTGACGGTAGCGATGCTGGAAGGAGGAATGCAGACCGGCAAAATGTCGGTGATGTTCATTCTGACGGAAGAGAGCCCCACCGGTGGTGCGCGCCAGCATTACGTGGCTGAATGTTCCGGTGGTCAGTTCCAGCAGATCTACGACATCTATAAAGGAGCGATGAAGCGGTTTCACCCGGATAGCAAACTGAACTGATGGCTGACAAACTAAACTACTCCCCCAAACTCCGGGCCGCTGCTGATGAGATCAAAGCCATTCTCATCCGGGAAGATATAGCCGGAATTATCCTCTTGCATGACGTAGTAGGCCGGGATCCAAAAACGGGAAAGCTCCAGGGAGATTTTGAAGGCGAAGGCTATTACGTGGAAGGAATGACGGAGTATCTGGTGCATCTAACCCCCTCCTATTCGATGCTTCTACCAGAGCCACAAAAGGGAGGCTTTCGCTTTCGGGATGTGGGTGGTGACCATCCCAACCCGATACAGCGCCAGATCCGGATGGCTCCGACCTATAACCTGGTAGAGACCTTTACGGATCTGCTGGGCCAATTCGCCATGATGTTCATTAATTTGAGCGATAACATCAAAAAGAATATCATTCCCGGTAAGCCGGGCAAGCATCATCGAAGAGAATAATGGAAAAACCCCTGCGCATCTACGTAGTATACGATCACCCGAAAGATTACCCCGACAGCTACATTGTCAAGCGCGATGCTATCATCGATGGAGAGGTGGTGCGGGATGACCGTTTTCTAATGCTATGCCCAGATCTGGAGGTCATCCGGGAAGCAATGCTTCAGATGGGCTTAAGTCAACTGGCCAGAATGCCCGAAGATGATACGGTGATATTGGAAACCTGGATTTAATGGAAAAGATACTCGACAAAGGCTATTGTATTGTCACTAGTCCTACCTCCGGATGCCAGGGCATTCAGTGCCTCAACTGTGGCAAGACTTCCTGGTACTCTGCCGACATTGAGCATCGCTATTGTGTCATCTGCGATATATTTCACGATGACGAAAAGGAGAAAAGGCGACTGTTAAACCAAAAAACATCCTCAGGATGACGCAGGATGCCACGAAAAAATTTAGCCAACAACCGGGGAATTAACCGCGCACTTCCTGCCGAGGAAGTCAAGAGCGAACGCTTTACGCTGAAGTTTACACCGGGTGATTTTAATCGCATCCTCAGGATGATGGAGGTTAACGGGCTGGAGAGGATGAGTTGGGCGAGGGAAACACTAATGAAGGCGATCACGGAGATGGAAAAACCGCCCAGCCGTGGACCTATTGAGCATCCTCAGGATGACGCAGTAGGAAAGCCACCGGACACAACCGTTGAGCAGCTACGTGAGCAAGGAATGGCCGTCGGAGACATTGCCAAAAAGACGGGACTAAGTGCTAAAGCGGTGAGAAAAATGTTAGGACTAAAATAGAGCAACTCCAATGATAAAGAAACAAACCACTGAAAAAGTAACCCTTCCTTATTTGGTTTCTGGTTTCAACAAGGCGAAGTTTGAGCAAGCTATTAGGGCCTACAACAAACAAATGGGGACGCCCCGCCATGGGGATCCCATTGAGTGGGAGACAGAAGAAGCTGGAGGAGATTTCTACTTCTGGCTCCACTGTCATCCTATCGATCTGCTGCTGCTGGGGAAGCGACTGCCATAAAAAACACCCGGCAAGCCGTCCGCTCACCGGGTGCCTAATGAGATTTGTTACCCCGCCCCGTTCTATTCTCTTCTCTATTAGGGTGCGGGTGCTAATTTCAGGAATTAATCGGCCAACTGCAACAAAAAAAGAGGTCGCAGCGGCGCACCGCCCACAGCGCCTCCGTTTCCTCAACCGCTGCGGCGGACCGACCTATCCCGGCGGGGAACCGCTTTCACCTCATCATTTGATTTCCGCTCTCTTTGTTGCAGCCTTTGCTTCACTATATACTTTAGCGGCCTGCATTTCATCGCTAAAAAGTCCTAAATGATGGTGCTGTCCCTTTATAGAGATTTGTGCCATCCATTTGCGTGCCTTCCGATGCCAAGACACCCCCTTAAATTTAGAGGACTCTATTTTAGGAGGGTGTGAAAGAGCAATCGTCATTTCTTCTTCGGTAAGTTCATTCAGTAAAGCGAATTCGCCGAATAGCGCTTTAGCCTTTAAATTATAAGCTAACGCGGCCGCCTCCTGCGTTTCAAAAAGCCCTAAATGAAAGCTTGCTTTACCATGGCCTATTACAGAGCACCATTTCTTCCTTACTTTGTGCCAACTAACCCCTTTAAATTTGCTGGAACGGTCAGATTGCTGCTTTTTTGAATTAGCACTATTTTGTGAATTGGTGCAAACCCGCAAATTCTCTTTTCTGTTGTCCAGCGTGTCATGAAAGCGATGGTCTACTAAAACTTTAGGGTCTGTCATACTTAGAATATACCGGTGCATCAAAACCGGCTTACCATTAACATGTCCCTTTGCATAATATTTATGCGTTGTCTTCTCATATCCAGCTTGCCAATAGAATTGATTCACCCGTTCAAAGTCTTCATCATCCACTAAGGCCACCTGACCTTTCGTTAATTGTATTGTTTTCATAACAACAAAAACCGTTCAACGCTTCTAGCTTCGCAAGGGTAGCAAACCACCCAACTAGTCACGCCAAACGGCTTTGTAAATGTCGTATAAATTTGCTTTGGGACTGCGAAATCCTTGTTTAAATATACAAAATTTATACGCGGCGTGCAACGATAACTTGCTAACGATTAAGTATTTATTTCACCTCAGCCGCAAGTTGAATCACAGCGGGGGTTAACGGGTCTAAGATGGCCTTCGCCTCTGAATGGGATAGTGCATCTACCTGGTGTGCGATCTGGGCTTTAGCTTGATCCATAATCTGTTCCTTGGGGCCTTCGAGTTTAAATTTCTTTACGAACAGATTATAATATATTTGAATTGTGCCTAGCAAGGAAAGGGCTGACTGAGCTAAATTACGGAACTCCAGCCGTCCTTCACTCATCAATTGCAGCACCGATGCGGCAACCGACAGCCCAACCAGTACCAGTATTTTAGTGCCGCTTTTCCAGGTCACCGGTGCCAACTTATCTACCAAAAAAGGGATCAGCGCCACGTTGAACAGAAACAGCAGCATACTCCATACGCTGGTGAAAATTGGAATAGGCGTAGGGCCACCGGTGCCAGTACTGTCCGGTTCCTGAGCAAATAGCCGAGTGGTCAGTATCAGGATACTAATGAGCAACGCGGCAATGAAAATAATTTGTCTTTTGTTAGTAAGGGTCATAATCATTTAAGTTTACGAATTAAAGCTTTGTCAAACCGGCGATCTCCTTCTATCAGGGAAGAATCAAACCTTTCACTCCGTTGCCGGCTTTCTTCCTTCTGTTCCCTGAGCAGCACTACCCGGATGGAGTCGTAATCAGTGCGCTGCTTCATCCGAGCTGCTTGCAATTCCAGTACCTTGATTCTGGTTTTCATCGCCGGGATTTCCGCTACATCGTTGGCTACACTCACCATTTTATAAACGAACAGGGCTACCAGTACCGAACCTCCCCCTAACAGCAGCTTCCCCCACCACCTTTCGCTCCACTCCTTTTCGGGTTTCTCTGGCGACGCTTTCACCGGGTTCGCTCATTTATCTTCTTCATTATCTTGTTCAATTCAAGCCTTTTTTCCAGTGCCGCTGCCGGATCGGTGACCATCAGATTCAATATCTCCTGCACTCGATTGATGAGGCCGGTAAAACGGGCGTTGCGGTCCTTGATTTTGTTCTCCGTTTCTTCCAGGTGACGAAAGAAAAGCACCATTTCTTCGTCACTCATTTTATCTTCGAACCGAAAAATAACTTTCACCAATCCGATGTAAGTGGCCATAGGGCCAAGCGTATCGTGCTGGAGCCGGTGCGGCAATTGTTCGCGGTCATCCAGAAGGCCATCCACAATCTTTCATTTCATTAATCTGCTTAGAACTAGGTTTCATTCCGGTTGCCCGTCGCCTTTCATTTGTTCTCTCAGCCGCTTCCCGAAATCCATTCGCATCTTTTCCCCACTGGTCATCAGATCGTCGAGCAACCACAACAACTGGAAGAAGTTGTCTCCCGGTCCACCAGGTGTCGGGTTCTGTAGCTCATACTTTAAAATAAAAACCAGCCCTTCCAACTGCTGAACGTAGGCGGTGATGAACTGATCATACTCATCGGCAAGGCTAACTTTTTCCATTTCATCCCTGCAAAGCCTGGTAAAACACCTTTCCGTACTCGGCAATGGCAGATGCGCAGTCATCACCGTTTATTATTCTTCTCGCTTTGTACCAGTTCTCGCTTTTGGCATTGAAATAGTCGGCTAATTTCCGGCCCGTAAACTGCCCCTTTTCCATCCCGATGAAAATAATCTTCAAGGCGTATTCTTCTACTAATGCCAGTTCAGGATGGTTCACCAGGTCAATTCCTAATAGCTTGCCGAACTTCTCGTAATTCACTCGATAGGTGATCTGGCAATAACCCCTTCCGTAGTAAATACGTCCGTTCTGGGGATCCGGCTTTCCGTACTTTTTGCCATGCCCTTTGCCGAATTCTTCAATAGGCTGGAAGGTGCGCTGCGTCTCATGCATCGTAGTGGCCAGGATATAGGCTAGCCAGCGAATGTCTTGAGGTCCACCCACCGGTCGGGGATTCGCTTCCCAATACGTCAGCATTAATTCCATTCCTACCCAGGCGCTAGGGGACAATTTGCCTTTAAAGAGCAGCTTGTTTACCGTGTCGAAAAAGAATTTCCGCTTGATCATTAAAATAAATTAACTATTTTTGTCAGTGTTCTTGACAATATCAATTATTCTATTTACCTTTGATTCATACTTAAACAACGAAATAAAATGACTACTGCAACCAAATTTGTAAACAAGGCTGACAGCTCTAAAGTGTATGCGTTCAATTCTCGCTATAACTATGCTGAAAACGCACGGGCCAAAGCCATTGAATTACACGAATCCGGCAAACTCGCTTATTATGTCCGTGTTCAGGAACGCGGCAACCACTATTATGACGTTCGCGTTGCTAACTGATGAGTAATATTGAGTCCCTTCGAGCCTTCCTCTCTGATCCAGACCGGAAGGCTATTCTTTCCCTTACCGAACTAGAGAAGAAGTGTCAAATGCCAGCAACAACGCTTTACCAGTTTATGGCAGGCAAGCGTAACCTTCCTGCTAAGTATGTCAATCCACTTTCCGCCCTGCTGGCTGAAAAGTTTGGCTTCGTTACAGGGTAGTGCCATAAGCCTCCAGTTCCACGAGCCGTGTAAACTTCTTCCTTAATTCCCCTCCTGCATCAATATCCCTTCCGATAATGCGCAGCTTCGAAGCCGAAGCAATGCTTACCGGTATCAATACAATATTGCTGGCATTACTGGTAGTAGCATAAGCCTGAGTCCATACCCCACTATTATAATACAGTACCCGAAATGACTCTACCGGATTACTCACATTCACCGGAAGGCTTACCTGTTTACCGGTATAAATCTTAATTGTGTCTATCGAACAATTACTTTTCAGATCGATGTCAAGGGTGTCGAATGCATTATTCTCTGCACTCACATACCGCTGCGCAAAGTTGTCCTTCACTCCGTCCGTCAAATAGTAAGCATAATTATCCAACCATTGCACCGTACCCGAAACCGGCTTATTGAGTGCAACATTCCTACGAGGCGAAGGAGTTGGAAGGCTATCAACCGAGAGCGTATCAATGGGGGGATCCGGTGTTACGGCCAAAAACGGGTTGCTCGCGTCATACTCTCTTTGCCCGTGCTGAAACAATATTCCCGAAAAGGGGGCGCCTGGCCCCATCCAAACCGCATAGGGCCCTGCTGTGGTCGGATTCTGATTGTAAGGCCGCGCACCCGCATATTGCCTCAGATACGCCTTACGAATGTAAGAGTCCTGGTAGTACAAATTACCCAGAGCTAACCAGGTATCCATTTCGTAGTAGATCAGGTTGGGAATGAATACCCCGTCCATAATGTAGCCTTGATCCGTGCTCAAGCTCGCCTGATCAGTACCCCAGCGCAGGTGAGTACCATCCCAATACCTGGCCAGCGAGTACATCATAAATTTCAGACTCTTTCCTGTTGCAAACTGTTCATTACCCGCACCCGTTGGCGCACCCTGGCTGCCGAAAGCCCCTACCGTGGTGACATAATCATAGAGACTGTAATCACCGTGTCGGGCAAATACATCCGCTACGGCAATAGCCAAAGCGGTTGCCCCAGCCATATACTGCGTACCCTTTTCCGGTTTTCCTGTTGCGCCTACACTGCGTTCTGTTTCGACATTTCTACCATCGGGATAAATAGCGTACTGAAGGTATTGCTTGAAGTAGAGGGCTGCTGAATTCTTCAACGCAGTGGAGTTCACCAGCCAGCCAATTTCGGCTACGGTATAGATCATCGAGTAGCGACGGTTGTTGAAATAACCATTGACCGTCACATATGAAGGGCCGAAATAATCAATCAGCCCGCGCGGGGTGGCACTGGCTCCTACGCCAGCTAAGGTATAATTCCCCCCTGGGCGGTTAACAAAAAGCGGGTTGAGGGCGTAATCCACTTGTCCGGCAAAGTAGGTTCCGGCCGGGCCAAAGAAATTCGCGATCGTGGTATGCTGGCCAGCACTGTATAGGTCGTAGGTATAGAGGTAGGCGTGTAGTAAACGGGTGACCCACTCGGCGATAATGAATCCGGGATTCACATCATTGACCCCTCCGGCACCAATACACCATCTCGAACCATCAGCAAAGTTTACGCCCGGCTTTGCAATCTGTGCCAGCACGGCAGCCTTGACGGCGTTTCGATAGGAGGAATTAGCGGTTACCAGTCCGTACAAGGCCGCATCCTGCAATTTGTAGGCGTAGGCTTCCGGCTCGTAGGTTTTCGTGGTGGTGTTCTGAGGAATGCAGCCAACCTCCGTGTAACCTGACCAGATTTCCGCCGATTGATTGTTGTAGAAAGATGCGGCATTACTGACGATCCGATTCCAATCCGCCGGGCTATTAGCCTGAGCGTCGCTTTTGTTTTTGTAAGGCCCGCTAGTGGCTCTGCTTTGCCATACGGTTAGTTCCGCTGGGGTATAGAGGTACTGTTGCCCCATAGCTGGCCAGGCGAGCCAGAGCTGTATGCACGACGCGCTTGCAAGCTGAATAAAGAGAAGGAGTTTTTTCATTGTTTTTTTACAACGCGTCCAGAATGGCTTGTTTTTGGGTATCGTTAAACAACTTGTCGTAAACGGCAAGTATTTGAATATCACCTGTAAAGGTTCGGGTAATGCTACCGGCAATATTATAAGCCCCGATACTCTGAATCGACGAGGTGAAGGTTTCTGCCCCGAAATTGGTGGTATTCGTGCCAGGAGAAGTAAGATTATCTACGTACAGCCGATGCAGGTTGCCTACCTTATCGAACTCGGCAATAATTTTCATGTACGTGTTATTGGCGGTTGCCGCTTTCATAACGGTCTGAAGCACGTTACCCGAACTCCGGAGTTGAAGCGTTACATTGCTAGAACTGACCCCTAATTGGATTAACCGGGTGGTTTCAGAACGGTGGTGCCAAAAGGTGTTGCTGGCAGTGGCGATGTTGGGCACTTGAATCTTTGCCACAATCGTCATAGCAACTGGGTCTGAGGTGCCGAAATTATGAGGCATGTACCGATTGGCGGCGAAAGTCAGTGCACTCGTGGAAGACTTGTAGGTTGGCGCATCGGTTAACAGAGGTGGTACAGCCGAGTGCCGGGCACCACTCTGGTCAGCCCAAAGCGTTACGGGTTGTAAGTTAGTGGCTTGGGTAAGCGGATAGGAGGCAGCATAAGCCCCGGAGGTTGCGATGAAATAACTGGTAGGCCCCAGTAGGCCCAACACATCACTCGCATAGAGATAACCCTGAACTGGCCCCGAAAGAATATTGCTGGCATCCGTATAGATATTTTGGCCAGTTTCCCAGATACCTGGTGCGGATATTTCTACGGCAGCGACCGCGTTAGGCGCGTTGACAATCCGGTTGCCGGTGATAGTGCCATTGATGGATTTTCGCCAGCAATGTATCCCTCTCACTGCCACTGTACCGTCGCAGAGGTTGCCAATTACCTGGTAATCCTGACACTGGTAGTTGGGTTCGATGGGGGTCGCAGTGGTCTGGATGAAGTTGTTATTCACCCGAATAAAGCGCAGGCTTCCCCGGTGGGAGGGGTGGCCCATTAGGATTCCACTGCCTAGAATGGAAGTCGAGTAGGTTTTCGTTCGTAATACATCGATGTATTCCGCCGCGAAGTCGGTTCCGCCTTGGGTTAACCCGCCTTGCAGGTAAGTACCGTTGTTTTCTCCGTACATCATCACTGAGCGCATACCATTCTGCATCGAAATATCAGTCACGCTGCAATACCGTACTCGCCCGTGAAACAGTACGCAGGCCGAAGTGGTGGCAACCAGGTTGGACGGCTGAATGTTGTTCTGAAGATTAAGGTCAATCAAACCCTGGCCAAAAATGTGTACATTCTCGATGTAGGTGGTATGGGTTCCGGTTCCTACTCTGATGCCATAAGATTCCGGCCCATCATAGGCAATGTACCATACGCTGTTCAGGGAATGCCCGGTAGTGGCGTTGAACTTGATTTTCACCCCGTGAGCCAGGGTTTGTTCGGAGCCGGTTATTGATACCCCCGAGCCAATTGTTGTTTGTACACCAGCCTCCGTATAGGTTCCCCAGGTATAGGTATTCGGGCTGGAAACTCCGTCAATCTGAACAAAGTAGGAGATAGCTCCCAGGCCCAGGTCGTAATTGCTGGTTGCCCCGATGGTCATATCATCCAGCGTCTTGTAAGGTCCCTGGTTGGTGGTAATTTCCCCTGCTACTTCCAAGGCTGTCGTATTGTCTGCTAGTTTCAGGACTGCTCCAGCCATTAGCTCGATAGCCATCGACTTGGTGACATTCAAGATCGCCCGATTGGAGTTTATTCCCCAGGTGTGGGTGCCGGGAAGGAAGCGAATGTAACTACCAGCGGCGGCAGCATCGAAGATGGTTTGGGGATTCACACCAGGTGCGATGTTGATTACCGCCCCGTTTATCAGGGTAAGGATTTCCTGTTTTGTCATTTTAGTTAAGTCGATACCATTTGGATACTGAACTTTTCCAGCGGTAAGCAATCACTTCCCCGGCTTCCGCTGTCGACGGCGTAGTAGCCTGAAGGATCGCTTGTGACGTGTTGGGCGAAATAGTAAGCGCAGTTACTACGGTGCCGGTGGTCATCGTGCCGCCGAAGCTAATTTCCACCCGCTGTCCGTCTACCGGGGTAAGCGGTAGGGTGACGGTAACCGATGCCAATACCGAGGCTGGATTGATAATCAGCCACAGCGGCCCTGAAGCGCTCGTTATCGTGACGGTTGTACCCGTGGTGTGGGATTGCTGGGTAAGGGTGATGGCATTGGTATTAGCCGCCACTGCTGCCGAATCCGCCAATGTCATATCCGCATTCTGTAGCTTGTAGCTCCTGTCTGCCGTATTTGCCGTGCCGTCGAAAGTCCGAACGAAGCCGTTGGTGCCCTTCCAGGCTAGTTTTCCCGCACTGGTAGCATAGAGCCGAAAGCCACTACCCGGCGTGCTGGGTGCCGATGATTGCGGAATCAGTCCGATGTAACCAGCACCTCCCGTGCCGGTGATGGAGCCGCCGGAGAGGGGGAAATAAACCGTGGATAAGTCAGACCAGATTAAGCCGGTTGTTTGAGAAGAATTTGCCAGCAGCGCATAGCCATTCGTACCAACTGGGAGCCTTGCTTGCGTGGTTGAATACGTATAGAGGTCACCCTTCGTGGTTAGGGGGGAAGTGGTGCCGCTGGATACCGTGCCCCAACTGGCCGCCGTGCCGTTCGTGGTCAGGTACTTGCCGGAGTTGCCGGTTTGGGAGGGCAAGGCTCCCCCACCGGTTATATCGCTTAGTAATGCAAGAGTCCCGTCAGCATCGGGAAAAGTAATATTTCGGAAAGCGGTTGGAGTGCCAAAACTTACCGTGTGTCCAGCAGTAGCCCCGTAAGTGTTCACAAATCCATTCACATCAATTTGGAGACTATTGCTGGCTCCATCAGTCCACATCGAAAAAGTGTTGTTGTGGTATTGATAATCCGTAAATGTCCAGCCAGTATTTTGTAATTGGGTCGGTGTCAGGTAGAGACTACTGAGGTCCGTCCACAACAGGCCAGTGGAAGTGGAGGAATTAGCTAATAGAGCGTAGCCATCTGTTCCAACCGGGAGACGAGCGTTGGTAGTGCTATAGCCCCAGAGGTCACCTTTGGTAGTGAGGGGGGAAGTGGTGCCGCCGCCGCCGCTAATCGCCCGCTGCATAACCAGCTTAGTAGTAGGATCGTATACCAAAGCGTTCAGGGTTCCAGTATCGGTGGTTGGCGCGGTGTTGATAGCCAGCGACGGCACCCAAACCTCGTCCGGACGGGAAGCGGGAATAGAAATCGTGGTTCCTCCTAAAATAACCGAACGGGGCGAAGTGGAGGGAATATGATGATCCACCCCCCCCAGAATTGCCGCGTTGTCGGCTAGCACCCCATGCCCGGAAACCTGAGAGGTGGAATTGTAAGAATGATTAAAACTATGGTCGCCACTGGCTATAATCAGTCGCGTGCTTTGTCCTTGTCCGCCAGCGTGGGCTGCTGAACCGGAGGCTTGGGTAGAAGCCCCTTCCGTGTGGGCATACTGAGCACTGGCAAAAGTGTTACTACCTTCCGCGTGAGCGTCCGTACCACTGGCCGTATTAAATGCCCCTTGGGCCGTTGCAGCGAATCCGCTCACGGTATTACCCCTACCGGTAGCGGTGCCATAATCACCGGTAACGACATTAATCGAACCCAGGGAGACGGCACTGATGCCCGTGGAGGAAGTCGAGCCAAGCTGACGTAACGAATTCGTTCCGGTGCCGTTCACCAGGTTATTCCCGCCCGTAATGCCCGATAGCACCTCATACACGTAGGGAATCATATATTGGTGCAAGGTCAAAGGGCTGACATACTTATTCGTCAATAGCCCCGCTACTACTTCCGTTAAGGTAGCTGCCTGCACAATGGCACCCGAATAAGGCTCCAGGGAGAAACCATCCGTCGTTACAAAAATGCGGTACAGCGGTAGTTGCGTGCTTGCCGAGAAAGCTGATTCGATGGGTGATTGCCCTGCGGTACCGGTCAGGACGGCAATGGTGCCGGTGGAATTAATGACCAGGAGATCTACTCTGAACTTCGTGCTGTCTGGATCAGCGGGTGAGAGAGCGATACTACCGGAGAGGGGACCGTAGCTATTGACTCCGAAAGTGGCCCGGATGCTGTCGTATTCGATAGAGCCGCCGACGATTTCAGCCGAGCCGTAGCTGTCGACGTGGTTGAAGGGGCTGGCGTATTGGGGATTATCCGCCCTTAGAATCATCTGGTGGAGGACCGGATTGAGTTTCTTGTAGGGCACACTCCCCGTTGTAGAGGCCGGGATCTGTTGATCGATCAGCGTATCCGCATGGGACTGAGCCAGTCCTTCCACCCAACTGAAAACCGCAGACAGAAAACAGAAAATTGCAAGTAACTTTTTCATCCGATTTTTATATAAGTGCCCAGGTCCACGATGCGCATGGTTGACCCGGATGCCACAACCACCTGGCCGGCCGGTATGCCGTCCACAACCACGGAAAAGGAGGCGTCATAGGTATCATTGGCTTTCAGGGTGTATACTTTACCCGAGGTCGTTGGAGCCGGTAAGCCCGTGTATGGAGCCAGGGAAGCGACATTGAGCAGCACCAGCTTTTCAAAGCCCGCTGCAGGAGCGGTAATAGCCGTAGCTGACAAAATCACGGTTTGCGGTTCGATACCGTAAGCACCCCCTCCACCCCCACCACCACTAATCCAAGCCAATATCTGATCCGCAGTTACGGGAATACCTCCTGAAGAAACCAACTGAAAATCCGTATCGTGGGCGTGCGCATAAGCCCCAATTGAAGACAATTCCCAAACCAAGGCATTACTGCCAGGCGTAATGCCCGTCTGGGTTGACCCACTGATGAACTTCCAGATATTGCCGGAATAGCTGACATAGTACGTCTGTCCACCCGTATAAGCCGTAGCCGGATTGTAAGCGATGGCTCCGTACACGGCATTGTATTCCAGCCTGGCCAGCGTATCGGCCAGCGCCTTTTGGTTTTCATCCAGTTCCTCCCAGGTCAATTGAGCACCCTTAGCCGCAATGAAAGCGTCCGTCAGGATCCTAAGCAGCATCAAACTTCTGAAGTCAATCATTCGACATAACCGCTCCCGCCGGAATAAATGTTGTTAATGATAATAGCTGAGTCCTCCAAGCCACAGCACCCACTCTTATAGCCCCCGGACCAATAATAGTCCTGAGTAGAACTAATCGAGCGAATCCGAAAGCCTTTGCGCCCATAGCGGGCTCGGCATTCCATATAAGGCCAGAGGGGGTAATCCGTTCTTTTGGCATTCAGAAAAGTGATGATGTTCTGTTTATAGAGTTCAGCAAAAGAGTCGGTTTCAACTCTAAGTTTATCCAGGGTATCCTTATCGATGTACTCACTCTCATCGGTTCGCTTGCTCACAGCACCCGCGCGCGTCATGCGCACCTGGCTTTTGTTTAAGAACCGGGCAAAGGTCCGGTAGACCAGGTAGGGCTTCACCCCGTAGAACTGGATGCCCTGGCTTTGATCGTTAAGATAGTCTACCCCGTTGAGCAGGTCAGTCCAGATCTGAAAGGGTAGTGCCGGGCTTACCGGATTCATCCCGGTCCAGAAGGCGTAGTACATCGGCATTCCAAGCAAGTCTACCAGGTCCGCTCGTTGCGCTTCCAGGATATAAGGGCTGATCGATTCAAAATCCAGGTTGGTTGACAGGAATTTGAAGGGATTGAAATCAGCCTTGAGCAAGAGAATTTCCGCCATATCATCCCGGCTCTGCCGTAGTTACAGGTGGAGCAGCTGCAGGGGCGCCCGGCATGGGCGCTGCTGGGTCAACTGCTTTCTTAACGATGTACTGAAGTGGCAAAATGGAGAAGTCCGTAGTAGCTATTGGATCGCGCCAATATTGAAAGATCATCGTTAACAGTTCCTCGAAAATTAACCGATCGTCTTGCGTAACTGCATTATAATAGTCGTAGGACTCACTCACCTGTTGGGCGGAAAGAGCACCCCCACGAAATTCACCCACGATGTCAGGCGGAATGAGGTAGTTTTTTCTAATCTTATCTTGGGTACTTTGCTCCGTCCACTCGTAAAGCCGATCGTTGTTCTGGGTTTTAATCGGGTTCATTTTGATCGGGTTTTCTTTGGCCAGTGGGTTTTCCCAAACGACGAAGCTGCCCGCTTCCCGTGGTCCCTGCAGGTTGCGCAAGCCCTGATCAAATTCCGCTCGCTCCTCTTCCGATTCGAATTTTCCCGGGTACTCTACCGAATGAGACTGCAAAAACCCGTTGTCAATATTAGAGCGCTTGAACAGGTCAATACCCGCGTCCGCCCGCGTAAGGTCAATGACGGAATCAAAAGAGCAGTAGGGGTAATCATCGGTTTCCCCATTGTAGTAGAACACCTGGCCTAAGTATTTCTCAATACCACCCGCCTTTTCCATCTGGGCCAACACTACCTCCGGGTCGGGATTAAATACGTCGAGGTATTCGATTTTTCTGCTGTTGGCCGACTTGCGGAAAGAGCGGTCCCAATTATTCCACAGGGCTACCTTGCCGATGTATTCGATGTCATCAGGGATGCCCAGGCGGGCATATTCGAAAGTAACTTTTTGGATGGAGTGAATCCGGCCCAGGGCATTGTAGTTGAAATGCAGGGCGAAACTCTTAAAAATGGAATAATCGCGGATGGTTTGACGAAGCAACTGATCAAGCTTCTGCTTCTTATCATTGATGACGGTTTTGTAGAGCACCTTATCTGAGAGCCCTCCGCCAAAAATAAAGCGGGCATACAGCCCTACGCACAACTTGGTATATCCCGAACGAAGGTAATGCTGGTACATCCGTTGCGGGTAGGCATTGTCTACGTCGTAACGGAGTATTTTGACGGAATTATCCGCCCATACTTCGACCTTTTTTACCTGTCGCGTGGGGTTCCAAGATCGCATTATTTGGCATCTTTAACGGGTTCTTTTTTATCCGCCGCTTTGGGTTTAGCTACATAATCCTCATCCCCTTCTACCGGCTCATCTGGGGGTAACCGCGTAAAGGAAGTGGCCAGCGGCGGGTATTCCTTCAGCAATTTGCGGGCGATGGCATCCGTGAGGTTGGCATTCGTGTAGCTGTCGGAGGTGAAGGGGACCATAATGTATTCCCCATCCTTTATTTGTGAAACTCTCTTTGACATGGCTTCAAGATTTAGTTTTCGTAATTCAATCATCGCATTGTATAACTTATCCTGACAAGTGCGGCAAATGTCTTTGCCCAGGATGCGCCAAATGTCCACCAATTCAGAAATGACATTGGGATCGTGTGCAGCGGCTGCATCCTTGTAAAGCAACAGTTTGCCGATCCGTTCTGCCAGGGTAGAGACGCTATGCATAGTCGCTCCGGCGCACCGGTCTCTAGCTCACTACCACTGTTTGCGTGCCGGTCACCTTGCCAGCAGCACCATCAACCGAGACTTTGTACCCACCCGCTACCAAAACCGGGCTGATGGCCGTAATCTGGGTTGAAGAGTTGATGACAAAAGAAGTGGCTGCATAGTTGCCGAACAGTACCGCGATAGCACCCGCGAAGTTGGTACCGGTAATCACTATCGAAGTTCCACCGGCAATAGAAGCCGCCAATGGGGTTACGTTAGAGATAGTGGGGAAGCCTACCAGGGTATTGACCAGGGCCAGCGTGGTAGAGAAATTCGTACTCAGCAGATCGATGGGGAGCTTTGGCTCCTTGGTTTTCTCCGGCGTAGAAAGCGATAACTGGAAGGCTGCTCCGGTTTCTGCGTTCTGCAAATCCCGTTCGTTAGTCAACAGGATCAGCCCTTGCTTTGGTCCGTACACCTCGAAGGATTCGTTGGCATTCTGAACGAAGCCCACCATTTTGGTGCGGGCCATGTTCTCCAGGTTGTTTTTGGTATACTGACCCGTATTGAACACCAGGAAATCAATCTTGTGATCGTAGCCTTCCGAATACGTCTGACGGACCAGGGACTGCTTGGGGTTGACTGAATTGTTCTTCCCCTCAAAGACGTAGGCTACGGTGCCGGCAGCCGGCACAATGTTGGTGAGCCGTCCGTAGGCATCGTAGGTGCGGGCAGCGGCCAAAAAGTCGTTGTAGTTCATTAACACCAGGCGATCATTTACGCCCGCAATCACCTGCTGATCGCAGAGAAAGCGCTCGTTCTGCATAATCCCCAGGCACACATTCGTATATTCTGGCATAACCGGTTCCTTTCAGTTTAGAATTGTTTTCTCCCCTTTCAGGAATTAATAGGCGGTTTTAACCATATAATCTTCGATTTCTTTGGCGTCGACCATGTAGCCGCCCCGGAAGTTTACTTTCTCCGTTTGACGCTCGTACCACACTTCGAAATCCCCGATGGCTGTGGTGTCGTCGACACCCGCCTGCAAATTGTCCAGGGTGGTCAATACGGCTCTGTGCGGCTTGTCGTACTTGGTGCCGTTGGAAAAGTCGGCCCGGATGGTGCGGTCCCAGAAGGAATTGGGAACTACCGGGATGCCGTTCCACTTAGCCACCCTCAGCCCGTTTTCCAGGGTCATGTAAGAAGCTTCGATGTTGGCAAAGCCCCTGAGGTATTGCTCCACCTTATCGGCCACTGATTGGGTAACCTGATAGACGGCGTTGGGTACATCCCTCAGCCGGTAATCGGCAGAATATTTCATCAGGTCCAGATCCGCAACGACCCCCGCCGCCGTCAGGTTGGAATCCTGTAGCGCAAAAGTAGCCTGCCCGTTACTGGCTCCGATACCGCCCGTAGCATTCACCGCTATTTTGGCGGTAGCGGCGATGGCAATGAGCTGCTTCCAGAAACCATCGATCAGGTTGTAATCGGTAATGGAAGAGGTAGCGGTAATGTTGGCATCACCCGAGCCGGCTCCGACCAGCGTTGCCGTCGTCGAGCCAAACCAGGTGATGCGCATAAAGTCTTCAATCAAGGCATCCGGCAGGAGTTCGGCAATGAAATCCTGGATTTCGGTTCCCGTCATATCCGGGCGTTGGATGCCCTTGCGTTGCAAATAGACAAAGAAGGTCGCTACGAAATCCTTCCAGCAGAATTCCAGCCAGAACTTAGCCCGAACCGGGTTCCAGAACTTTTCCGAGGTAGGTACCTGTCCTGCCGAAGCACCCACGCCGCAACCGGCATCCAGCTTGGTGAGCTTGGAGAGGCGGCCCAGGATAGCGATTTGCATTTTGGCCTCAATGCCGCCGATGAGCGTCATTTGCTGGGCGAGCGTCGGCTTGGTGTAGATGCGTTGCATCACCACTTCCGAAATGTTGCGGACCTCCGTGCCGTTGAAGGTGAGGTTACCGGGTACAATGATTGCTGTAGACATCGGTTAATTAATTATTTCTTTCCTTAGCTTATGAATGATTACTTTTTCTGAGGGAGCTTAGCTTTCTGCTCTTCCTTCCACTTATTGCTTTTGGCTACCCGATCGGTTTCTTCATCTTCCACTTTGCTCTCGAACTTTCTGGATTCGGGATTGTAAGTGGAATGAATGCTCTTGCCGACCGTTTCCAGTTGGGTAGATAAGGCGGTGAATTTTGTTTCCAAAGTCGTTTTTTGTGCTTGAAAGGCGGCCCTTTCTGTAGCCAGTAAGGCAGTAAGTCGGGTATTTTCTGTGCGAAGGGCTACTAACTCAGCCTCCACCTCAGCGGAAACTGTTTCCACGGTATCTGCTACCGTAGCCGTTTCTGTTGCTACAGCTTCTTCCGGTGCCTTAATGGAAGTAATCTTCCCGTCGGCTACCGTGATAATCTGGTTATCCGACATCACCAAATCCCCGTCTTCCGGCTTTTTGCCATCTACTGTGATGACATCACCGGTGGCCGGGTTATTCTCCGAGGTTTCCACATTCACCGCTTTACCATCAGAGGTGGTAAGGGCAAGGGCCTTGGTGGTACTTTTCAGTTGTCCTAATGCGGACAGAATATCGTTTTTCATTTCCGTCAGCTTGTCGCCAATGGCCTGAAGGGGGTTCTTTTCCATCGTTTTCTTTTGATTGAAAGCCATCATAGGCTCCCGGTGGGTACGAGCCTGGGCATCTTGTGGCGCGGGCTTATTAAAGGGGAATTCATAGATTACTTCCGTAGCAAAGCCATTTTGAACGGCTTGCTCAGCGGTCATGGACTTATCCCGGACTAACCAGGCCCGGACTTCTTTTTCACTTTTCCCGGTAATGGCCACGTAGATGTCGACCATTTCCTGGGTAGCATTCTGAATCGATTCCAGGTAAGCGGCAATGTCGTCTTCATTACCCATCACTCCCCCGTAAGGCTTGTGGATCATAAAGTCGCAGCCCTTCATCATCTGCCGGGTATTACCGATAGAGAAGATTTCCGTAGCAATGCTCATGCACTGGGCATACGCAACCGTGGTGATGGGAACGTGCTGACTTTGCAGCAACATGCGAACGGCTCTGCCGGTACTGACGTAGCCGCCTTCGGAATCAATTTCTACCCGGATGCGGGTGAAGGGCTTCTGAGATTGAAGCTGATTAAAGACATCGGTGGTGGTATCGGGCAGTACATCGAGGGTCCACCAGTCGAATCCGCCCGGACCAATTACACCCCTTATGCTTACCAGTGCTTCTTTCACGGTAGCGAAAATGCGAGCTGGCTTTGCCGAATAAAAATAAATCGCTACATTGTTGCAGCATTGTTGCGTTTAAAGTGAAAATAATGGCACATTATCAGCGAAACGGTAAAGAATACCTCTCTATTCCGCTGTTACCAAAGCATAAAAGGATATTGGAACTCCGGAAAAAACGGACGGGCTATGATTTCGGTGATCAATTACGACCTCATATTCACGCCCTGGTAGAAGATACCGAACGGCTGTTTGGTCACTTACCGGAGTTTAAGCGGATAAACGAGGAAAGGGAATGAAATACCTGATAGGAGTCGTATTGTTAGTCGTAGTGCTCTGGGCAACCAATCCCAGCGAGATTCAGCATCAGTCGAAAGTAAGAGAGTTTACCCTTGATTACGTCGCCAGGCTGAATGCCCCTTTTCTGGCTTCCAGGAATGCGGACTCCCTAGCCACCGGGCATAAAATACAGCAAGCCTTTACCGGCGCTTTCCTGGACAGGGAGATTACTGAATCGGTAAGGTCTAAAAACGACTTCCTTTTTTCGTTTACTGAAATCAAAGGGAAAATCGCTGGTATTGGGATACTGGGGAAAGTATACTTGTTTGAAAGCTATACCAGCGCTGTCAAATTGTAGATTGAGTAATCACCCGCTGCATATTGCCTTTTACGCGCTCATAGTTTTCTACCACTAATACCGGGATACGCCCTTCAATGCCATTGACGATCTGCTTCCCAGCTTCGACCTGGTTATTCACCTGGTTAATGATCGTCTGAGAGGCAAATTGACCGTTACCGAAAGCAGCCACTTCACCGCCGCCACCTAATTGCAACAGGTTGGCACCTCTGCCTATTTTGGTTTGCCCTTTGCCGGAAAGCGGCTCAACCGTTACCAGTTCCATGCCGCCGGGGTTGTCCCCTACCATAATCATCTGCGGACCTTTGGTTACGAATTTGCCGCCTCCGCCAAATTGTGGCTTTGGGGTCTCTCCTACGTTGGAAAACAATTGGTCAATTTGGGCAATAGCCCCTACGGCAGCAGCAATAGCAATCCCTAACTGAACGGCGTAATCGAAAGCGGTTGCCCCCTTGGCTGAGCTAATAGCTTTCGACATTGTTTCCACCGCCGCCAGGCCAATCTGAAAAGCGGTCAGGGATTTTCCAAAATCGGTTGCCTCCGCATTATTTCCCGCCAGTGCCCGGTTGAGCTGCTGGGCACTACTGGCCAGCGAGGACAACCCATCGAACTTCTTTTGTTCGTCTTCCAGCAGCAGTCGGTTGTACTTCTTTTTGTTTTCCGCATCCTGGGCATAACCTGCCTGTTGTTTGTCAATCGCCTTCTGATCATTGGCCAGCCGCTTATTGGCGTGGATCTGAATAGCTTCCCTTTCCTTTTCCAGCCGCATCAATAACCGCTGAAAGGATTCCGCCCACACTTTTTCGGTATCAATCAAGGCCGCTTCATCAATGCGCCTTTTGAAATCGTTGAAGTCGAGCAGTAATTGCTTTTGCTTTTCAGCTTCTTCCGCTGCCTTTTTGGCGTCGGCGTCGATCTGTTCCTGGAGAGCAGCTTTGCGGTTTTGGATCTTCTGCTGAATCACTGCCGATTCATTATCGAGTTTGACCACTTCGACGCGCAATTGGTTGAGGTGGTCCTTTTCCTCGTCGGTAATTTCTGCTTCCTCCTTGCCACGCAACTGTAAGCCTACCAGGGCAGCTTTCAAGGCATCTTCCGCCGCTTTCTTTCGTTTGGCGTTGAAAATTTCCTCCTTAAATCCTACCTGTTCCAATACCGCAAACCGGGTTTGTTCGGTTTTGGATCGATCTTTGGCCAGCAGTAATGCCTTTTCTACTTCGCCGTTCAGCTTTTCTTCTTCCACGGTCAAGTCCCGTACACTGTCCTCAATCTGCTGGTTGAGCGCCTTGACCAGCGCCCCGTTGGCGAATGCCTGAGCCGCACCAGCCGGGTCGAAGAGGGCTCCAATCTTGGCGGCAATGCTGTTGTTGGAACCGGCGGTTAACTTGGTGTCTCCGAAAAAGACATCGTAAATCGCTTTGCCCGCATCCGCTGCTCTGTCGGTAACGAACTGAAAAGCCGAACCCACGCCAGCGGTGACCCGCTCCAGGAAGTCCGCCCCTTCGTCGGTTGCCTTAAAGAAAGCCGACAGCGCAGCCACGGCAGCGGTCCCAATCAGACCAACGTATCCGAAAACAGCGGCGGACCCCACATTAAAGCCCTTGGTGACAATGGTAAGTGCCTGTTCGGCTTGCCGTAGAGCCCCTCCCAATACCGGAATATCGGAAATAACGCTTTTGAGTTGATCCCCATAATTACCCACGTTGCGGGTATTATTGCCAAGCTCTTTCTCCTGGGCTTTCAGATTGTCGGAAAGTTCCCGGATCGCCTTGGCTTCGGCCTTGGTTGGATTGACCGCCTTTACGTAGGCATCCGTCAACCTAGCCAGCTCGGCCCGTTGGGCAGCAATGGATTTCCCCGCCGCGTTGGCTGTATTGGTATTAAGCGTGAGTTGTCGGGAATTTTCTGTAATGGATTTGGTTAGCCGTACTTTCTCCTGGCCATATTCCTTTTCGGCAACCTCACCCGCCTCAAACTGCTTTTCCAGCCCTGCCAGTTCGTTGCGCTCCTTACGGATGGCCACCGTCAACTCTTCTGCCTGCTTTTTGGCGGCGGCCTGATCAACTTTTACACTGAGGAGTAAACTTTCTACCCGATCTGCCATAGCTAGAGTCTAATGAGTATACAGCGTGTTAATGAATTAGAAACAAAATCTTTGATCTGTTGAAGGAAAAAATAAGCCCCATACGCCTGCACCCACACCGGAATAAACTGATCCAGCTCCTGGATGTCCACTTCATTCAACTTAAAATAAGCCTCCTCCACCAGCAAGGGATTGAGCATGGTGACCAAACGTCCGTAGTTTTTCTCAATCAAATTATCTGCAAAGCCCAGGTTAAAGGATTTGCCGGAAAGGATAAAGTACGGAATAGGCAAAGCGGTATTAATAACCAAGGGGTTAGAGTAGGCATACACGCTGCCCAACTCATCGCTATTGAGCGTCCAGACGGCTCCGCCTGGAATACCCATGCGGAACTGGTAGACATTCTCCACGAATACCGCCACATCCGAGCGGTTATAGGCAACGACTTTGGCCCCGCGAATGGAAATCAAATCATCAGTAACAAAGCCGTGCGGCCTGTCAGTGGTGATCAAGTATTCATCCGGCCCGGTCCCGGTCTCGAACTTTACCACACTGACTGCATCCGGAGCCAGCCTCAGCCCCGTGGACACATCCTGCCGGTCCATGACAAGTATCCGGGGTTCAGCAGTGCCGGAGTTGGTGAAATTCTCAAACAAAGGAATCCAGGCAAATTGTAAATGGTTGAGCCGACTCATCATCTTGGTAGCCGCAAAATCCATCGTAAACAACTCTTTGCTTACTTCCAGGTTGCGGTCATCGATCAATATCGAACCATTCGCATTAGTGACGACCACATCATTATCATCCTTATAGGCCAGCAGGTTCTTTTGGGCATAGTCCAGGCGCCAGGTTTGTCGGGCAGTCCGGGAAGTAACGAGCTTGCTGGAAAAGTCTTTGGTTAGAGAAGCATTCCCGGCAATCTCTTCAAACTGCCGAACGCTTACCGTGCGGCTATTGCTATTGGTCTGAAAAATCAATCCGAAAGTTTGCGCCCAATTCTTCAGTAAATCCGTCTGGCTCATATCGGGCAGGTTGATGGCTACTTTCCACAGGGCACCGAAAGGCAGCTCGTCCTTAACAGTCATGCTCCAGAAGGCAGCGGTGAAGGGTCCGCCAACGCCGGCCTCCCGTTGCAGGAAGAAGTCGAACTGGTAACTCGTTGTACCCCCCGCGTCAATGTTGGTAACCAGGCGCACAACGTCGCCGGTGTGTAAGGTCAGGTTTTCAGCACTCAGGGTGAGCGTGCCCGTGCGGCCTGGAGGACTGGTCAGGCTGAAGGATTCCGTATGCTGAATGTTAACAATCGTTATATCATTGATCAGTAGCTTCAATCCCAGCTTCACGTCGCCCAGGGTGATGTCACCCCGGTAGGCTACCGAGGCGCTCGCATCCGCCAAACAATCCTGATCCACGGTATAATGCCCGGTGGATTTGTTGTAGTTACCTTGGATGCCCTGAAAGAAATTTAACCGGACGGTGGAATCATCGCCCAGGGGAATATCCTTGTCACCTTCCTCATTGCCTGAGTAGAAGACAATATCATTGGAAGCCGGTCCTACCCGGAAAGAACGGTCCTTACTAAAGTTGTCCGCAATAGCGGGCTTTCCGTTGACGAAAGGCAGGATAATGGAGCGGTGGCGGATGTTAGAAAGTATTTTCCCCTCCACCTCAAAGCCCGCTTCAAAGAAAATCTGGTTGATAAGGGTGTGCTGGTAGACGGAAGGAAACAGCCGGTCCGCCCGCAGTTCGTTACCGGTCTCCAGCAAGGTGCCGTAATCGATCAGCGAGTAAATGTAACCAGCTGTATTGGCAAAGGAAGCCACCATGACGTCGGCATTCCAAAGATGATTGTAAGCTGAAAGGTTGAGCTGGCTGATGGTTTTACCATCAATGAGGGCGAAGAAGTCCAGGTTGCCCGAATACAACTCTACGTCGAACTCTTTTTCGTAGTCCCGGTATTCCTGCACCACGGCATACCCTCCACCTTTGAGCAGGTCGATGCCATTTTGAAGGTAACGGGCAGGTAATTGGCGGTACGGAATTTTGGTGGAAGAGGTCGCAAGATTCGCAAACCCCAGGGCGTGGTTGGTTTGGGCATTGGCTTTGATGGTGAAAGTGTTGGAGTTGTTGCCGCGAATATCTTTGGTGGAGGCAATGTTGTTGATTTGAAAGGACAGGGCTATCACACTGTCGGGAAGCAGTGGGATAAGGATTTCGTTGATGTAGAGCTGGTTTCGTTCCACTACGGATTCACTTACATATGCATAAACTCTGTGCAATGATCAAGACAAGTCCAAAGAAAAACAACGTTAGACTCAGACCAATAAAGAATGCTGGCCATATAGAATCGTTGCCTACCTCTCTGGCCGGTGGTGGTTTTGGCTTTTCCATCTAGTTACTAAGGTTGTTTAGCCTCATCAAGTCTACTGTCAATTCAATGGAGTGCGTCGAATCGCGGGTATCATAAGCCGGTAAACTACCTGTCCTTACCGTCACTTCATAGCGCGTTCCGTCCTGAAACATCCGGTATACCAAAGGACTGTCAACGATTGATTCCAGGGCCAGGCGTTGATTTAGGCTCAGGTTGTCCGCTCCGATCACCATCGAGGGCTGAGACAAGCGGCCCAACGTCCGTTGCTGGGATTGCTGGGTTTCCAGTTCATCGGAATACAATTCGTACAAGCCCAACTCCTGGGTATCCTTACTGATGCTCTGCCGGTAAGAGAACAGCCAGTGATCAAAGCCTCCCAAACGGTTCTTCCAGGAGAGCATAACCGGATGTTCTTCGATGCAGTGCCGCACTTCGATGGTAATGGGTTGCATTACATCGTATACCGGAGGCTCCGGGAATTCGCACGTTCCATCGTCTTCCGTGGCTGCCGGATCGTAGTTGGTGGCTGCCGGATTGGTGCAGCCCAGGACCGGTGCCGGTGGCACATAGGCCCCAACGGTGAAATCCATCGAATCGGTGCAGGCTCCCCCTTCCCGGTTATCCTTCACATAGGCGGTGTAAGAGCCTCCTACCAGGTAGTTGAAACTACTACTGGCCTGCCAGGTGGCATTGTCGAGGCTGTATTGGATTGGACCGTTGGAGGTTGAGGCGAACACCTGGGCAATTCCATTACCGCCCGGAGCAGATTCATTAATGACGTAGACGGAAGAAATCACCAGGTCACAGGCGGGTGAAATATTATCCTGCTGGCTGATGACACTTACGCCCGGACTACCGGAAAAAGTGACGGTACCGAAATCGTTCACCGAGCCGTAATCAATGGCCGTTAATGTGAACTGGCTACCGCTTTGGCTGATGGTATAGCGCCCGTAGGCATAGTAGGAAAGCGTATCCAGCAGGGAGGCGTTGGAATTGTACTCGCGGGCATTGGCTGAGAAGGGCCCCAGGGTGGCGACCTTGGTAAACGTGCGACTATTACCGAACATATCCAGGGTGAAGCTGTCACCGTCGGTGCCGCCACCGGAGTACTCCAGAACGATTTGTGCCTTTTGTGCCATTATTTTTTAGCCGCCGCTTTACGGACAGTTTTTTTTACTTCTTTCTTGGCAGCCGTTTTCCTTTTCACCGGCTTTGAAACCAATGGCTTGAGTTGATGGACTACCAACCTGGGAGATGATTCAGCAAGCAGCTTTTTAAACTCCCCTACTGTCAAATCGGATATTTTCGTATCGTTATTCATCGCTATACCACTTCTACATAACCTACATCAACATACCCGGGTGCCACATACAGCTCTGGAATGTAAGGCGGTCCGGTTTTCAGACTCAGGGCAACGCCTGCCACTTCATCGGTATACCCGCCTTCCAGCGTCAACCGGTTCACCGTTTCAATCTGGGTCGGGTCCAGAGCAAATGAACTAGGGAAGCCAATAGCCGCCCCGTTCAAATCGCCCTTTTGCTCCACCTTATTGATGGTAATCCCGCTCAATCCCTCCCCATAAATAAAATCCACTGCAAATGGCCAGGTCTGCCAGTAGACCGGCGTAGTGAATTCAGTAAGCCATTTGGCCCTTTTATTGTCCGGTAATGCCTCATCCTGGAAGGGTACGTATTCCCCCATATTCTGCCCGTACAAATCGCCGGGCTGTTTAGCTGATAGGGTAGCCCAATACTTATTGGCGATGTCGGAGGTGGTTACAAACTTCTCTGCCGGGGTGAGCAGCGATAACTTGCCCGGTTTACCGGCATCCACATAAGCCGCGTTAATGACAACATCATTGCTTAGACTATCGTGCCCAACCACTGGCCAGGGACCGCTGGAGGTGCCATCGTTGAAATACAGGTAGGCATCCGCCCCGGTAATATAATCGCTGTACTTAGGCGCCGTGCCAATGAGCCGGGTGTTGCCGGACTGGTTAGCAAATCCGGAGAAAGAAACCTGGGATGGATCAACTACGACTTCCTCGTAAATGAGATAGAATTTGATGGAAGTTTTGGCGGAGGTGAGGTTGATTACATCGTAAGCGAAGGGGTTTTCATTGCTGAGGTAGCCGCGAAGTATGCCGGCTACATCCACCCGTACTTTGCCATTGGTGAAGGGCTTGACGGCGAGTTTGCCCAGCAGCTTGTTGGTACCGCTTTCGTAGACCTTGACATTGATTTGGTAGGCTGGGTCTGCAATGTAAGCATCGTTGAAGAAGCCGAATACTATCGGATTAGCCACAGCACACCAACGGCTAACATTGGTTCCCTCTACCGTTCTGGAAGGTCGCGTCTCAATAACTAGCATAAAGCTGAGGGAACATTTTTCTGCGATAGTTTTCTACTATCTGATTTAACACAGTCATTTGTCCTTCTTGAGTTTCCTCTTGAAAAACCTGCTTCTCTTCCTCTTCGGTTAGTTCAAACCAAACACCGCCCATTGATTCCACATATTCTTTTGTCAGAAATCCGGATTCTTTGCTCATACAAAAGCCTGTTTAATTTCCTGTATCAATCCATCAATCTTACTAAGTCCGACATTAGCCGAAAACGCCTCTACCAACTGCTCGGTAAGTGCCTCACTGAGCACGCCCGTAGGCCCGTGGCGGTGCGTATAACTGCCTTCCCTCGCCTGCTTCCGTGCGATAGCCCAGGCGATGCTCCAGCGCGCTTTATCGGAGGCATAACTGATGCCATATTTCTTGTACTGCAACCAGTCGTAGAGCCCTTTCACATTACCCAACTGACCCGGCTTAATGCCTTCTTCCTGCTGGATGAAATAACTGTCACCTAACAAATCCCCTTCCTCTATCGCTGTCTGTATGCGTAAGGAAAGAGCTGATTGCCCGGAGGCTTTGAGGCCCTTCTCCGATTGCAGCCGGATAATATTAGCTTTAACGGCCTGCAAAAGTTCGGTGATCGCTTCCTGGTCAGTCATCAGCACACCGGTACGACCGGAATATTTTCCGTAATGGGTACTGTCAGCAGCACCCCATCCATGTCCACATCGAATAAATTATATACCGCTTCCCACTGAATCGAATCAAGATACCCTTTTGCTACGCGGGTGCGCTGATCATTGTTCAGGGCCAGGGCAAACCGTTTGGCATAGGTAAGCATTCCCAGGGCGCGGTTGAAGCGTTCTAGTTGCGGTACATCGATGGAGCCGGGATTCTTTCGGGCAAACAGGATTCGGAATTGGGTCGTATCGATGGCATTGCCGTACTGGGTCAGCATCGAATTACCCGAGAACAACAGGTCAGTAGCGGCGATGATGTTTACTCCATCAGGGTTGTCGACGTCGACGGCTTTTAAGGGCAAGGTTTCGATTAACTGATTCACCTCCCGGAATGAGCCAAATAGAATGTAATTCGGCTGGAAGCCAACAGTAAGCAGTGCGTCGGTGATGATGTCAGTGATCATGCGCTACATAGTCCAGGATTCGTACTTCTTTCAACCCGGCTTCTTTCTCTACGAAGCTGATGGCTTTCTGCTTTTCTTCCTCGGTAAGCTTGGAGGCCACAGACCAGTAGACGTGCCCGGTTCCAGTGGAATGCTGGTAATTAATATAGTACTTTTTCATTTCTTTTCGCTTTTAATCCGCTGCAATCTGCTCCGATAATTATTCCTTTCGGTATTCAGCCATACCTTGCTCATCACCAGCTGGTGGGGGAGTAGGTAAAACTCATCGTACCGCGTCACATCCCCATCCGTGAGTTCGTCAATCAAAGCCATACTGCCGAACTGTTGCAGCTTTTCCGGCCGGGCCAGCACCGCATCCTGATCGTATTCACTGACGATCATCCGGCCATAGAAATTATCAATGCGCTGAACTTCCGAAAAAAAAAGTTGTATATCGGTAAAGCCTCTGTACAACTCGTTGCCAATATAACCGGCAAAAACTCTTCCAGCCTTCCCGTATTGAAGGGCAAGCCGGAATAAATCGGCTCAAAGTAAGCGGCTAAAACCAGTGGCACCCGCTCACTATCAGCCATCTTGTTTCCAATCAATGAGGAAATATACACTTTCTGACCGTAACTCTCCAAGTCAAGGTTCATTGGAACGGAAAGGGATTTGCTGAACCAGAGATGTTTGAAGTCATTTTTTATCAGCAGCCACTCTGGTACTTCTAAGGCATTCCAGTCAAAATCCTCCTCACTCCAGTCCAGGCATGGCAGCACCTTGGTAGCAACATCTTCCGCTTTGACCGTATGCCAGAAAGAAACTGGTTGATTGGAGAAGATAGCCAGTACCTCCAGGTTGGACAAGCTTACTCCTTCCCTGATGGCCAGGAGTTGCCCCAGGCTGACGGAATGCCAGGAGTTGGGGATGGTAACGCGGCTATTAGCTATTTTAAAATTCATTCTGATCAGGTATTGTGGCTCTTAACTGAAAATTTAGGCTTCTCTAATTTATTTACGGCCATCACCAAACAATCGACGATGCCTTTGTTTTTGGCATTTGGAAACAAACCTACCCGATCCAGGAAGTTCTTATTCCAACTCCCCTTAACGAGCTTTACCCGGTGAGCTTCCATCGCAGGAGAAGCGACCATCACGCGGGTAACCTTGTCCTCCTTTGGCGGGGTGTCTTCGATGATGTTCAGCGTGCTGTGCCTGCGCAACTGTTGCACTACCGACTTGCCGGATGCTTTAGGTTCTACGAATAATTTTGACCGCTGGGTGTAGCCTTTCGAGTAACAGTAGGGAGGAATGCTTTTCACCAGTTCGGGAAACTCCTCCCAGAGCTCGATGGCATCGGTTAGGTATAGGTCGTTGTTATGGAAAAAGTACGGAATGAGGGCGGTTTCGTCATTGCGCTCATCTTCGGTGTAGGCGGTATCACAGACAAAATCAATGGTTGGCGGGGCTGTCAATACCGGCATATCGACAATATCAAACCAGGCTCGCTTGATGAGGTTACCCTCCGCAGGGGAAGGTCGTTGCTGGTAGAGGGAGGCAAAGGTAGTAGGGCTGCTCTTGCGGATAGCCTGCATGCGCTCCTGAGAATGCTTTTCCGGCCAAAGGGCCTCATCAATCTGCCGGGGATCGTTGGGGTCGTTGTTGCTTTCCTTGAGGGCTGGGAAGCTGATAACAGTCCAATCCTGCCCTTCGCTGGCCAGTATCTTCCCTGCAAGGTCCTCTTCATGCCATCGGGTCAATGTCACCAGCTGCTGACTGTCGTTGTGCAGGCGGGTCTTGAGGACGGTATCATACCACTGCCAGACGGTTTCCCGCGTGCGGGTGCTGTACGCCTCCACGGCATCTTTGATCGGGTCATCAATGATAGCGATGTCAGCCGGTGTACCGGTTAGGGAGCCACCCACGCCAACGGATTTGTAAAAGCCTGTATGACCCACTACCTCGAAGATATCGGAGTTACGCAGGTAGCCGCCGTGAGCGATAGTTCGCACGTTAGACTGATTGAGGTAGGTGTCCGGGAATAGCCGTAAATACGGGTTATCATCGACGATGCGTTGAATATCGCGGTTGAAACTACTGGATAGGTCACTGGAGTAGGAAGCACCAACGATTTTTCGATCAGGATTACGACCCAGCAGGAAGGCGGGTAAGTGGCGGGAAACGAGTTGACTTTTTCCAGTTTGCGGCGGCATAAACACCATTAGCTTTTTGATGTGCCCTTGCTCGAATAAATCCAGTTGGGAGGCTAAGTAAGCATGGTGCCAGTTGACCTGGTAGGCGGGCATCGTATAGCGTACAAAGTCCAGCAGGTGCGTGCGGGCCTGACGGCGTGCCAACAGCTCGATAGCGGCAGCCTGCTTACTTACCTGATGCGATAGCTGAAAGCTGTTCATCAGTAAGGCCAGAAACAGGAAATAATTCTTTACCATCTTTACCGGTTAGTTCAGTGCGGTCAATGTACAGAGCGTGAATCTTAGCAATTTTATCAACGGCATCCTTTGCATCGTGCAGTTCGATTTCGGTAGTATATTCCGTTGTTGTGCTATCAGTGAGGCTATTGTGAAAGATTTTTTTGGTCTGCTTTATCTTTTTAAGCAGGTGGATATTCAATAGCGCATCCGGTTGACTTAAGTCTACTTCCAGCCCGAATTCCTTACTTTGGGTGACAAAGGGGGAGAAACTTCCCCTTCCCCAATCGGAGAGGCGTTTAATGGCTTCATCAGCCGACATCGCCAAACTATCCAACCGTTGCTTAATGGCTAGTTTCACCTCCTCGTTTTTGGAGAGCTTGTAGGCTTCTTCTTTAGCGGTGGCGGCACTGTAACCCGCCTCCCTTGCGGCAAGTGCTCCGTTAAAATGGGTGCAAAATTGATCAACAAATCGCTTCTGCTTGGTGGTCATGCGCTCTTGAAAAAGTGAACTAAAGTGAACCTTTTACCCAAATATACCTCTCTTTCCCCGCAAAAGGTTCACTTTAGTTCACCTTTTGGATGGCTTCTTCGGGTCAGCCGCTGCGGTTTGTTCGATGAAAAAGTTTTCCATCAACTTATTTTCAACTATTCGACTAACGTGCTTTTTTGTACGGTGAATAATTAGCTCTGAATCTGTCATTTGTGTACATTTAGTCTTTCGTTCTTTGCTGTCTTGATATACGGTTGAATCAGAAAATGCGTCTGATTCGTAAAATCATACTCGTGTTGTACGATGGTTACAGGCACCCACTGGGTAAACAGTTATTAAGACTATCAAGCACGTTCAAACTATTTGAACCTATTAAGGGCTATGTCAATGTCCCTATGGTGTCAACTCTTCGGAGTTAGGCGCAAGCCCTTGCCCTTTTGGGTCGGGGTGATTGACTAAGCAACTTCCCATCTACCTGTCCGCCGTTTTCAGTATCCCAAAATATTTCCCGTTTGGCTTTACTGAAACGAAATTCCACCACTCCAATTGCGACCATTGTTTGGGTGAGCGTATCGATGGTTGCGCAAAGTGCGTCGAATTGCTCTTGAGTGATTTTCTTTCTCATCAGAATAAAGTTTGCTGCTTCACCACGGGCTTGTTCTGCTCATAATCTTGAATTATAGCCTCAATCACCGCAATGCGATAATCTTTCTCCTCTCGGGTCATCCTTCCGGAGGCAACCTGGCCAGTATAGACGGAATGCCGAAAGCCTAACTCACGCTTCAACTCAGCTACTTTTTGGTCGACTGTAATGGGTTTGCTCATCAGTAAATGGATTTAAGTTTCATACCAATCCAAAACGCCGTACTATAAATTAGCAAATCGGTCAGTATTCCCCACCAAGGTTGGGTATACACCACGTAGAAACCCCACAGTAAGGTAAAGAGTAACAGAGGCCAGCCCCGGCGAAAGTCGAATCTGTATTTCATTATCTTACCCCCTCGGGCTGTCAGTGTCCAATGCATTAATCCATTTTTTAACCGTTGCAGTCGTAAGCGATAACTGCCGGGCAATTACTCGATAGCCTACCCCTTGCTGGTGGAGCTGCTGGCATTGCTGCTTTTTAGCGTCCAAGGTATGCGCCTGTACTTTGTCGAGCCAGGGTGATTTAACCTTTTGCTTGGGTTTGGGCTTAGGCATTATTTCGTTTCTACGACAAAGACATTACCGCACTTTTTACAGACATTCACTTTTAAATCGGGCATCCAGCCTACATTGGTAAAGTAAGGATCGGAATCGTCAGCAACCGCTAACGGCTTGTTAGGCCCACTTGCCTTGGTATCGCAAACCGGACAATAACCCCGTTTGAAGTCTTTTTTGGCTGCGGAGTGCATACTCGGTGTTATTCCAAATAAGGCGAGTAAAAATGTCTTTCTCTTCATCGTTTTTGCTCATTCGCCCGTCTTCCATCCACCCAGGTTAACAACTGTCCATTGTGGGATCTAGTCGCTATCTTCAACTGGTGCCGAATGCCGTATTTGCTGGCTAATAGCTGAAGTCGAAGCAGCTCCTTACGGTCCTGATAGGATAGCTTCATTTCATCACCGGCTCTTTTTAGGGGTGACCAATCAATGCGCTTGCGGGTTAAAGTATTTTTCATCGGTCAAAAAGGCGGTTCTTCGTGATTTGAAACAGTGAAATCAATAAACGGTTTTTCCCGGTGCGCGATCGGTGAATTCCAGTTACAAATAGCTGAAACAGATGGTATAAACTTAATCAGCGTATCCACCGGGGATTGACCATTACGGTTCTTTCGGGTCAGCACCTCGCAAATAAATTCGGTGCTATTGCCGAATTCATCCTGTGTAATGCCGTAGTAGTGAGGCCGGAAAACAAACTGAATGATATCGGATGCCTGCTCAATTTCGCCCGATTCTCTCAAATCCGACAACTGAGGCCGCTTGTCGGCTCGCTTTTCTACTTCCCGGCTCATCTGCGAAAGGGCAATGATGGGGATATCCAATTCCTTAGCCAGATTCTTGAGCGCCCGGGAGATGGAAGCAATCTCCTGCTCCCGATTACCTCGCTTGTCGCCTTCCATCAGTTGCAGATAATCCACGATCAACAAACCGACTTTATGCCGGGTCACCATCGCGATAGCCCGGCTTCGAAGCGCCTGAATGGAAAGGGCGGGCGTGTCATCAATTTGCAGGGAATCCGAGGCGTAAGGCTGAGAGGTTTCGTGCAGCAGTTTGAGTTGTTGGTTGGTCAGCCTGCCGGTTTTGATATCCTCGTAGGGAATGATTGCACCCTTGCTGTGATAGCACTGCATCGAAAGCATCCGGTTCATGAGTTGGATGGATGACATTTCCATCGAGAAAATACCCACCGGTACTCCGGATATCAGGGCCGCCCGGGCGTATCCGAGGGCTAGTCCGGATTTACCCATTCCGGGCCTTCCGGCTAAAATGATGAGGTCCTGCTTCTGGAAACCGCCGTACAAATCGTTCAAGTCCGTCAGTCCGGTATTCACCCCGGAAAGTCCAACGGGGCTGTTCATGGCAAGCTCAACCGCTTGAAAAGTAGCGGATAACACCTCAGTACCGCTTTGTGCGGGCCGCTTCAACAGCAGCGAAGCAATGCGGTCCAGAGCTAGTTTACTGGAATCCATTAATTCCAACACGTCCGTAGTTTCCTCGTAAGCCTCTCGCATAATGTCCTGAGCGAAAGCAATCAGCGAGCGGGAAAGGAATTTCTGGATGATAATCCGGGCGTGGTAAACGATATTGGCCGAGGAAACCACCTTGTCCATCAATTCCGTCAGGTAGAAAGGCCCACCCACCATTTCCAATTGCCCCAACTGGCGTAAACGGTTCATCAGCAGCGGCGGGTCCACGGGCTCGGAGTCCTCGTAGAGGGAAATGATGGCCGCGTAAATGCGCTGGTGGACTTCCCGGTAGAACATTTCCGGTTTCAGGATATCCACCACCTGACTAAGCGCATGCTTTTCGACCATGATGGCTCCCAATATGACCTCTTCCAGGTCGAGGGCTTGCGGCGGAATCTTAAGAATGCTGTTTTTGAGCTCCGTTATATCGGTAAACTTTGGTAGTTGATTCATTTTCAAGTGGTTGTCCATTTCTTTTAGCTTCAGAAAGTTTTAATGACCAGTCCTCGGAATTCCATTTTCCATCCTGGTAACTCAGTTCAGGTTTGCCAATAAAGGAATCCAGGCTGTGCTTTTTTTCTTTCAGAAGGGATTTGTAGGCGATGTAATCCCGAATCTGTTTGTTAAAATGCTGGATTTGTCCTTGGGTTTGCAAGCAGATAACCAAATGCCCGGTAGCGGCGAACGATTGGTAATGGTGCTGTTCAGTGATCCCAAAAACGGAGCAGATCAGCAAGTGCGCTTCCTGAATCTCATGCGCGCGCATGCGGGAAATTTTTTCTTTTTCTTCTTCATCTTCTTCTTTATTTACATCTACATGTATTTTGGTTAGGTCTTTGGTTGTAATGATGTTGTCATTTTGCTTAACCAAATTGCTAACCAACTTTGGATTGCCTCCCATTTTACCCACTTGGGAGCGAATTTTCCGGATTGCTTCATCTTTTACCATCCGACGGTTGTACAGCACTCCTGTGTCCGGTTCTTTAGAACAGACACCAAAACTCAGGAGCGTGTCGAGGGTGTTGGTCAGTACGCTTATGTCTACTCCCAGGAGCCGGGCAAGTGCCTTCGTAGGCATTGGTTGCCCATTGAGAAGCAGTTTGCCGCGGTCGCTGGACTCATGCATAAGGCATAAAATTTCAAACCAGACACCTCTATCGTGGTAAGTTAATGATTGTACACCCGGGTCTTTCCGCCAATCAGCGGGATAAAATTGAAAAGCGGGAATCTTCATACTCTTATTCTTATCGGTAAAAAGGGCCAACTCTTACCCGGTTGGTGTAGGCAAGCATCAGTTACAGTGCAGGTAAATGCGTTCACCCCTTCGAAGAGTTTCCCCGTCCTGATAAGGAGCCACCACGCACCAGAACCGGCCACCGTTGGGCAATTTCCACATGCCTCGGAAAGAATCGCGGGAGTTACCTCCCAGATGAAAGTAAAGATTAGTCTTCTTAAAGGCCATCGTTGTAAAAAGAAAACCCTGAGTTAATTACTGCTCCGGCCAGAGAGACAGTAACTAATCAGGGTGGTTGGTAAGGTCTTAAGAGCGCATCCCTACTACCTGGCCGTAGTAACAACGTGCTTGAATTGTTCGATGAAGATAACAAAGATAACAATAATATCAAAGTATTCTTACGCATACTTTTGTAAGTTTTGTAATCTTGCGATACAACCTTTATCGCGATGGCTGGAAAACTCTCTAAACCGCTGGGCTTAAGGCTTCAGGAATCAACGATCAACTACTATTCCGACCTCGCTAAAGAGGACAAACGGCTACTGGTAGACTACTTACGCATTGTCCTGGAAGCCATTGAAGAAAAGGGCTTGACCTGGCAACAACTGTCTGGCTTGCCTAATTTTCATAACCTCCCCCATCCACCCCCGGTGGATCGCGTGCCCCTAGAGAAGCAGAAGGATTAGGGTGGCTCTCTGCTCTTGCGTGGGGTGGCCAGGGAAAGGTGTCCAACCATTCCGGGTATGAATTCTCCTTCCTGAGTAACCACGTCAGCCACCACCACACTCCCCCAATTACCGTGTGTGGTAATGGTTATTTCAGGGTAATCGTAAATGCTTTTCAGTCCCAACCGACTACAAATCCGGTCAGCTTGAGCCTGATAGTCTTTGCGCTTAATCTCTTTACCATAGACCCCTGCTTTCTTGAGCGGATCGAAGTCGAAGTGAGAGAGCATAAATTCTTTCAGTTTATCATCGGTTTGCTCAGTCATCTTCCTCATCGCTGAAATCATCATTTAAAAGCTCGTAAGGAAAGCCTGGTTGGGGCTGCTCCACTGGAGCCGGTCTCCCCTGCCTGGTAGCGAAGGAATCCCTGATGGCCTGTTTCTCCCGATCGCTCAAGTCAGGATCGCTTTCGAAAATGGATAGATAGTCTCTTGACATATAGGTAGTGGTTAAGGGGTTAGGTGCATACTTACAATCTTTGGGCGAAAGCCTCGTCCCTTTAGGGGGGGGGGAAAGTGGAGCAGAGGTAAGCACCCTGCTATTCGACGAATCGCCTGTTTTGTACGGTGAATAGTTTGCATAAGTAACTGATTGTCTGTATTTTTATCTTATCAGAGTAGCCGATAAGACGCACCTGATTCGTTCCTTGATGTCTGGGTAAGCGGTTAGCAGCAAAATCGTGCTGCGTAGTAAAACCCCCACGTAAAGAAGATATTTGTTCATCTTCAAAATAGAGGCAGGATATTGTCTCTTGGAGTAGGCTCTGTTAGACGGATCTAAATTCGCTTGAGCCGTTGATCCCAGAATCCCTTGCCCTATAGGGCTGGGGAGTATGTCAAAATCACTTCATTTCTAATCTCCCTAAGTGCCTTAATATTGGCGCTGAGGTTCTCTATTACCTGCCGGCTGCTCTGTGCATTCTCGCAGCAGTCCCTGACGATGATATCCAACTCACCCGGGGGAGAGTAGCCCAACTCTTTCAGCTTGGTAAGCAGCCTTACGCGGAGGTCGCATCTTTCGTGAGTGGTCATATCAGCATATTAATAATTGCCCAAACTGATACCGACATCGCTACCAGCGCTAATCCGATACAGAGTCCCGTTACCCAGGCCTCTGAAACTGCGGTTTCTTCTGGCTTACGTCCCTGGTTCTCCTGATAGAAAGTAATTTCAGGACGGGTGTCCATTCCAGGATCATGGCAATTAATTTCCTCGAGTAAATTTTCTACCTCGTTTTTCATCGGGCTTTGCGTTTATCGGTGATAATAGTTGCCTTTCCTTCTATACCAAGTTCACGATCCATGATCGCTATTGCCTCCCTACACTGATCAGAGGCTTGGGTGAGCTTTTCCCGGAGCTGCTCGGAGTCATCGCTCATCTGAACGGCCAGGTGAATAGTAGACAGCATTCGCAGTTGCCAACGGGTGCCACTCTTAAGATCGAAGGCGTAGGAGAGGCGGTTACGGATTTCAGGGTCGAATTCGACGGCTTTCATAGCGTTTCCAGTTTAGCCAAACGAAGCATTTCGAAATAACACCTGGCACAAGCTGCTACATCAGCCGCCGAATTATGCTGATCCTTGATTTCCTCCCCAAATAGATGGAAGTATAATTCAGCTAGTTTCGGCCACTTAAAACCGAATTTGCCCGGTAGTTGGCAGACATCCCGACCTAATTCCATTGTGCAGGCTTGGTGATGCTCGATGAGCAGGACAGGATTGATGCCCAACCGGTAGTACTCCGCAGCGATAACCTTGTAATCAAATTCGATGTTGTGAGCTACAATCACATTCGCCCGGGTTAAGTCCCGGTAGAAGTGTTCTAATACCCCTCTCCGATCGAAACCCTTTAGTAGGGCTTCCTCGGTCGTGATGTGGTGAATGGCAGTGGAGGTGGTAGGGATCACAAAACCAAAGGGCTTGATTACATACTCGGTCCACTCTTTACGGATGCCATCTTCAGAATACATTTCCCAGCTAAGGCTAACCAGCCTTGGCCAGTTGGAGCCGTCAGTAAGGGGCGCTTTAAAGTTGCGGGGTAAGCCAGTGCTTTCGCAATCGAAGAAGAGGTACATAGGCTAGGCGGCGGTTTGGGTTTGAAGAAAGGCATCTATTTGGGAATACAGCAACTTAATTCTAACCTCTATTTCAGCGATGGCCGTCGCGTTTCGCTTAATTGCCCCTTCCGTAATCAGCATTATATCCCGGTCGGTAGACATCCGCATAATCGTATCCTGAGCGATTTCTATTTCATTCAAAAGGTTTTCAATCTTCTGATGGGTAGAGGGTTCAGCTACAGGCCCGTGGTGAGTTACCCGCGCTCGGGTAACTCGATAGTCGAAAGATTCTTTGGAGTAGTTGCTCATACGGCGGAAACTTTTTGAGTGGAACGTTCCTGGATCGTTTTCTTTAGGCGAGCTATGGCCTGCTCAGCCCGGACCTTATCGAAGGTGGAGAGCTTATTGACCATTTTGTCTTTTTCCTCCCGGGTGATGACCGGATCTTTCAGTAAGAGGAGGATTTGCGTCTTCTGATCAGCGGTTGCCAGTGAGGCGGCATAGATACGCTCTTTGGCCTGGGTCATGGCGATGTCGAAGCCTTCTACGCCTTGAAAATGGAAGTTGGCGTCAGCAAATTTCAGCCAGGCGTCCATTGTTTCGAGCTTGCTGGCTGCATCCATCAACATCCGAAGTTGGGCGTCGTCTTCGGCGGTAGTGGTTTCTTCGACGACCGGTGGCGGGGAAGGGACCGCTTGAACAGGCTGGGACTCTGGAACGGGCGGTTCTGGTTGGCCGGCTGCTTTGGCCGGGTTAGGATAGAGTTGGTTCATTATATCCTTTACCCGAAGAATATCCGCGTCTTTACGGAAAGCTGAAGCATCCTTGAGGGCTTTGATCAACTCTTCCCGGGATGTGGCTTTGGTAATGGTGACCATAGCGGCCAACTTCTCGAAGATAACATCCTCATCGGTTTTCATCTCTTCCGCTGGCGTGCTTTCGTAACCCGCTGCTTTCATCAACCAACCTAAAGGCAACCGGTATGCTTTGCCGGTGGCACGAGTTTGAGCCATGCTGGCAACTGCGTACTCATCAAAATGCTTTTTGCGACCTTCCTTATTGGAACACAGCGCAACCGCCCTTCCGACGATTTCATTGGAATGGACGTTTTTCAGCTCCACCACGGCTTCGTACTTGATTTCTGTTCCCTCGCAGGCAACCCGCTGAAGGCTGGTTACCACGGGCAGAAGTCCCATGCACATTCCGGCATACGTCCAGGCCTCTACCATCACGTAATCCTTGCCTTGAATAGGGACCGTCAGGTTGGATTTCTTGATGAATTCAGCCAATACAACCGACAGCTTCATCATCGAGCGGTGATTGGTGAGGCTGTACTCCTCGGCCAAAGCAGGAGACTGATCCACCGGTCGGTCCGCCGCAGCGGCTGTGTTTTCTGGTAATTCTTTGGGCTTGCTCATGCTGCTATGTCCCTTTCTGCCAATAAGGCTTCTATTTCATCCCTTCTCCGGGCGGATGCGACAATTTTCCTCTCCAGTTCCAAAATATACCGACTGGTTGGCGGTTCCATATTGACTAAGGCATTTCTTCTGGCCTTGATCAAATGCGTAATCGTACTCTCCAGCTGCTTCAGCTCCGCATTCAGGGAGTGGACTGTTGGCCTAGGGCTTGAATCCGTCGCTGCGTCTACTTTAGCATCCAGCACAAATTGCTTTTCCTCATCGGTGAGCAAATCAATTTTCAGATCAGACATTGGACTGCCCTCCCTTCTCTACCTTCGCGATGGCTGCATTCCGAAGAGTCTGGAGATCCATAAACTCTTCGTACAATTCATCAGTAATGGCAAAATTCCTTCCCTGCCAGGCTTCGTCCGCTTCAATCAAGCGGGCTTCCCAGGCCTCGTATCGTTTCAGCACCGCCAGCAACTCCGGAGCCGCTGAAATTAAAGCGGCATTCGCTTCGTCGCTAGAGTCAACTTTATTCTCCGGACTCAGCAGACAGATAGGATTACCTACCATCCCGTCCAGGATTCCGGCTGGCCAGACTGCCAAAGCGTTTTCATCGCGATGCCGGTCGTACATCCATCCAACCCGCCAAGGGCCGGACGTAAATTCTGTTTTGCGATTGTTAGCACTTTGGCTATCTTCGCTCTGTAATTGGTCATTTTTCATTCGTGGAGTTTGTTTAAATGGTTAATTGCAATAGCCCTGAAAGCCTGGTAAGCGTTCAGGGCGCTTTTATTTAAAGGGCGGATAGATCCGCTAATTCGTATTGAAAGGCAATTGGGGCTTTCCAATACCAGTTGATGACTTCGCGCAGTACCTCACTATATCGAATCCCCTCCCCATCAAGTTCCTCATCCAGATCGTCCCATTCCTCTTCGCCAAACTCCGCCCAATAAGCATCAGCCAGGGGCTTTGGATTGAATCGCATCGGCGAACCGACCTCCCCTTGCGTGTACTGCTCAGGACGGGAGAGCATTTCGTTATCGCAGAAGCGGAAGATGTGAGAGTCCATTGGGTCAGACGATTAATTGGGGAGGTGATTAACTGTGTAAAATTGTCAAATATATTTGACAATTCCTACCAGGAAGGTAAATGTTTTTACAATTTTTTTACAGGAAAGGCAAAAAAATTATTAAGCGACCTCTAAGGGTTTGTGCTTACGAGTTTTGCGCAAAAGTTTTGCCACTTGGATCAGGCGAAACAAAATCTGGTTGTCCACGTAATCTTTGTTAAAAACATCATACACGCGCTGGATATTTTCATCCCCAAACATTACCTTGTACATCAAACCGTAATTATAGGGTAAGAATGTTTTTACAACCGCAAGTCGGCGCTTGAATTGTATTTTCTTTTGCTTTTGTGTTAACATTTTGTAGGGGAGTTGGGAATTCCAGACAAATAATAAATTTGCTAATTGTCAAATTAATTTGCATCTTTGAGCGTGCTGTTTTTGTGTAAGTCCAAACTTAACAATCTATTTGACAAATCACAAAAAATTTTACGCCTTTCAGCGTTAGTACGGAATAGTGCCTTTTTTGTTAACCTAATAAAATGAAATGGAAATGAAAACATTTGCCGAAAGGCTGAAGTATTACCGGGAGGAGCACCTGAAAATGGGCCTCCGGGAAATGGGACGCGAAGCCGGTTTGTCCGGCGCCAATATTCATTCCTGGGAAAGTGGCGGGTCACAGCCAACGCTTTCAAAGCTGAAGAAGATTTACCAAACCTTCCCCCTTCTGAGCCCCGCCTGGTTGGAAGATGGAAAGGGAGAGATGTTGCTGAATGCGGCTTCTCGCCAACCCCTTACCGGAGAGGTAATCGAAGAGCTGAAAGCAGCCTATGAAAAAATCATCGAAGTGAAGGACGCCGCTATTGCCGAACTGCGGGCTGACAAGTCCTTTTTGCAGGAAATAATAAAAACTTCGGCGGCATGAAGCAATAGCCAGTCATGCCGCCTGATAGCGGCCGCATCGGCGGACCGATCCATTACGGGTAAACTCTTAATACCTAAGGGTCAATCTGTTGCAAAAAAGTATCCGTTTTGCGTGCTGCTCTTCCGAATACGTTTCGGGAAGGCTGAAAATAAAGGAGTTACCGGATTTGAATTAATCCGGAGCGGAATGGTAAACCGATATTTTCAGCCAAGCACCTTGCATTATCAATAGTTTTCACTTCTTCATCGATGCAATCATTTATTTAATCGAAATCACTTATAGAAAAAAGCACCCCCCTGCATCATTTGGGTAAACAAGTATCCTTTTATGCAGCCACTCCACAACCACCGAATATTTGTAATGAAATTGAATTTCTTTCTTTACCGATCAAAAATTAACAGTTATGGAACTCACCCGATCTATTGCCGCATCCGAATCCATTCAACCTTGGATGAATTTTCTACGGGCGTTTTTGTAGAAGAAAAAGATTGGGACAAGGCTAAAAAACGAGTAAAGTCATCTTGTCGAAAACACGCAATTCTTAACGATCAGTTGTTGAGAATTGAACTGGAGCTGAATACCTTGAAGAATTCGCTGGAGTCCAGCAAAAGCACATTAACGGCCCAGATGATTAAGCGGGCGTTCAAAACCAAGTTAGATTCCCCTATCACCTTTATGGACGTAGCCCGAAAGTACCTCGCACATCTTCAATCACAAATCGGAAGCGACGGCGGCATTACTATCGGAACTTTTCAGGGTTACAAGACGCAGTTCAACAATTTGACGTCTTACTTACAAAAGCATCATCTTACCCATTGTCTCTGCGAGGAAATCCGCGTCAAGTTCGCCCATAATTATCTTGCTTACCTAAAAACGGCTACGCACCACAAGAGCCGCACCGGTCTCAAGCATAATACAAGCGTCAAATTCATCGCGCTGGTGAAACGCATTCTGAAGTACGCCAAAAATCAGGAAATCATTGAAGTAAACCCTTTGTCTGATTTTTCGGTGAAAACAACGGCCACGCCGGAGCCGGTCTATTTGGATGAGGTGGAGGTAAGTTT
>Ga0068859_100000414_pt1 | contig 42532 bp, 43 predicted proteins | sample KBSSwiS22_FD_66585 | JGI IMG/M metagenome (GOLD analysis project Ga0068859, IMG submission 66585) | Switchgrass rhizosphere microbial communities from Kellogg Biological Station, Michigan, USA - KBS Switchgrass S2-2 | ecosystem: Host-associated > Plants > Roots > Rhizosphere > Soil ... | reverse complement strand
CTGCTCAAGCGCTACGGCGTCGTCTGCTGGCGCCTCCTCGCCAACGAAGCGGCGTGGCTGCCGCCGTGGCGCGATCTGTTGCGCGTCTATCATCGTCTCGAAGCGCGCGGCGAGATCCGCGGCGGACGTTTCATCGCGGGTTTGTCGGGAGAGCAGTTCGCGCTGCCCGAAGCGGTCGCGTCGTTGCGCGCGATGCGCCAGTCCAAGCCGGCGAACACCTGGATTTCGGTATGCGGCGCCGATCCGTTGAACCTGGTCGGCAGCCTCCTCGCGGGCACGACGGTTCCCGCGGTGACCGGATCGCGCGTCGTCTATCGCGACGGCGTGCCGGTCGCCAAGCTCGTCGCGGGCGAGGTGACCTTGCTCGAAACGATGGATGCACCGAGCGAGCAGATCGCGCGCAGCAAGCTCCTGCGCGGACCGGACAGTGAATCCGCGCCTTACGTCATCCAAGAGACGCCCGTCGAAACATCGTGACGCAGCTTGCGCTCTTCGATCAGCGCATCGAGCTTCTCGACGGGAAACTCGGCAGCGCGATCTATCGCCCGTCGTTCGTGGCTTTCGCCGAAGCCGCTTCGTGGTTCGAAACGCTGCTGAGCGGCATCGATTGGCGCGCCGATCGCCGAGTCATGTACGACCGCGAAGTCGACGTGCCGCGCTTGCGCGCGCATTTCGCGATCGGCGCACCTCACGGCGTCGAAGGAACGCAAGCGCTCGACGAGCGCGTCATCGAAGTGATCGGCGAAGCCGCGAAGCGTGTCACGCAGACGCTCTGCGCGCCGTTCAACAGCGTCGGCCTCAATTTCTATCGCGACGGCAACGACAGCGTCGCGCCGCACAACGATCGCCTGGCCGAGCTCGTCGAAGGCCAGCCGATTGCGTTGCTTTCGCTGGGCGATACGCGCCGCATGCTGATCCGGCGCAAGGATGCCTCGGTTCCCGCGGTGCCGATCGATCTCGCGGCGGGCAGCCTGCTGGTGATGAATCATTCGAGCCAGATCCATTACACGCACGGCGTCGCGAAGACGCGCGTGCCGGTCGGGCCGCGCATCAGTCTCGCGTTTCGCGTTCGACCGAGCTGATCACTTTCGCGTTCATGCGCTATTGGGACGAGAGCTTCGATCGTCTCCTCGATACCTCCAGGAGGTGCAACCGAAGGAGACATCCATGTCCGCACAAATCAAGAATGCAGCTCATGCCAACGATCGCGTCCTGATCATCGAGCGCGCCTTCGCCGCGCCGCGCGATCTCGTCTTCAAGATGTGGACCGTGCGCGAGCATGTTTCGCGGTGGCTGGCGCCGCGCGGCTTCACGATCACGCAGAGCGACGCCGATGTCCGGCCCGGCGGCGCGTGGCGCTCGTGCATGCGCTCGCCCGAAGGCGTCGATCATTGCGTCGGCGGCGTCTATCGCGACGTTGTCGAGAACGAGCGCCTCGTGTTCACGCACGCGTGGGACGGCGACAAGGGCAAGCCGGGTCATGAGACCGTCGTCACTCTCACGCTCGAAGACTACGGCGGCGACACCAAGCTCAGGCTGCGTCAGGAAGTCTTCGACTCGGTCGAAACGCGCGACGGGCATCGCGACGGCTGGACCGAATCGCTGGACAAGCTCGGCGAGCATCTTGCCGCGCTCTGAGAACGGCTGGTCCCCAATTGCGCGGTCGTCGGCGACGAAATAGGGCTCTGCGCCGTCCGAGTAGTCCGCGCGTCGATCCGGACGGTGCCGATCGAAAGGTACGATCGGCGGCGAAGGCGGTTTTTCCAGCGCTTTAGGCTCTGCGCAGCTACACTTGGCATCACGGATTTTCCGGTGGAGCACCGATCTGCGCGAGGTTCCGTCCTGAACGGCCCTCGCGCGGAGCGCGGTCGCATTGCGATCGCGCCGGGGAATGGTCCCAGCGCTCCGCGTCCAACTCAAAGAGGAATGTGCATGAAGTACGGAATTCGCTCGCTGTTCTTGCTCGCGCTCGTCGCGCTCTCGTCGTCGGCAGGGGCGGTCACCGTCGGTGGCCCGTTCACCGGCGTGTGGTGGAATCCGGCCGAGCCTGGCCGCGGCTTCGACGTCGAGCTCCAGGGCGACACGATGCTGGTCACGACGTACATCTACGAGACGACCGGCGGCGATCCGATCTGGTATCTCTCGAGCGGCACGTACAACCACGCGAACGGCACGTTCACGAGCTCGTTCGACAGCTATTCCAACGGCCAGTGCTTCGGCTGCCCGTGGGTCGCGCCGGTGCTGCACAGCAACGACGCGGGTCCGATATCGATCACGTTCTACACGAACCAGACCGCGACCGTGACGTATCCCGGCGGCACGATCGACATCATCAAGTACAACTACGCGTTCGGCACCAAAACCGACATGCTGTACGGCGAATGGGCGTTCTCGCTCGAGCGCGCCGGCGTCGTCGACGGCGACTGGATCGTGTTCGATACGCCGTACACCGACTCGAACAACGTCGTCTACGCGTCCGGACACGTCGTCGGTGCGCCGACGATGACTGCGCTCGGCCACTACGATCCGAGCACGTTCGAAGTGCAGATCACCGTGCAGCGCGGAACCGACACGCAGCATCTCTATCGCTTCGGCATCTTCGACGAACGCCGCGCGATCGGGCTCGGCAATGTCGTCACCACCGGGCAGCCTGCAACCGATCCGACGACGGCGGTCGGCTCGCGCCTTCTGTACAAGAGCGAGCTCGCCAGCCGCGTCATCGGCTCGGCCGTCGGCGGAGGCACTGGGACGATGGATGTGCCGCCGGCGCTGGACGCCGCGCAGGACGAAGCCACCGTGCAGCGCATGCAGGCCGCGATGGCCGAGTTCGTCGCCAGCAAGAAGTAGGATTGCCGCATGATCGGAACGAACGCCGCCGCAAGGCGGCGTTCGCATTTGTGCCGATATGCAAACTTCGCATAAGAAATTCACCAGGTGCCATGAGCGCGCTCCACGTGGCGAGGTTTTTTTAGCAACGGATTAACACGCGACATGATGGGATTCGCCACGGTCGAACCTGTGGAGCGAAGCGAGTCATGGCGCATGTCCCGCGTTTGAGCAATTCCGACTGGATCCGCGCAGCCGTCGCCGCATTGGGCGAGCGCGCGAATCCCGATTCCGCCGCCGCGCTGGAAAGCCTGCGCGACCGGCTCGTGCCGCTGGCGTTTCGCGACGACCGTCCGCGCATCGAGAATTTCGCAGGCGAGGGCGATTCCGGTCGCTTCCGCCGCCATCCGCTGCCGATCGCATCCGGATGTTCCGCACTGGTCATGTACTGGCCAGCCGGCTACGCCACCTTGCCCCACGATCATGCCGGCCTGGCGGGCATCGAGCTCGTCATCGACGGCGCACTGCAAGTCGACGAGTTCGTTCGCGTCGGCGACGGCGCGCAGCTCGCGCTCGCACGCTCGCTCTATCTCGGCATCGGCGATGCCGCCGTATTCGCCGGCGATGCGTACATCCATCGCTGCCGCAATCTCTCGACGACGCGCGCGGCATTGAGCCTGCACGTCTACGGCGGCGCGCTGGATGCGTACCAGGCGTTCCTCGTCGACACCGCCGGCCGCTATCGCGCGCGCGCAGAAACCGCGCGCAGCGACGCGCCGCTCGGCTGATCTCATCACCGGCCGCGCGAGCCGCGCCGCCGCAACCTGTTCGAAACTGGGAGGCCTCATGTCCCGCATCGTGGTCATCGGCGGCGGCGCCGCGGGCGCTGCCGTGGTCGGCGAATACCTGCGCGGTCCGCCGCGCTCGGATCTTTCGCTGGCGTGGGTCGTCGGCAACGGAGCGCCGGGTCGCGGCGTCGCGTATTCGACGACAGCGGATTTTCATCTCCTCAACGTGCGCGCCGCCGGCATGGGGCTGTTCGCGGACGACGTCTGCGGATTCTTGGAGCATCTCAACGCGAACGGCCGCCAGGTGCTCGGCGGCGATTTCGTGCCGCGCGAATGGTTCGGCGATTTCGCCGAGGCGACGTTGGCGAAGCTCATTTCCGACGGCGCGCGCAACGGTGCGCACGTGGAGTTGTTGTCGTCCGAAGCGATCCGCATCCAGCCGACGCCGGCGGGTCACTACGCGGTCGCGCTCCGCGACGGACGCACGCAGTTCGCGGACGAGATCGTGCTCGCGCTCGGCGGACTTCCGTCCGCTCCGCTCGACAACGTCAGTGCCGATGCGATGGCGAGCGGCGCGTATCTGCTCGATCCGTGGGCGATGTCGCGCCGGCGTCCGCCACCGCGCGAGGTCGTCGTCATCGGTACGGGGCTCAGCGGCGTCGATGCGGCGCTCGACGCGGCCAGCCGATGGCCGTCGGTGCACATCACCTGCGTATCACGGCATGGACGGCTGCCGCTGCCGCATCCGCGCGAGCCGGCGGCGCCGTTCGCGCAGCAAGCCGCGTTCAACGACGCGTTGCTCGCCGCGCCGAACCTGCGCGCGTGGTGCCGGATTTTTCGCGAGACGCTGGAAGACAACGCCGGCGACATCGACTGGCGTGCGCTCGTCGACGGCATCCGTCCGGTCACGAGCTCGTTGTGGCGGTCTCTCGGCGGGGCAGAGCGTCGTCGCTTTCTGCGTCACCTGCGCTGGCTGTGGGAAATCGCGCGGCATCGCATGCCGCCGAAGACGGCGCAGGCGCTCGCCGTGTTGTCCGAGGAAAACCGGCTCTCGATCGTTGCCGGACGCATCCGCGCTATCGATGGCGACGGGCCTTTGTCGGTCAAGATTGCGCCGCGCGGCGATGAGTCCGAGCGCGTCGTCGACGCCGATCTCGTCGTGCAGGCCACCGGTTTCAACACGAACGTGAGCACGAACCGTCACCGCTTGTTGCGTCAGCTCATCGACGAAGGCCTGGCCGTGCCCGACGAATTCGGCCTTGGTCTCAAGACCGACGGCGAAGGCCGCCTCGTCGGCGCGGACGACGAAGTGATCGCGGACATCCGCCTCGTCGGCACGCTCGAGCGCGGCGCGTTGTGGGAGTGCTCGGGCCTGCCCGAGATCCGCACGCGCGCCCGCGCGATCGTCGACGCGTGGCGCAGAAGGCGCTCGCCGGCGACGGCCGTCGCGTTGCAGCGCTGGCATCGCGACGCGGCGGCTTTCCCGGGCTTGTCGCTCGGCTAGCTTGCGACTCAGCCGCGCCGCAGGATCGCGACCGGCGGCGTTCGCGCGATGCGCAACGTGCCGACCCAGCCGGCGACGACGACCAGCGCTGCGGCCGCGACGATCAGCGCGCCGAGCTCGAACGGCGGCGGCCAATAGTTCGCGAGCTTGAACACGCGGCGCGCCAGCGCGACGCCGATTGCGGCGGCGCCGCCCGCGGCGATTGCGCCGGCAAGGAGGCCGAGCGCGACGAATTCGCCGAGCACCGCGGCGCTCAACTGGCGGCCATGCGCGCCGAGCGTGCGCAACAGCGCGACTTCGAAGCGGCGCTCGTCGGCGGTCGCGGCGAGTGCGGCGAGCAACACGAGCACGCCGGCCGCGACGCTGAAGCTCAGTACCCAGCCCGCCGCGCGGCCGACGCGATCGACGATGTCGCGCACGCGATCGAGGATCGCGTTGATGTCGATCAGCGAAATGTTCGGATAGTCGCGCGACAGCGAGGCGAGTTGCGTCGCCGAGCTCGGCGGCAGATGGAAGCTCGCGAGGAAACTGTGCGCGAGATCGGCTCCGGATTTCGGATCGAGCATCAAGAAGAAATTCGCGCGGAACGATTCCCAGTCGACACGACGGACGCTGGTGATTTTCGCTGTCATGTCGCGCTCGCCGACGCGCAGCGTCAGCGTGTCGCCGAGCTTCAGATGGAACATGTCGACCCACATCTTGTCGACCGAAAGCTCCGGTTCGGTCGCGTTCGCGTCCGGCCAATGTCCGGAAAGGAGCGTGTTCGACGGCGGCAACGTATCGCTCCACGAGAGGCGCGTTTCGCCGTTGATCCAGCCGGCGGCGCGGCGATCTTCGTAGTCGTCGGCCTTGGGCTCGCGGCCGTTGATCGCGATGAGCTTTCCGACCGCGAGCGGCAGCACGTTTTCGTTGGAAGCGCCGAGCGCGCGCAGGCGCTCTTCCATCGCGGCGCGCTGGTCGGTCTGCAGGTTGATCATGAAATAGTTCGGCGTGTCGGCCGGAAGCTCGGCGCGCCAGTGTTCGAGCAGCGAAGGCGCGATGACGCCGAGCAGCGCGAGCGCAGTCAAGCTCAGCGCGAGCGCGCCGGCTTGCAGCAGGCTCAAGGCGCGGCGGCGTGCGAGATTGGCGAGACCGAAGCGCAGCGCACCGGGCAATCGCCGGCCGCCGCTCCGCAGGAGCCGCAGCAGGATGAGCCCGAGCAGCCACGTCGCAGCAGCGACGGCGAGAAAACCGACGGCGAGCGTCGCGGCGAGCTTGAGATCGCCGGCTTCGAACACGATCAGCGCGGCGCCGACCGCGAACGGCAGCAGATAGAGCGCATCGAATCCGCGCGGGCGCACGCCGACGTCGCGGCGGAACACGCGCATCGGCTCGACGTCGCGCAAGCGCAGCAGCGGCGGCAACGCGAAGCCGAACAGCACGGCGATGCCGACCGCGAACGCAGCCAGCGAAGGCCGCAGCGGAATGCCCGGCGCGCCGCCAGGAAGGAGATCGCTCGCCAGCAGGAACACGGCTTGCTGCAGCCCGACGCCGACCGCGACACCGATCACGCACGCAGGCACGGCGAGCAAGGCGATCTCGATCACGAGCGCGCTCAGGATTTCGTTCCGGCTCGCGCCGAGGCAACGCAACAGCGCAACTTCCTCGATCTTGCGATACGCGAAGCGCTGCGCGGCGAGCGCGACCGCGATGCCGGACAGAAGCGCCGCGAGAAGGGCGGCCAGGCGCAGGAAACTTTCGCCGCGCTCGAACGCGGAGCGAAGGTTCTGCTGCGCATCCTCGACCGTCGTGATTTCCGCGCCGCCGGTCAGCCGCGGCTTCAGCCACGCGGCGTACTCGTCGACGACGCCGGTGTCGCCGGCAACGAGCAGTCGGTGCCGAGCGCGGCTGCCGACGCCGAGGAGGCCGATCGATTGCGCGTCGGCGATGTTCATCAGGAGTCGCGGCGCAAGGCGGAAGATTTCGCCGCCGTCGGGCGAGCGCACGATCTCGCCAGCGAGCGCGAGATCGCGTCCGCCGACCTGGACGTTCGCGCCGAGACCGACGTCGAGCGCGACCAGCACTTCGTGATCGACGTACACGGAACCTTGCGGTGGCGTGTACGCGTTGCGTTCGACACCGCTTTCGTCGCGCACCGTGAACACGCCGCGCAGCGGAAATCCCGCATCGGCGGCGCGCACGTCGGCAAGGCGGCTTTTCTCGCCGGAAAAGACGACGCTGGGAAAATCGGCGAGTTGCGCCGTCGCAAGTCCGCGTCGTCGCGCTTCCGGGGCGAATGCTTCGGGAAGCTCGCGACGCGAGCCGACGCTGAGATCGCCTCCGATCAATTCGGCGGCGGAGGCAACGAGCGCGCGCTCGACGCGGCTCGCGAGCGTGGCGACCGCGGTCAGCGCGGCGACGGCGAGAACGAGCGCGGCGGCGAGCGTTGCGAGCTCGCCGTGACGAAACTCGCGGCGCAGGCTGCGCGCGGCGAAGACGAATGGTTTCACGCCGCGGCTCCGGCGATGCGACCTTCGGCAAGTCGCAGCGTGCGCGTGCAGCGCGCGGCGAGGTTCGGATCGTGCGTGACCAGAATCAGCGTGGTGCCGTGCTCGCGATTCAGCGCGAACAGAAGGTCGCCGACTTGAGCGCCGGTACGCTGATCGAGATTGCCGGTCGGCTCGTCGGCGAACAGGACCTCGGGCCCGTGCACGAACGCGCGTGCGAGCGCGACGCGCTGCTGCTCGCCGCCGGAGAGCTGATGCGGATAGTGATGCTTGCGCGCATCGAGCCCGACTCTGGCCAGCGCTTCGCGAGCGCGCTCGGGGGCATCGTCGCGGCCTTCGAGCTCGAGCGGCAACATCACGTTCTCCTCGGCGGTTAGCGCCGGCAGGAGATGGAAGCTCTGGAACACGAAGCCGACGAGATGGCGTCGAAGTCGCGCGCGCGCTTCCTCGTCGAGATCGCCGAGTGCTTGGCCGGCGAGGCTCACGGTTCCGGTCGTCGGCCGGTCGAGGCCGGCGAGAAGGCCGAGCAGGGTCGTTTTGCCTGAACCGGAGGCGCCGACGATGGCGAAGCTTTCGCCGCGCGCGACGTCGAAGCTGACGGCATCGAGTATCGTCAGCCTGCCGTCGGGCCCGTCGACGCTTTTGCTAACCTCTCGGGCACTCAAAACGATCTTGGAATCCTCACGCATGTTCGGGCGCATCCTCGCAGTGTTCTTGTTGTCGTGTGCCGGCTCGGCGCTGGCCGCTCCGCGGCCGTTGCTCGTGCTCGGCGATTCGTTGTCCTCGGCCCACCGGATCGCTCCGGAATCGGGCTGGGTGCATCTGCTCGAAACGCGCCTTGCGGCCTCCGGCGATTCGCGTCCGATCGTCAACGCCAGCGTCAGCGGCGCGACGACCTCCGATGGGCTATCGCGCCTGCCCGCGCTTCTCGCCGAGAAGAAGCCGGCGCTCGTCGTCGTCGAGCTCGGCTCGAACGACGGCTTGCGTGGCCTCTCGACGGCTGAAATCCGCGAGAACCTGGTGCGCATCATCGAAGCCTGCCGCGCCGCCGACGCGAAGGTCGTGCTGGTCGGCATCGAGCTTCCGATCAACTACGGACCGCAATATCGCGAGGGTCTCAAGGCCTTGTATCGGGACTTGGCGCGCGATTTCAATCTGCCGTTGGTCCCGTTCCTGCTCGAAGGCGTCGCGCTCGATCCGGATCTGATGCAGGACGACGGCCTGCATCCGAAGGCCGAAGGCGAGCCGAAAGTGCTCGAAAACGTATGGCCCGTGCTGGAGCCGGCGTTGCGTGCGCTGAAGTAACCGGTCGGAGATTTTCAGGCTTGCTGCGCGGGCTGATGTTCGGTCTGGAAACCCTGATATCCCGTGCTTAGGAAAATCAGGAACCGATCAGCCGCCGATACTGCGCGAGATGACGGATCGCATCCTTGGGCCGCTGCATTTCCTGGCACAGAAGCGCGAGGTTGTAGTGGCAATCCGCCATTTCCGGATCGCCGCGGAGCGCGAGCTCGTACGCCGCCATCGCTTCGGCCTTGCGGCCGATGTCGTCGAGCAGCACGCCGAAGTTGTAGAGCAGCAGCGGATCGTTGCCGAAGACTTTCATCGCGTCGCGATAGACTTTCTCGGCATCGGCAGGACGTTTCAGCTCGTGCAGCAGGAGGCCGAGATTGATGCGTGTTTCCAGGCGCGCGGGATCGGCTGCGATCTCCTCGCCGTAGGCGCGGATCGCAACTTCGGGATCGTCGCTTTCGGAATCGTCCGGCGTTTTCGCGGCGAGCTCGGCGGGCGCGATCACGCTCAATGAGCCTTCGTTCGGATCGCCTTCGAAGGCCAGCAGGTATTGCCCGGTGTCGGCGTGCCAGCGCGCGTCGCCTTCCTTGACGACGACGTGATCGGCGACGGCGGAGATGCGAAGGCCGGACAGCGGCATCTCGTCGGGGAGGTGTCGGCGCAGCTCGCGGAGCGATTTGGTGATGCGCCTGCGCGGCACGTTGGCGGCGGCCAGCGCTTCGGCGGTGCGCAGCACGATCAAGTCCTGGAACGAGAACAGCCACGCGTTGCGCGGCCCGCGCTCGGGCGTCACGAACCCCGCGGCGATGAGCGCGCGGATCGTGCTGCGCGGAAGGCCGAGCAGCTTGCCGACCTCGCGCACGCCGTACTGATGCATGGGCCTCGCGCTATTTCCTGGCGCGCTTGGGCGGCGCGGGTTCGGCCGCTTCTTGCGCGCGCTTGGGCGGCTTGCGCGACTTGCTCGCAGCGTCCGATGTCTTCGCGGCCGCGGCGGGTTTCACGCCTTTCTTCTCGAGGCTCGCGCGCAGCGCTTCCATCAGGTCGATGACCTGCGCGCCGCCGCGTTCGGGCTCTTCGGTCATCGTGATCTCGTGACCTTCGACTTTTCTCTGCACGGCAGCTTCAATGCGCGCGCTGACTTCGTCGGTGTACTGACTCGGATCGAATTTCGCGCTGGTCTGCTGGTCGATCAGCTGCTTGGCGAGTTTGAGCTCGGCGTCGCGGACGTCCATCTTCGGAATGTCGATGTCGCTGATCGAGCGCACTTCGCCGGCGTAGAGAAGCTGCTGCATGACCAGGCCGTCGTCGACCGGGCGGATCATCACGATGTATTGCTTGCCGCGCGCGGCCCAGCGGCCGACCGCGCAGCGCTTGGATTCGCGCAGCGCCTTGGTGAAAAGCGCATAAGGTTTCGCGCCGCCTTTGTCGGGCGCGATGTAGTACGCCTTGTCGAAGTAGACCGGGTCGATCGCCGCGATCGGCACGAACTCGTTGATGTCGGCGGTCTGCGTGCCGGCTTCCTCGAGCGCCTTCAGCTCTTCGGGCGTGAACATGACGTACTGGTCTTTGGCGAACTCGTAGCCTTTGACCATTTCGTCGCGCGACACCGGGATGTCTTCCTTCGCGCACATATACTGCTGCTTGAGGCGCGAGCCGCACGCCTTGTGCAAGAGGTTGAACGAAATCGAACGACTGGCCTCGGTGGCCGAATAGAGCTTCACCGGGATCGCAACGAGTCCGAACGAAATCGTCAAACTACCGATCGAGCGTGCAGCCATGAACTGCCTCCGGCTCCGTCAATGCGCGGAATAGGAATACCCCGTCGCGGCTCGGTTGGAAGAACCGCACTTAAGATCATCACGCAAATGCTTGATCTTTCTCAAGCCCCCTTCAGCCTTTTCCGCCATCCAGTGCACGTTCCAGGTTTTGCTTCCGGGTCAGGGCGTCCTTCCAGCGATCGCCGGTCCGGGCCAGGCGCTGGCCGGCATTGGTGATGCGGAAATCGAGCGGATGGGCGTTGGCGAGCTCGTCCCAGGTCAGCGGCATCGAGACCGGGGCGCCGGGCTCGCCTCGTGGAGAATAAGCGACGTTCAGGGTTTTTCCCCGCACGTTCATGTTGTAATCCATGAAGATCTTGCCGGTCCGCTTGGGCACGCTCCATTCCATCGTGATGTCCTTAGGGTGCTGGCGCATCAGGTGCCGGCCGACCAGTTCGGAGACGTGGCGGGCGGCGTCGAAGTCGATCGTGCGCTTGATCGGCACGAAAACGTGAAGGCCGGTCTTGCCGGAGGTCTTCACGATCGGATCGAGCTTCATGCTGTTCAGAAGCTCGCGCAGCCAGAACGCGACTTCCTTGCCTTTCTCGAACGCGATCGTGTTGAGCTCGGGTTCCGCGCCGGCTTTTTCCTTGCCGGAGTAGATGTAGGGATCGATGTCGAACACGACGTAATCGGGGTAGTTCAGTACCGAGGCTTCGAGCGATTCGGAGGAGGTCGCGTAGTCGGTTTCCTTCGAGGTCGAATCCGCGCCGACGCGCGCGCGCGAATGCCAGACGTGGAATTCGAGCGTGCCCGACTGCGCCAGCCAAAGCAGCGTCGGCAGGTTGTTGCACAAAAGATAATCGTGGCTTTCGTCGCGATGATCCGACCACACGGTGATGGTGTCGACGAAGTCGGGTTTCTCCTGTTCCCAGTGCTTCTGGAAGAAGCGCTGCTTCTTGATGCCGTCCGGCATGCGGATCATCGTCAGCGGACGATCGGCGAGATGCGGCAGCATCAGCGTCGAGACCTGCGCGAGATAGCGCAGCAAATCGCGCTTGGTCAGCGCCGGCTGCTGCAACGACGGATCGGCCGGCCAATAGACGCGATCGAGATGCGTGAGGCGGATCGCATCGCTGCCGACGGCGAGCGTGAAGGCGTCCTTGCCGGCGTCGAGCTGGGCGATGACTTCGTCGACCGGATTGCTCTTGCGCGCGGCTTTCTTCGAAGGCGCTGCGGATTCGACGCGCTTGACCGTTTTCGCGTCGATGTCGTCGCGCACGCGCAGGAATACCGGCGCGCGCAGCGATCCGTCCTCGGTCCACTGCTGGTATTTGAGCTCGACGGCGATCTCTGGCTTGACCCAGGTCACCGGCGCGTTGACTTCGGGTTTTTCGACAAAGGGACACGTCTTCGTGCGCAGCGCTTCGAGCTTCGCTTTGGCCGATTTCAGCGAGCGATCGTCGAAGCCGGAGCCGACGTGCGAGGCGTAACGCAACTTGCCGCGATCCCAGTAGCCGACCAGCAAGGCGCCGAGCGATGCGCGCGAGCCCTTGCCTTGCGTGTATCCGCCGACGACGAATTCGCCGCTCTGCGTCGGCTTGATCTTGAGCCACGCGGCGGAGCGCCGGCCCGCTTCGTAGCGACTGTCCTTGCGCTTGCCGATGACGCCTTCGAGTCCGCTTGCGAGCGCCGCGTCGTTGAGCGCGATGCCATCGTCCTGCGCGTGCACGAGCTGCACGAGCGGCGAGGGCAGGAGGCACTGCGCAAGATAGCGCCGGCGATCGCGATAGACCGCAGCGCGCAGATCAATGCCGGCGAAATACAGAAGATCGAAGCAGTAGAAGATCACCGCGACCGATTCGTCAGCTTTGGCGATCTCGCGTTCGGTCTTGAGCTGCACGCGATTCTGCAGCGCGTTGAACGAAGGCTTGCTGTTTGCGTCGAACGCGACGATCTCGCCGTCGAGGATCATGCTCTCGACATCTTGCTTGGCAAGCTCGGCGACGAGGCGCGGAAACGCGCCGGCGAGCTCGATGCCTCGCCGCGACTGAAGGCGCACGCCGTTCGCGTCGATGAACGCGAGCACGCGGTAGCCATCGAGCTTGGGTTCCCACATCCAGCCGGGGTCGTTGAACGACGCATCGCCGATCTCGGCCTGCATCGGCTCGAGTTTTTTCGGCATCGGCGCTCTGTCGCCGGACGGCACCAGCTCGGACGCCGAAATGCGATGCGCCGGCACGATCTTGAGATCCTCGACCGCCGCGCCCGACAGCACCGAGCGGTTTTGCGCGGTGATGTCGATGTCGCTGACGAAGCGATCCTTGTGCTTGATCAGGAGCCAGGTCTTCGCATCTTTCGTGCGCACCAGCGCGAACGAGCCCTTGATCTTCTCGCCGCGCAGGAGAATGCTGAGCTTGCCCTTGTCGAGGCCTTCGCGGATGCGTTTCTCGGCTTCGGCGCGATCGTGGAACCAGGTGCCGCCTTCGTCGGGGCTGAAGACGCCGCAATCCCAGACGATGACTTCGCCCGCGCCGTATTGCTTGGCCGGTATCACGCCTTCGAACGATCCGTAGTCGTACGGATGATCCTCGGTCAGCACCGCGAGACGCTTTTCGTTACGATCCAGCGAAGGACCTTTCGGCACCGCCCACGACTTCAAGACGCCGTCGCATTCGAGACGGAAGTCGTAGTGCATATGCCGCGCGGAGTGCTGCTGGATGACGAACATCAGCGGACCGCTGCGATCCTCGTCGACCGAAGGCGCAGGCTCGGGCGTGGCGTCGAAAGCCCGCTTGGCGGAATATTCGCTGAGCTTGCCTTTTGCCATGCGGAGATTCTAAACACGTGAACCCTGCAAGACTCGTCGCCGGCGCCAGCGGCTACTCGTTCAAGGAGTGGCAGGGCTCGTTCTATCCGGAAAAAATCAAGGCCGACGCGATGCTCGCGTGGTACTCCGAGCGCCTGCCGACCGTCGAGATCAACAATACGTTCTACCAGATGCCGAAGGCCGCCGTGCTGGAAACGTGGTCCGCGGCGACGCCCGAGGCGTTCCGCTTCGCCATCAAGGCCTCGCGGCGCATCACGCACGACGCACGCCTCAAGGCCGATCAGGCCGCCGATTCGGTCGCGTTCCTGTATCGCACGCTGGCGACCTTGGGCGACAAGCGCGGACCCGTGTTGTTCCAGCTGCCGCCGTTCCTGAAGAAAGACATCGCGCGGCTCTCCGAATTCCTAGCGGTCTTGCCTCACGATCACCGCGCCGCGTTCGAGTTCCGCAACGAGAGCTGGTTCGACGACGAGGTGTACGAAACGCTGCGCCGCTCCGGCGCATCGCTGTGCCTCTCGGAGCGCGAGGACAATGCGCCGCCGCCGCTGATCGAGACCGCGCCGATCGGCTACGTGCGTCTTCGGCTCGAGGAATATTCGGACGACGATCTGCGTACCTGGGCCGAGCGGCTCGCGGCGACCGCGTGGCGCGAGATCTATGTCTACTTCATGCACGAGCCGACGGCGCCGGGTTATGCGAAGACGCTGCAGGGCTTCGCAGAGCCGCTTGCGTCATGACATCCGTTGCAGCGGAACCGCTCACGATAGACGTCGACGACAAGCGGCGCGTGTCCGCGCTGTTGCAGGCGCCCGAAGGCGCGCGCGCCGGCTACGTGTTCGCGCACGGCGCCGGCGCCGGCATGAAGCATCCTTTCATGACCGCGTTGTCCGATCTTCTTGCCGGGCAGGGCATCGCGACGCTGCGCTACCAGTTTCCGTACATGGAACAAGGATCGCGCCGACCGGATGTTCCTGCCGTCGCGCACGCCGCGGTCCGCGCGGCGGTGGCCGAAGCCGAGCGACGGCTGCCTGGTGTTGCGCTGGTTGCGGGCGGCAAATCCTTCGGCGGTCGCATGACCTCGCAAGCGCAGGCACTGTCGCCGATGCACGGAGTGCGCGGGCTCGTGTTCGTCGGTTTTCCGTTGCATCCGGCGGGGAAACCTTCGGATGAGCGTGCCAAGCATCTCGACGATGTCGACGTGCCGATGCTGTTCCTCGAAGGCACTCGCGACGAGCTCGCATCCGCGGACTTTCTGCAGCCGGTCGTCGATCGTCTCGGCGCGCGCGCCACGCTGAAATGGTTCGACGATGCGGACCATTCGTTTCATGTTCCTGGGCGCAGCGGGCGCAAGGATGCGGATGTGCTGGCCGAGATCGCCGGCGATATTTCCGCGTGGATCGGACACTTGTCGCGCTGAAAAAAGAACCGCGGCCGAAGCCGCGGTTCCGTATCGCCTCGGACGTAGGACTTAGTTGTCGTCCTGCTGAGTCCGCTTACCCGGTTTGTCGTCGCCCGAGCCGGGCATCTTCTGCCGGTTCGGATCGTTCGGATTGTTCGGGTTGGTATCGCGGCGTGTCCGGTCGTCCTGGCCCGGAGCTTTCTGACCGGGGTTCTGATGCGGGTTGGTGTTGCCCATGAGAACGTCTCCTGATCTTGAAAACGCGGCCGAGGAAATCACGAGCCGCACAGCATCTGGCTGCTGATACAGACTGGTAGCTAGTGGCGAACTCTCCGATGAATATGCCGATGAACGGCACCGCTTTCGCGGGTTTCGCGGTTGTGTGTTAATCAAGCGTTTCAGAACATGACTCTATGGTGCGCGGCGCACCGCTGAATGAGCGCTTCGAAATCCGAGCGCGCCGATGGCGCTATCCGCGAGGAAGAACGTTGCCCGAACCCATCCGCAAGACATCGCCGCAGAAAAGGACTTCCGGAGTCTGGCAGGAATCCTCGTTGCGCATGATCGTGCTGATGGCCGCTCTGGTGGTGATCGTCGGCCTCGCTTTTCTGATCCGCATGCGCGTGACGGCCTCGACGATCGACGCCATGCAATGGGTCGCGCACACGCACGAGGTGAAGGCGACGGCGTTCGAGCTCCGTTCGGCCTTGAACGAGATGGAAGCGTCCGCGTTCGCCGCTCAATTCGATCCGCTTTCGGAAAGCGCGGCGCATCGCTACGGCGACGCGCGTGCGCGTTATGCGCCTCTGCTCGATCGCTTGCGCAACCTGACGCGCGACAACCCAGAGCAAGTCGAACGCACCGGTGCTCTGCGTGCGCAGATCGAAGGGCGCGTCGCTCTCTTCGACGAAGCGCTCCTGAATCGCGCGCAGGGACGCGATTCGGAAGCAGGCAAAGGGCTCCTGGTCGCGGTCACGCGGTTTCCGGTCGACGACGTCTTGAGCGCCATGATCGTCACCGAAGAACGGCTCGTCGCCGAGCGCGATCGGCGTGCGGCCAGACAGCAGCGCCTCGGCGACTGGATCGTTTCGGCGGTTTCGGTGATCCAGCTGCTGCTGCTTGCCGGAATCATCTGGGCTTCGGAAAGCCAGCTGCGTCGCCGGCTTTCCGCTGAAGCTGCCGCCAATCATGCGATCGAGCGCGCGCGGCTGATCGTCGCGACCGTGCGCGAGCCGATCGCAGTCATCGGGGCCGATCTCAAGCTCGTCACCAGCAATCAGGCTTTCGCCGACTACTACGCGCTGGGGCCCGGCGACACCTTGAGCGAAAGCTCCGCGTGGAGCGACAAGAGTCTCCTGCAGCGCTTGCGCGACGTGGCGCTGACCCAGCGCGAGATCTGGGACTACGAGCTCGCGCAATCGATGGATGGCGAGCTCAGCAGGAATGTCGTGGTCAATGCGCGCCCGATGGTGCTGCCGGATGTCGAAGAATCGGTGGTGCTGCTCACGATCAGCGACATCACCGCGCGCAAGCGCTTCGAGGCCGAAATCCTGGAGCTGAACCGCCAGCTGCACGGCAAGGTCGAGCAGATTTCCGAAACCAATCGCGAGCTCGAGGCGTTCTCGTATTCGGTATCGCACGATCTGCGCGCGCCGCTTCGCCACATCGCGGGGTTCGCCGAGAAACTGCGCGCGCACCTCGGCGACGCCGCCGACGAGCGCACGACCCACTACAGCGATGTCGTGGTCAACTCGGCACGGCGCATGTCTTCGCTGGTCGAAGATCTCCTGACCTATTCGCGCCTCGGCCGGCACGCGATGCGACTGCAGAGCGTCGACATGCAGGCGCTGGTCGAGGAAGTCCGAATCGCGCTGACGTCGACGCTCGAGGAACGCCGGATCCTTTGGCGCATCGCGCCGCTGCCGGTCGTCATCGCCGACGAGAACATGATGCGGCTGGTCTGGCAGAATCTCCTCGACAACGCGATCAAGTACAGCGCGTCGCGCGAGGAGGCGGTCATCGAGATCGGCAACGAGTCGACCGCGCTCGAATGGACGTTCTGGATCAAGGACGACGGCGTCGGCTTCGACATGGCCTACGTGGAGAAACTGTTCGGCGTTTTCCAGCGGCTGCACAAGGCATCCGATTTCGCCGGAACGGGCATCGGGCTTGCGTCGGTGCGACGCATCGTGAGCCGCCACGGCGGCCGGACCTGGGCGCAATCGGTGCCGGGCCAAGGCGCGACATTTTTCTTTTCGCTGCCACGCAGCCAAAACCAGGGTTGACGAGGAGCTTTCATGATTCGAGAGTTACGCACCATTCTTTTGGTCGAAGACAGCGCGGCGGATGCCGAGATGACGATGGACGCGCTGCGCGACACGCATCTCGCCAATCCGATCGTGCACGTCGAGGACGGCGTCGAGGCGCTCGACTATCTGTTTGCACGCGGCGCCTACGCCGGTCGCGGCGCGAGCAAGCCCGCCGTCGTGCTGCTCGACATCAAGATGCCTAGGCTCGACGGGCTCGAAGTGTTGCGCGAAATCCGGAACGACGAGAACTTGAAGCACACGCCGGTCGTGATCCTGTCGTCCTCGCGCGAGGAAACCGATCTCGCGCGAAGCTGGGACCTCGGCGTCAACGCGTACGTCGTCAAGCCGGTCAACGCGACGCAGTTCTTCGAAGCCGTGCAGACGCTCGGACAGTTCTGGGCCGTCATGAACGAAGCGAAGCCGGGAATCTGAGAATGGCCTCGGTCGAAGACAAGGTGCGCATTCTTCTCGTCGAGGACAGCGAGCTCGATGCCGAGCTCGTGGCCGACGAGATCGCCGCCGACGGCTTTGCGGTCGAATCGATGCGCGTCGAAGCCGAGCCCGAATTTTCGGCGGCGCTGCACGAGTTCGATCCGGACATCATCATTTCCGATCTCAGCATGCCGGAGTTCTCCGGCTATCGTGCGCTCGAGATCGCGCGCCGGCTCGTGCCGAGCAAGCCTTTCATTTTTGTCTCCGGCACGATGGGCGAGGAGGCCGCGGTCGAAGCGTTGCGCAGCGGCGCCACCGATTACGTGTTGAAGAACAATCTCGCGCGGCTGCCCTCCTCGGTGCGCCGCGCGTTGCGCGAGGCGCAAGAGCACGCCGCCCGCGCGCAGGCGGAGAAGAATCTCCTCGGCGCCCAGCGCTACGAAAGTCTCGCGCTGCTCGCCTCCGGTTTGAGCCATGACCTGCGCAACGTCCTGCAGCCGATCGCGATGGGCGCGCAGATGCTGACGGAGGATCCCGACGAGCGCACGCGCAAGGTGGGCCTTCTCGTGCAGGATTGCGCGCAGCGCGGACTCGACATCGTGACCTCGATGCTGACGTTCGCGCGCGGCGCGCGCACGACCGTCGAGCGGGTCAAGGTGCGCACGCTGCTCGAAGGCTTGCGCTTGCTGCTGCGCGGAAGCGCGCCGCGCAACGTCGAGCTCGCGATTTCGCTGCCCGAGGACGACATCGAGCTCGACGGCAACTACACCGAGCTGCAGCAGTGCCTGCTCAATCTGTGCCTCAATGCGATCCAGGCGATGCCCGAAGGCGGGCGCCTGCAGGTCGGAGCCGTTTCCGAGGAAGTCGTCGGCGATTTCTTCCAGCACGAAGAAGAGCCCAGGCCAGGCCCGTATCTTCGACTCTTGGTCTCCGACACTGGCATCGGCATGTCCGAGGAGGTGAAGGCAAATCTCTTCCGCGCGTTCTTCACGACCAAGAAGGATGGCACGGGCCTCGGGCTTCTTTCGTGCCGGCGCATTCTCGACAACCATAAGAGCTACATCCGCGTCGACAGCGCGCCCGGTAAAGGCACGACGTTCTCGCTGTATCTGCCGTTGAGGCAGGTGGCGACCGGTGCCGAAGGCGAGCACGAAGCGGGAATCGCTTTGCCGCAAGGCAGCGGGCAACGGATTCTCGTCGTGATGGAAGAGGCGGGCACGTTGTCGCTCTTGAGCGATACGCTCAATCGCAATGGATACACGGTGTCCGCAGCGCAAAGCGGCAGCGCCGCATTGCAGGAGATCGACGCGTACGGATTGCCGGATCTCGTGCTGATGGAGGCCGAGATGAGCTTGATGACCGGCGTGCGCACGCTCGCTGCGCTGCTCGATCAGAATTACCAAGGTCCGGTGATCATGATGACGCGCGCCGGCGCCAAAACGATTTCCGACGATCTACCCCCGGTCGAGCGCATCCGCATTCTCGAAAAGCCGATCGATACCGCCGGCCTTCTCAACGCGGTCGCCGAAGAGACGCGCAAGACCAGCTGACGGCGCACTCGCGCGCCGTCACGCTCGTGCGTCATGCATCACGCCGCGCTGGCGCGCTTGGGCACGATATATGCCGAACCGATGCAGCTCGCGTGGCCGCACAGGCATTCATGATGAAGCTGTCTCGAACCTAGCTGTGCCGCCTCGCGGCATTTGTCGCTGCAATACGTTTCTCCTTCGGGAGAATGACAGGTGCATCCTTGATGTGCGCAGCGTTGGCTCTTGTCCTCGGTCATGGTCGCCTCCTGTGATTGCGCAGAGGCAGCTTGCGAGCGCGGCCCTGAATCGCGACCGCCGATTCTCGTTGGCAGCGATTCACATGTCGGCCGATTCACGAACGGGACATATCCCTGAGCCGCAGCACAGCGCGATGCGGGATTGGGCTTTACCGCTCCGCGACGTTCATATCGGCTCGCGCAGAGTCGTTAGCGTCGAAACCGGAGCGCGAGCGCATGGAAGTGTTGTACTTCGAAACGGATCTGATCGAATGCGTCGCGTACGAAGTGCGACGGAGCCGCATGCGGATCACGTTCGCCAACGGACGCATCGTGGATTTCGCGGAAATGCCCGATACGCTGTTCCGCGCGTTCGCGGGTTCAGCGACGCCCGATGATTTCTTCCGCGAGCGCATCCGTGGCCACTTCACGTGGCTCGAAGTGGGACGCAGCGTATGAACAAGCGGCGCGGGAATATCCTCCGCGCCGCTTGCAACCCCATCAGTGTTTCAGGTTCTGCGCTGCAGCTTTCGCGTCGTCGCGTTCCTTCATGGCGTGTGCTTTCGCTGCATCGCGATTTGCATCCGCCGTATCCTTGCAGCTGCCCTGCGCATCGGACGCCAGCGATTCGCACTTCTCGACGGCGACCTTGTGGTCGGCGTCGGCCTTGGCGATGGCGACGTCGTAGCGCGCGTTCGCTTCCTTGGTGAACGAATCGGCCTGCACGTCGGCGAGATCCTTGCCCGCGTCGCGCTCGGCCTTGGTCGCATCCGCCGTCGCGTCGTTGATCTTATCGCTCGCCTCGGCGTTCGCCTTGGCGACATCCGCCGATGCCTGCGCGCGTGCCGCGTCGAGCTTCTGCTGCGCCGCCACGACTTCCTCCGCCGCTTTCTTGCCGGCGTCGGCGACGTCCTTGCTCGCCGTCTGCTGCGCCTTGGCGACGTCTTGATCCGCTTCGGTCGCGCTCTTCTGTTCATTGCACGCTGCGAGTGTCAGCGCGAAAAGTCCGGCTGCGAGAATCGCATGAGTCTTCATGTGTGCCTCCGATCAGCCGCCCCATGCGGCGCGCGGAGCATGGCATTGGCGCGTTTATCGCAAATGAATGCGCGCACGCGACCGTCGTCGTCACGTGGCTAACCGCGCGCTGAAGACGAACGGTCGAGTTCAGCGTGCGGCCATTCGGCGCCGCTTAGCGTGCCCACACACCCACGCAACAGGAGGAAGCCATGAAGCATCAGATCGCAACCCGTACGCTCGCCGCGGCGCTCGCGCTCACGTTCGCAGGCGTCGCGCCGATCGCGGTCAGCACCGCGTTCGCCAACGACAACGCCGGTTCGGACCAGCCCGTGACCGATACGTGGATCACGACGAAGGTCAAGAGCGAGCTCGCCACGACCGAGGGCGTCAAGAGCGCCGACATCAGCGTCAAGACGGTGGATGGCGTCGTCACGCTGACCGGCACGCAGGCCACGCCGCTCGCGGTGAAGAAGGCCGTTGCGGCCGCCGAAAGCATCAAGGGCGTGAAGAAGGTCGACCATTCGGGATTGAAGTCTCAATGACGCCGACGGGGCGGCCGCTGGCCGCCCCTCGTTTTCCCCTGAGCCAAAGAGAGGTGTGGCATGGGCAAGTACTTCATCGCGTGGCTGCTGGGCGTGCCGGCAGGTCTATTGTTGCTGATCTACGTTTTCACGCATCTCTTCTGAGCGATCCGATCGGCAACTCGTTGCGCGATAGGCGCAGCAAAAAAAAAGCCGCGGAGCGAAATGCTCCGCGGCTTTTTTCATTTCAATCGAGTCAGATTTTTCCGAGCAGCAGCAAGATGATCAGGATCAAGACGACGAGACCGATGCCGCCGCTCGGGTAATAGCCCCAGCCGCGGCTGTACGGCCAGGTCGGCAGGCCGACGACGAGAAGGATGACGAGAATCAGAAGAATAAGGGCGCCTGTGCTCATGGTTGTCTCCAGTGGTGGATCAGGACAGCATCGCGCTCGAAACGCATTCGCGTTTGAGCGCACAAAGATCGCTTTCGATATCGCTGGGCTGCGCGCCGATGCCATACGTGCCGGCGACGTATTCGGCGGCGAGATCCGGGCTGCGATCGGCGCGGTCGAAAAGGACTTCGGCGTTGGCATTCGCCCAGACCGTGATGTCGAAGTGGAGCGATGCGAGGTGGACGGTCTTGGCGATTTCGGACAGATCGCCACGCAACGACCCGGCGAACATGGCTTTGCGCGGCCGCTGCCGAGACGAGAACTTCGTTTCGAATGAACGCATGGACGCCTCCCGCGAAAGGATGGTTGGACTCGAGTAAAACCCCTAAGAGTCAGTGCGGAACTCGCCCCGAGATTGGCACCCAGGTTCCGCCGCGGACCTTCGTTCGTAAGCTAAGTTCGCGCGCTCGAATGCTTCATTAATGAAACAGGGCTGGAAATCGATCGTCAGGATCGATTCATTTCGCGGATACGAATCGTCACGTTGCACCGAGCTGTTCAATTCGACGCCGTCCGCGCGATACTTGCGCACCGACCGAACCTAAGAGGGAATGTCCATGCGCAGGATCCTGGCGCTCGCGATCGGCCTGCTGGTCGCCTCGACCGCAAGCGCGATGAAGGGCGAAGAATTCTCCAAACTGATCGGAGCGTTCCAGCGCGCCAACGGCAACGACGCCGCGGCGCACGAGGACATCATGAACATGGGCATGCTCGCGGGCTACATCCGCGGCGTCGAGGATTCGATGCAGGGCTACCGATTCTGCATTCCGCCGCAGGCCACGTTCGGCCAGCGCGAAGCATTGATCGATAAATACGTGCAGGAACATCCCGAAGAGCTGCACAACGGCGCGACGACGCTGATCGTGCAGGCGCTGCAGCCGGTGTATCCGTGCGTGCGCGAGGAACCGGCGCCGCAAGCGCCGGCGCCCAAGCCGAAGTCGGGCAAGAAGTAGCGAAGAGATCGCCACACAGGCGCGAGGATGCGCCCGCCGCGCGATCGTCCTAGGATTGCTGTGGCAATCGGCGCTATTCCGGGGAGAAGCTCGCGATGCAAAGCTCGTCGTGGCGCATTCGCGCACTGATGATCGGAGCGATTCTGTGCGCCGGCCCGGCGGCGTCCGCGAACGGACCGCACGACCACGCCGGCGATATCGTGCATTTCGAGACATCGTGCAACGCAGCGGTCCAGCCTGATTTCGATCGCGCGCTGGTGCTCTTGCATCACATGACGTACCCGCAGGCGCGCGCTGCGTTTCGCGCGGTTGCCGATCGCGATCCGGATTGCGCGATAGCACAGTGGGGCATCGCGATGACATTGTTCACGCCGTTGTGGCCGACGCGTCCGAGCGCCGCCGATCTTCATCTCGGCTGGGACATCGTGAGCAAGGCGAAGACGCTAGGACATCCATCCGCGCGCGAGCAGGCGTTTCTTGCGGCTACCGCGGAATTCTTCCGCGATCCGGATTCGGGCGACTACTGGCAGAGAATCCAGCGCTGGGAGACCGCAAGCGCGTCGGTGCATGAGGCGTTTCCGCAAGACTCCGAAGCGACCGCGTTCTACGCGCTGGCGTTGCTCGCTTCGTCGCGTCCCGGGCCTTCGATGGCGGAGCATTCGCAAAAGGCCGTCGCGCTATTGCTGCCGTTGCTCGAGCAGAACCCGAGGCATCCCGGCGCGATGCACTACGTGATCCACGCCAACGATATTCCCGGTCGCGAGCACGAGAACCTCGATCTCGTTCGCCGCTACGAGGAAATCGCGCCCGACAATCCACACGCGCTGCACATGCCGACGCACATCTACGTGCGCCTCGGCGATTGGGACGGCGTGATCCGCGGCAATCTTCGCGCGGCGACGGCGGCGTTGAAATATCCCGCCGGCGAGCACGGCGAATTCGTCTGGGACGAATTCCCGCACGCGATCGAATATCTCGTTTATGCGTATTTGCAGCAAGGCGAGGACGACAAGGCGGACGCAGAAATCAAACGTCTTCTCGCCACGCCGAAAATCGAGCCGACGGCGAAGACGGCGTTCCACCTCGCATCCACGCGTGCGCGCTACGCGCTGGAACGGCAGGAGTGGAAACGCGCGGCGAAACTCGTCGCGCGCGAGCCGGCGGCGCTCGATTGGGATCGCTATCCGTGGCCGGAGGCGGTCACCTGGTTCGCGCGCGGTTATGGCTCCGCGCGCATCGGTGCGCTCGACGAATCGCGCCGCGCGAGCGCACGCCTCGGCGAGCTGGATGCACGCGCGAGCGGAGCCGGCGAGGACGTGTTCGCGCGACAGATACGCATCCTCAAGCTCGAGCTCGACGCGTGGACCGCACACGCCGCACGCGCCGACGATGGTGCCATCGCGCTGATGCAGCAGGCGGTCGATCTCGAAGGCAGCACGCCCAAGCCGCCGGTCACGCCGGCGCCGACGTTGCCGGCGTCCGAGATTTTGGGCGACCTCATGATCGAGCTCGGTCGTCCACAAGACGCGGCGAGCGCGTATCGCCAAGCGCTGCAGCGGTTTCCGAAACGCTTCAACAGCCAGCTCGGTGCCGCGCGGGCATCGGCTGCGACCGGGGACGTCGGCGGCGCGCTCGAGGAATACTGCGCGTTGATGCGCAACGCGCCTAACAGCCCGCGTGCGGCGCTTCGGGAAGCGCGTGTCTTCGTCGAAGGCCATCGTGGTTCATCGCAAGGACAAGGCGACGCGTCGTGTTCGCCGGCAGCGGCCGAATAACACCGCTCCAGCGATGGCCCGAACGCTCGCGAGGGCATCGCCCAGTTAGAAGATTCGCGGGTTTTCCTGGTGGTTCGCCCATGCGGGAACCGTCGCCCGATGCCGTTAACTTATTGACAGGGAATTTAGAACGACTGAGAATCATTCTCATAACTATTGTCGGGAAGAGGGGCCATGTCCTTCATCAGGGTCGGGGGATGGATGGGCATGCCGCGTCGAGCGGTGTCGACGGGTGCAGGTTTGTGCATGGCCATCGCCTTCACGGCGAGTGCCGCCGAGCCGCTCACCGTCGCAGACCTCGGCCGCAAGATTTTCTTCGATCCTTCGCTGTCGGCATCGGGCCAGATGTCGTGCGCGACATGCCACGATCCCGTTCACGCGCACGCGCAGTCGAATGCGCTCGCGGTGCAGTCCGGCGGCGCGCTGCTCGACGTTCCGGGTTTTCGCGCGGTGCCTTCGCTTCGCTACATGACGCCGGATGCGTTCTTCTTCGACAGCGAAGGCACGCCGACCGCGGGCTTCAATCGCGATGGCCGCGCGCAAAGTCTGCTCGAACAAGCCGAACGTCCGTTCATCGCCGCGCACGAGATGGCGAACGGCGATGTCGCGACCGTCGTGTCGAAGCTCCAGATCGCATCGTACGCGAACGATTTCCGCACATTGTTCGGCAGCGACGTGTTCGACGATGCCGACGGCGCGTTCCTGCGCGCGCGCTTCGCGCTCGAAGCGTACGAGCGTGCGGCACCGGATCTGCATCCGTTCGATTCGAAATACGATTTCTTCCTCGCCGGCAAGGTCATGCTGGCGCCGGTGGAGCTGCGCGGATTCGCGGTGTTCAATCGTCCCGACAAGGGCAACTGCGCAGGCTGCCATCCGAGCATGCGCGGCAGCGACGGATCGCCGCCGCTCTTCACCGACTACACGTACGACAACCTCGGCGTGCCGCGCAACGCGGAGATCGCCGCGAATGCCGATCCCGCGTATTTCGATCTTGGCCTGTGCGGTCCGGACCGCACCGATCTTGCCGCGCGCACCGATCTGTGCGGCGCGTTCAAGGTGCCGACGCTGCGCAACGTCGCCACGCGTCAGGTGTTCTTCCACAACGGACTCTTCAAGACGCTGCGCGACGCGCTGCATTTCTACGTGCGGCGCGACACCAACCCCGACGAGTTCTATCCGCTGGACGCGAACGGCGTCGTCATGAAGTTCGACGACCTGCCGGCCGAGCTGCACAAGAACGTCAACACGCAGGAAGTGCCGTATGACCGTCATCCGGGACAGGCGCCGCGCCTGGACGAAGCGGAGATCGATGATCTGATCGCTTTCCTCGGCACGCTCACCGACGGCTACGACCCCGCTACCGATACGGCCGATCCGGCGCGCGACGTGCCGCCGGCGCCCTGATCGAATTTTGCTCGCTGGAGAAAATCTCATGGTGCGACACTCGCTTCCGCTGGCGGCGCTTGCCGCCGGCCTGATCGCCGCGATGCCGGCGCACGCCGATGAAGAAAGCCTGCGCAAGGAGCTCGAAGCGTTGCGCGCGGAGGTCGGCACGCTGCGCGCCGAAGTCAGCCAGATGCGCGCGCAACAGACCGCTGCGGCGCAGACGCCGGCGACGCCTGCGGTCGCGTCCGCGCCCGCGACGTCGAGCGCTGCCGCACCTGCGCTCGCGGATCGCGCGCCGGTCGTCGCGTCCGCTCCGCCGCCGACGCCGGCCGGATCGCCGGGTCTCGCGGTGTCGGATTCGACGCGGCTCTGGGGCTATGGCGAGCTCAATTACAACCATCCGACCGGCCGTTCCGCGGATGCGCAGGCCGACGTGCGTCGCGCGGTCATCGGTTTCAGCCACGCTTTCAGCGAAGACACGCACGTCTACGGCGAGCTCGAATGGGAACACGCCGTCGTCTCCGCGGACGATGCCGGCGAAAGCGAAGTCGAGCAGCTCTACATCGAGCATCAGCTCAATCCCGCGGTTGCGGTGCGCGCAGGTCTCACGCTGATTCCGTTCGGTTTCCTCAACGAGCGCCATGAGCCGACCAATTACTACGGCGTCGAGCGCAACTTCGTCGAGACCGCGATCATTCCGTCGACCTGGCGCGAAGGCGGGCTGTCGGCGTTGGGCTCGACCGATTTCGGCCTCAGCTGGAACGTCGGCATCGTCACCAGCCAGGATCTCGGCAAATGGGATCCGACCGACATCGAAACGCGCGAATCTCCGCTCGGCGCGATCCATCAGGAATTGCAGCTCGCCAAGGCGCACGATCTTGGACTCTATGCCGCGGGCAACTGGCAAGGCGTGCCGGGATTGACGCTCGGCGGCGGCGTGTTCACCAGCGACATCGGCCAGGGTCAGAAGGATTTCCTCGCCGACGATTCGCGCGTCACGATCGGCGAAGTGCATGCGCGCTGGCAGCCGGGTCCGTTCGATCTTTCCGCGCTGTACTCGCGCGGGCGCATCTCCGATACCGAGAAGCTCAACCTGACCTACATCGGCAATCCGTATCCGGTGCCGAAATCGTTCTGGGGCGGCTACGTGCAGGCCGCGATGCGCGCGTGGGAACGCGGCGATTCGACCTTGTCGCCGTTCGTGCGCTATGAGGAATTCAACACGGCCGCCTCGTTCGAATCGGTACCGCTCGGCCTCGGCGTGCCGGACTGGCCGACCGAGAAAGTCTGGACCGTCGGCGTCAACTATTACCTGACGCCGCAAGTCGTCTTCAAGGCCGACTACCAGCATTTCAACATCACCGACGAGCTGCTGGGCTACGCTACGCGATTCGACCTCGGGGTCGGCTACCAGTTCTAGAACATCGATGCGACGTTCAAGAGCACGTTGGATACTGCCGGCCGGCCTCATGGCCGTACCGGCGTTTCATGCGGCGCAAGCGACGCAATACATGAGCGTCGAGGAAGCGCAGCGCGCCGCGTTCGCCGATGCGGCAGAGTTCCGCGCAATGCCGGCGCTGGATGCCACCGTCGCATCCGCGCTCGGTGCTCCCGGCTGGTCGCCGAATACCTGGCAGGTGCGCAGCGCGGACAGCGTGCTCGGCTGGTTCTTCGTCGATCGCGTGATCGGCAAGAGCGAGCTCATCACGTACTCGGTTGCGCTCGACGCCACCGGCGCGGTCAAGTCGATCGAGATTCTCGACTATCGCGAATCACACGGCGCCGAAGTGCGCCTCGCGGCCTGGCGCAAGCAGTTCGTCGGCAAGACGTCCAAGGACACCGTCCAGCTCGATCGCGACATCAAGAACATCTCCGGCGCCACTTTGTCGTCGCGGCACGTCACCGAAGGCGTGCACCGGCTGCTGCAAGTCTACGATCGCGCATTGCGCACAACGGGATGATGCCGATGCGCCAGATCGCGCGAGCACGACCGCTGCTGGGCACGATCGTCGCCATGCGCGTTGCCGGGCTCGACGAGCGCGAGGCACTCGACGCGATCGAGCGCGCGTTCGCCGAAGTCGCAACGATCCATCGCTGCATGAGCTTTCACGAGCGCGATAGCGATCTCTCGCGCCTGCATCGCGCGGCCGGCGAGCCGGTCGAAGTCGACGCGCGCACGCACGCCGTGTTGAAGCAGGCGCTGACGATCAGCGCGGAATCGGACGGATTGTTCGATCCCTGCGTCGCCTCGGAGCTCGTCGCCTGGAATCATCTTCCGGAACCGGAGTGCGTGCTTGCAGCGGATCCGCGCGCGGACTGGCGCGACATCGAGCTGCTCGATGCCTGTCGCGTGCGCTTCAAGCGCGCGCTCTGGATTGATCTCGGCGGCATCGCGAAAGGCTACGCGGTCGATCGCGCGCTGCGCATTCTTCGCGACAGCGGCGCGCACACGGGCAGCGTCAACGCGGGCGGAGATCTCGCGCGCTTCGGCGTCGGAACGGAATCGGTCCTCATCGATCCGGGCGTTGCGGGCGCCGAAGTCGCGATCGATCTCGACGGCCGGGCCGTCGCAACCAGCCGTGGAGCAGGGCAATCGCGAGGTGTTCATGTCCACGGACGCCGACGCCGCGCGATCGGTGCGCGGAGTAGCGTCAGCGTCGTCGCGGATACGTGCTGCATCGCCGATGCGCTGACCAAGGTGATGCTCGCGGATCGCCGAACCGGAACGTGCTTGCTCAATCGATATCGGGCGCACGCGTTCGTGTTCGGTCCGGCTCGCGGATGGCAAGCGTACGGAACGCAATGAAGAGCGCGATCGCCAGGAAGGGACATGGCTTGCGTGGCCGTCTTTCGGCGCGTCGCGAAGTCGCGATCTATGTCGTCGCGGGTCTGCTCTGGCTAAGCGGCGTCGCTTGGCTCGTGCTGCGTTATTTCCTGCGTCCCGCCGATGCCTTCGGCGCCGCACCGCATCCGCTCGAACCCTGGATGATGCGTCTGCACGCGCTGGGCGCGTTCGCGATCCTGTGGCTGTTCGGGCAGATCTGGATCGTGCACATCGTGCCGTCGTGGCGTACCAGCCGCAGGATCAGCGGCATCGTGCTCGGCGTGCTGATGGCCGAGCTCGTCGCGACCGGCTATCTCCTTTACTACGTGGGCGACGAAGCTGCGCGGAATTTCGTTTCGATCGCGCATTGGGGCGTCGGGCTCGGCGTCGCCGCGATGCTTCTTCTACATTCGCTGCGGCGGCGCAGCCGACGGCTGCGCGACTGACGCAGCATCGGGAAACCTCGTCGTCCGGCGCGCGCAAATCGTAGACTTCGTCGTAAACTTCGCCGCTTCGCACCCGCCGGAACCGCACCCCAGTGGCATCCTGCACCAATTGCGGCACGGAGCTGGTGGGCCGGTTCTGCCACGCGTGCGGACAGAAACGCTTCGTCGAAAGCGATCGGCGCCTGGGCCATCTTCTGCATGACTTCGTTACGAGTGCGACCGATCTCGACGGCCGCGCGTGGCGAACGGTGCGTGCGTTGCTGTTTCGTCCAGGACTTCTCTCGCGCGAATATTTCGACGGCCGCCGCGCGAGCTGGATTTCTCCAGTGTCGCTGTTCCTCGCCGTCAGCGTCTTCTATTTCGTCGCGCCGCTGCATGGCGGCGATCTGACGCTGCAGTTCATCCAACAAGTGTCGGGCAATATCCGTGCGCTCGCAAAGCGGCCGAACGAGAACCTGACCCAGGAGCAATTGACCGCGACCGGCCAAGCCCATTCGCCGTTTACCGCGCGCTGGATCGAGCGTCGCGTCGCCGAGCGCGACAAGGCGGCGCGGCAGGCATCGAACGGCGCCAACGGCTATACGTATCAGGATCTTCGCACGGCCTACGACGCCAAGGCCGACGATGTCAGCAAGACTCTGGTCATCCTGCACGTGCCGTTCGCCGCGTTCGCCCTGATGGCGGTGTTCGCGCGCCGCAAGCGCTATTTCGCCGAGCACTTCGTGTTCGCGCTGCACTTCTTCGCGTTTGCGATGATCTTGCTGCAGGTCATCTCGCAGCTGCGCGCGTTCGCGCTCTTTGCGATCCCGCCGCCATGGACCCCGTCCGAGTCCGTCTGGGACTGGACCGTCCGCATCGTCCTACCGACGTACGCCGTCGTGTCCGTGCACCGCGCGTACGGCGCCGGCTGGACTGGCTCGCTGGGCGCGACTGCGGTGATGCTGGCGACGGTGCTGGCGGCCAATCTTTACCTCTATCGCGCAGTGCAGTTCGCGATCACCTTCATGCTGATCTGATGTCGCCGCGGCAGCCCGCAGCGAACATGAAAAACAGTTCACCTTCCGCGACATTGAATTTTGCGCGGCGGCCCTTATCGATGTCCTCGCACGGCTCTCCTCCCTCCCCGAGTACGACCGTGTGAGTGTGCGTGAGCACCCGCACCAGGACGGATATACGAGCCAAGGACGGCCGTCATCCTCTCTTCACGACCTTCGACGATCCGCGCGGGAACATCGCGATCCAATCCGCAAGCGACACGGCGGTCGTCTTGTAGCCGCTGGTGAAAGAAACTCTCAGCAACGTCCGCTTCACGACGAGATAACGGCGGCCGTCCGTTTCGAGGACGTCGCCGGCCTTGGGCTCTGCAATCGGGTCGCGTTTGATCATGCGCCCAAGGATCGGCAGAGCTCGCTGACCGTCCGGCAACGGCGGGCCGGGACAGCCGAGCCCATTCAGCTATTCGGACTGCGGCTGAACAAAGACTTTGTCGTTGCGAATCCAGCACGAAATTCCGATCGCCGGACGCGACCCGAGCTCATTTTCGACCGACGAGGAGAATGCCGAACGTGCCCGGTTTCATTGCTGGACGAGGATGCGTTCCCGTCGCATCCGGTGCGGGCGCCGGCTCGAACTCGGCCGTCGCGAGGATCGCGTGATGCGTTTTCGGATCGAGCGTGATCGTGCGCGAGCGCGGCGGCGTCGGCACGTTGGCGACGACGTGGAAATGATCCGCGTCGTCCTCGTGAACGATCGTGAGCGTGCCGTCGCTGTTGGAGCTGAAGGCCGTCGCCGACGACGCATCGAACGCTGCGCCGTCGGGTCCGTCGCCGATCGGAACCGTTGCGACGATGTGGCCGTCGCGGGCATCGCTGACGATCATCCGGTGATTTCCGCAGACGGAGAACAACCGGTGATGCGTGACGTCCATCGCGAGGCCGGAAGGTTCCTCGCACTGGCCGAGTGACCAGGTCGTCTCGACCTTGGCCGTCTTCGAATCCAGTCTCGCGACTTCGCCGCGATCTTCGAGGTTGACATAGATTTTGCCGTGATCGTCGCTCACCGCGAGCTCGGGTTTGCCAGGCAGCGGTATCGTCGCGACGACCTTGTCGGTCGCGGGATCGATCACGGTCGCGTCGTTGCTGTGTCCGTTGAACGCGAAGACGTGTCCGCTCGCGGCGTCGAACAGCATCGCGTCCGGGTTCTTTCCCGTCGCGATTTCGCCGATCGGCTTAAGCGTCGCGAGATCGAACGCTACGACGCGATCGTCTTCGCCGCTGCTCACATAGCCGCGATGCTGGCGAGGCACGAGCGCAACGCCGTGCGCGCGCTTCAAGCCCGGCAAATCGCCGACGCTCTTGCCGGTGTCGACGTCGACGACCATCAGATGATCGCCGCGCGTGACATAGAGTCGTCGCGCGGCCGCATCGACCGTCATCAGATCCCAGCCCCCGCTGCCGCCGAGCGCATAACGCGAGAGCTCCGACCAGTTTTCACTCGTCGCGCCGCTGGCTGCAAGTGCAGGCGAGAAGAGGGCGATCGCCACGCCGATTCGGACGCTCGAAGTTCCCGACATGATGTTCTCCTTGGATACCTGTGCGATGCGTAGTGCGTCAATGCGCGCGCTGCGCGGCTCTTTGCGGAAATACGACGATGCACACGATCATCAGCGCGAGCAGCGCCGCCGATGCGGTGAAGCGACTGAGATCGAGGCCGCCGTGATCGAGCGGTTTGTCGAGAAAATCGCCGACGACGGCGCCGAGCGGGCGCGTCGACACGAACGCCGCCCAAAAGAGAACGGTGCGCGAGATGCGGGTCCAGAAGTACAAACCTGCGAGGATCAGCAGCAGGGCGCCGAAGATGATCATTGCGCCGGTGTAGCCAAGGCCGGCCGAATCGGCCGTCCAGTCGCCGAGCGCGGTGCCGAGCGTCTGCGAGAACATGATGGTCGTCCAATAGAACGCTTCGGCCCTGGGAGTGGCGACGGTCTCGATGGCGACGGAGCCGAGTGTGCGATGCCAGAGGAAGAGCGCACCGAGCAGCAAGACGAGCAGTAGCGCGCTGCCACCGGCGTATCCGATGCCGAGCGATCGATCGGCGAAATCGGCGAGCGTCGTGCCGACGGTCGTCGTGGCGACGATCGTCAGCCAGTAGAGAAGCGGATGAAAGCGCTTTGCCGAAATCTGCGCCGCAACGGCGATCGCGAAGATCACCGCGAAGATCAGCGTGCCGACGAGATAGCCCAGATCGAGCGACATCGAAACGGCGTCGCCGCCGGTTTCGCCGAGCGTTGTCGCGGCGATCTTGATGATCCAGAAGACGAGGGTGACTTCGGGAACCTTGCTGAAGTTCGATCGTGTGCTGCTGCCTTGCTGCATATCCACTCCTTCCGGTGGCATGACGATGGTGTGGCCGCTTGCGTCAGATGCCGCGGGTGCCCGGGAATCGTACTTCGACGCGAAGGCCGTGACCGCCGGGGCCGTCCTGCAGGCGCAGCGACGCGCGATGCAGATCCGCGATGCGCTTGGCGATCGACAAGCCGAGCCCGACACCTTCGCCTTGCAGATCCGCGCCGCGCTGGAAACGCTGGAACATCGCCCCGCGCGCGCTCGCGTCGATGCCGGGCCCTTCGTCGGTGACGGCGAACAGCATTCCGAATTCGTCGGGGCGGATTTCCAACGTCACCGTGCCATCCGGCGCGCCGTAGCGGATCGCGTTGTCGATGAGGTTGCGGATCAAGACGCGCAGGCCGAGATCCCATCCGCGTACCGTGCTGGCCGATGTCGCGAACGATCGGACGATCTGGATATTGCGTTCGAGCGCGTAGGCGGCGAGTGCGCCGAGCTCCTCGTCGGCGCAGCGCGCGAGATCGAGGTCGCTCATCGCCTTGGCGGCCGACGCTGCGTCCCAGCGCGCGAGCTCGAGCATCTGGTTGACTAGGCGCGTCATGCGATGCAGCGCGCCGCGCGTGTCGAGGAGCGCCGCCGTGCGCTCGTCGACGCTCGAGGTCGCGATCGCATTCTCGACGTGGATCAATGCGCCGGCGAGCGGCGTGCGCAGCTCGTGCGCGGCGTTCGAGGTGAACTGGCGTTCGTTGTCGAGCACGCGGCGCACGCGCTGCAGAAGTCCGTTGAGCGCGCCGATCAGCGGCGCGATCTCGTCCGGTGCGTCGTGCGCGTCGAGCGGTCCGGTGTCGTCGGGCGTGCGGTTCTCGATGCGCTCGGTCATGTTGGCGAGCGGCATCAAGCCCTTGCGGATCGCGAGGCCCATCAGTATCGCCAGCACTGGAAGCCCGAGCACGAGCGGCAAGGTGTTCTGCAGCGCGAGATCGCGCACGATCTCGCGCCGGCTGTCGTAGCGCTCGGCTGCGCGGATGAAGCCGCCGTTGTCGCCGATCTTCGTGTAGACGCGCCATTGGCGCTTGGCATTGATCACGTCGGCGAATCCGACCGGCGCCGCGTTGAAGGCGAGGTCGCGAAGGTCCTGCGTCGTCACGTCGAGGTGCGAAGGTGTGCTCCAGTATTGGAATCCGACCTGCGTTTCATAGCCGTGACCTTGCGGCATCGCTTCGAGCGCGCCCTTGGGTCGGAACCAGTTCGCGACTTCGACCGGCGTGTTCGCTTCGGCCATTCCGAGATGGCCAGACAAGGCTTCGAGCGTCTTCGCGCTTTGCGCGAGTCGCGCGTCGCTCAACTCGTTCACTTCTTCGACGACCTTGGCGTAGCTCAGCACCAGTAGAGGCACCATGACGAGTCCGATGCACGACAACGTCAAAAGGGTCAGTCGTCGGCGCAGGGAACGGATCATTTGAGCGTGCCTTCGGAAAGAAGATAGCCCAGGCCGCGCGCGGTCCGGATGAGATCGGGATCGGTTTTTCGGCGCAGACTGTGCACATGCACCTCGAGCGCGTTGCTGTCGACGCCTTCCTTGCCGTAGAGGACGCGTTCGAGGAAATCGCGCGCGACGACGCGTCCGGCGCGCTCGGCGAGCGTCTGCAGCAGCAGGAATTCCTGTCGCGAAAGCGCAAGCGCGCGTCCGTCGAAGCGCGCTTCGCGCGAGCGCGTGTCGATCGAGAGACGGCCGACTTCGAGATCGAGCGTCTCGGTCTTCGTAACGCGCCGACGCACCGAACGCATGCGCGCCGCGAGCTCTTCGAGCGCGAACGGTTTGGTCAAATAATCGTCCGCGCCGAGATCGAGCCCATGGATGCGCTCGTCCACCGTATCGCGCGCCGTGATGATGATGACGGGCACATCGATGCGATCGCGCTTCAAGGCTTTGAGAACCTCGGCGCCGTCGAGGCGCGGCAGGCCGAGATCGAGCAGGATCATGTCGAACGGCACTGACTTGGCGAGTGCCAGCGCCGCAACGCCGTCGCGCGCCCATTCGCTGGTGTCGCCCCAGCGCTTGACCGCGACTTCCAGACCGCGCCCGAGATGGGCATCGTCTTCGATGATGAGAACGTGCATCGGCCGAGCGCCAAGGAGGATCGGCGAGATTAATCCCAAAGGCTTAGGACAAGCTTAAGTGCCGCCCGTGCGAGAGAAACCGCTAGAACCTTTGGATTTCTCTTCTCGGATTCGCCGAGCCGCAGCCTACGTCAACACGTAGAACTTGATCGCTCGCGATTGCACGGGATCGGTCGAATGCCGGGTCTGGAGTCCGTCTACCGATTTCAGCGGGACGTGGAGGGCCGTCCATCCGATCTGATTGATCAGGATCGTTCCACGCTCGCTCGCCGCGATCAGGATGCCTGGGGGCAGATCCGGCATATCCTGCAACGCTCTTGCGATGACCGCACGCGAAGATTCCACCGGCGCGAGAATCTCTACCCACAATTCACCGACTTCGGGGGCAGGGCCGCAAGCGACTCCCCGTTCGCTCTCGCTGTCCATCTCGCTACTTCTTGAAAGTGCCAAAAAGCACCTGCGCACACTGACATTTCGTCACTGAACCGTGGCTTTCGCGGACGGCTGAGCTCGATCGCGTTTCTTCGGGTTTGATCACCTAGCAAATCGACTGCGATGAAATTCCGCGTGGAATATTGCTGAGCCTGGCGGGAACGCGCTGTGCGGCGGTGCGGCTTCAAGACTCCTATACTGACTCGGCGCAGATCTGTCGTCCTATCTCCCGATGGAGACATTCATGGAACCGAATCTGATCATGCAAACGGCAGTCGTCCTGCTCGCGATTTCAGCGGTAGGCGGCATCACGATGGCAACGATTCGCTTCAGCGGCAAGCCGCATCCGCCCACTTGGCTCGCGATGTTGCACGGCTTTTTGTCGGCAGCCGCATTGACCTTGCTGATCTATGCCGCCTTCACCGTCGGACTGCCAACGCTCGCGCTCGCGGCGACAGTCCTGTTCGTACTCGCCGCGACCGGCGGAATCGTGATGAACCTGAACTACCACTGGAAAGCGCTGCCGCTGCCGAAGTGGCTCGTGCTGGTCCATGCCGCGGTCGCAGTCGTCGGATTCGTGTGTCTTGTGTGTGCCGCGTGGTCGAGTTTCGGACAGCACGCGACTTGAAGCGGCGGATGTAAATCGCGCGGATTTCGCGCCGAAGGCGCACTGCGTTCGCGCAACGCGCGCGCTGAGCCCCCACGCTCGACGCGAGGACGTGCCGAACTTCGAAGCGCCGGCCGATTGTCTGGATTCTTTCCCAAACGACGTTTTGCCTATCGAGGCAAACTTTTGGGGACTTCCATGTTCGTGTCGCGCTATCCACTCGCCCTGGTCGCAATGGCTGGTTTGTTCAAAGTTCCCCGCGTCTATGCGAGGCGCATGCTCATTGGCGGCCGCGCGAGCGGTCGCGTTTTCGCGTTGCTTGCGATGCTTATGCTGTCGCTCGAAACCGTGAGCGCCGCGTCGGGCGGCAACAACGGAACGCGCGGCACTGTACTTGCCATCACGAGTTGCGCCGACGATGGCCCTGGCACGCTGCGCGAAGCGCTCGCCACCGCTCCGCCGGCGGTGATCGACGTGAGCCAGCTTCCGTGCTCGGACCGCACAATTGCGCTGACGAGCGGCGAAATCGCATTCGACAACGACGGCGAGTTGACGATCACGGGCATCCAGGCGCCCGGACCCAGCGGCGTCACGATCATCCGCACGATCATCGACGGCGGCGGCGCGAGCCGCATCTTCACGCAACACGGCACGGGGCTGCTTACGCTCACCGCGATCGAGCTGCGCAACGGACATTCGGCCGGACCGGGCGGCTGCCTGCAATCGGAAGGCGATCTCGCGCTCAACGTGAGCATCGTCGATGGTTGCTCCGTCGTTGCGACGGATTTCGGCAACGGCGTCGGCGGCGGCGTGTATGTCGCGGGCGGCCTCACCGTCGTCGAAAGTCTCATCAGCGGCAACAGCGCGACGGCAGACGCGTTCGTGGAAGGCGGCGGTGCGTGGGCCGGGCGCCTCGATTTGAATTACAGCACCGTATCGAACAACAGCGCGATCGCGACCAGCGCGTTCGGCTTCGGCGGCGGCCTCTACGTGAACGGCAATGCGGACATCGTGAATTCGACGATCTCCGGCAATCAGGCAACGGACATCGGCGGCATCGAGCTGCTCGGCGCCGACGGGACCGCAACGCTGCGCATCGCGGACAGCACGATCTCGGGCAATGAAGGCGCAGGCACCGGCGGCCTCCTCGCGCTGCAATCGCCGGTCACGATCGCCTCCTCGACGATCGCGTTCAACACCGCCACGACGGACAGCGGCATCGGCGGACTCGCCCTCGGCAATTCGTCGACGCTCGAGAGCACGCTTCTCGCGAACAACGTCGGCCTCGACGCGGGCCAGAGCTGCGTGACGCCGCCTTGTGGACTTGTGATCGACGGCGCCAACAATTTGATCGTGACGACCGACATGCCCGTGCCTGCCGACACGATGATGGATGATCCTCTTCTCCTGTCGCTCGCAGACAACGGCGGTCCGACCGAGACGCATGCGCTCGCATCGGCGAGCCCCGCGATCGACCGCGGCAACGCTATCGGCGCCGGCACGGGGACGCTCGGATACGACCAGCGCGGCCCCGGCTACGTGCGTGTCATCGGCGTGGCCGCGGACATCGGCGCGTACGAAATCGGCAGCGGGCCCGAAGTCATCTTCGTCGACGGATTCGACTGCATTGAAAGTCGTCGCACGCGCGATCCGCAGATTTGTCCCTAGATAGTGAGTTCGAGCATCTTTCCGCCGGCATTCACGCGGACACAAAAAACCCCGCTTTCGCGGTCATTTATACATAGGCGAACATCTGCCGATGCGGTATTGGTGAGGCGAAGAACGGAGGGTCCGACGCGATGAACGGCTGATTGGCGCCGTACATGCAGAAGCGTCGCTGGGTTTCGCCTCAATACGGCGCGAAGGCTCCATCCGCGGCGAGGAACGCTGTTGCTTGACGCGTGAAAGCCTGCGAGAACTGGAAGATCGAGCCGTGCCCCGAATCCGGAAACGTCAGCAACACCGCGTTCGACAGGTTCTCGCTCAGCCAATAGGAATTGCGCACGGGGATCATCGCGTCGTGAACCCCGTTGACTACGAGCGTCGGCTGTCCGATCGTTCTCAGCGATGCGAAGCGCTCGCCGTTGACACGCTCCCAGTCGCGGAATGCAGCCATTTGCGCGCCGGCTACATCGGAGCCAGATACCGGGTCGCGGTCTTCTTTGCGTTGCATGAGTCGAGCAATAAATGCTTCGCCTGCGGCTTGGCTCGAGGCCGTCGGCGCAAAGAAGAGCTTCTGTAGAACCGCGTAGCCCTTCAGTGCAGGGTTACCAAGATGCTGGGCCAGACTGGCCTTTTCCAAATGCATGATGTCCTCGCCGCCGCGAGGTGCGGTTGCAGCGAGGATCATCCGGCGGAAGATCGGCGGTCGATCCAGCGCCATTTCCTGGGCCACCATCCCCCCCAACGAGTACCCGAGCACATCGCATGTCTTGATCGCGAGACCATCGAGGAACGCGAGCGCGTGCAGCGCCATGCCCGCTACGCTGCAGGGCACAGATCCGGACGACCGCCCAATCCCGGCGTTGTCGAAAAGAATAATGTCCCTCTCTAGTGCCAGAGGGTCGGTCACTGCGGGATCCCAATTGTCGAGTGTCCCGGTGAAGTGCTGCAGGAGGAGTAGCGGCACTGCGCCACGCTTGCCGAACCGGCGATACGCATACCGATCGCCGTTGATGTCTAGAAATTGCGTCGGAGCGCTTACGTTGCTGTTGGACATGTTGGATTCTCCGTCGGCGGAGAGGCAGCTGAAACGAGGCGGCGCGAGTGCAGGTGCGTGGCGCGCCCAGACCATCGGAGGATGAGTTCAAGTCTTTGGGGCGCTCGGATTGCACGCCTAGCGTCGTGGTTGGGCGGTCGCCGCAGGAACCAACGACGCGCTGCTCATGACGGCGCTGGAACCACGTCTTGGACGAGGCACGTCTACGATCGCGCGTTGTGCGGCGCGTTCGTTCTGCGTCAATTGGGGCTCGCCGATCGCGGCCGCAATCGCAGGACCGTGGCTGGCATCGACATCCGAGATAGCGTGCTGCGCGGCGTTTTCGTTGTTCGCAAGCATTGTCGTGCGGATATCGTTGGGGACGGCCGCGCTCGAAGGGGACTGCACGATCGCGTCTTGAGCCGCACGCTCGTTGTGCGTGAGCCCCGCTTCGCTGTCGTTCGTTGCAGCGAAGAGAGACGAACTCAGAACAAGGGTTGCGAACAACGCGGCGCGCAGGTAGGTAATAGGACGTTGTGTATGGACGAAGTTCATGGATGTAATCGCTCTGGAGCGCGCCTTTTGGCCGACACAAACGGCGGCGCGTCGGCCGTTCGGCATCCCTTCCACCGGCGGCTCGCCTTCGGAGGGGCGTTTTGCAGCGGCGGGGCACGCGCGGATGGGGTTCGTATCGGGATCCTGTCCGGCGTTCCTCGTCGAGGCTTAGTAACGATTATGCATATTCGTTACTTGTTGTCAACAAGTGTTCGTACGAGTAACATATAACGCCATGGAACCCACTCTCTCCCTGGTCGCCGGCCAACGCGGACCCGCCGAGCACGAGCGGCGCGAACAGATCATCCGCGCCGCAGACGAGCACTTCCGCCGCTATGGCTACAACAAGACAACCGTGGCCGATCTAGCCAAGGCGATTGGCGTGTCGGGCGCCTACGTGTATCGCTTCTTCGAGTCCAAGCAGGCGATTGGCGAGGCGGTGTGCTCGATGACGCTGGGGCGCATTGACGCCCACTTAATGGAGATCGCGAACGACCCGCAGGCGATGGCGACGAACCGCCTTCGCGCCCTTTATCGCTGCCTGGCAGAGAAGGGAATCGAGCTCTTCTTCAAGGAGCGCAAGCTCCATGACCTCGTACTTGCTGCGGTGGAAGGCCGCTGGTCGTCGGTCATGCAGCACAAAGCCGCGATGATCGAAGCCGCGCGGCGCATCGTCAGTGATGGACGAGCGTCGGGCGAGTTCGAGCGCAAGACGCCGCTCGACGAAATCTGTATCGCCGTCTTTGAAACGCTCGAGCCGTTCGCGCACCCGATGTTGCTGGAGCTGAAGGAGCCGGACGAGCTCGAGGCGAGTGTCGTGGCCGTTTCCAATCTCGTCTTGCGCAGCCTCGCGCCTTAGCCGCCAGTTCTTGAAGACGCGCAGCGGGGAACCCCGTTCGCTTCCGTGGATGCCGATAGCAAGGCGGAACTGTAGAGCTCGGCTACCGTTTCTGATTATAAGTAACTATTGACGTATTTAATTACTTATATCATACTGAGACCCTGACACTACCTGCAGGGTCTTCTCATGTTTGCGCGTTTGGCTACCTCGACAGTGATTTGTGCCTTGGCGTTGGCGTTGGTCGCTTGCGGCGAGAAGGCACACTCCGATCCGCGGAACGAAGCGCCCTTGGTACGTGTCGCCATCGTCGACGGCGCGGGCTCCGCATCACGTTCGTTCACCGGAACCGTCGCCGCGCGGGTGCAGAGCGATCTCGGGTTTCGCGTGTCCGGCAAGGTGCTGGAAAGGCTCGTCGACACCGGACAAAGCGTTAAGCGCGGCCAGCCGCTGATGCGCATCGATCCTGTCGATCTCGAACTTGCGGCGCGTGCGCAGCAGGAAAGCGTCGCGGCTGCACGCGCGCGAACGACGCAGGCGACAGAAGATGAAGTCCGCTATCGCGCGCTGCGCGGAACCGCGATTTCGGCGTCGACATACGATCAGTACAAGGCTGCGGCGGACACGGCAAAAGCCGAGCTCAGTGCAGCCGAGGCCCAGGCCAACGTGGCCCGCAATGCGAGCCGCTACGCGGAGCTCATCGCCGATGGCGATGGCGTCGTCACCGACACGCTCGCCGAGCCCGGCCAAGTCGTCAGTGCCGGACAGATCGTAGTGCGCCTGGCCCATGCCGGGCCGCGCGAAGCGGTGGTCCAGTTGCCCGAAACGTTGCGCCCCGCGGTCGGTTCCGTCGGACGAGCGACGCTCTTCGGCAAAGAAGGCGCGACCGTTCCAACCCGACTGCGACAGCTCTCGGACGCAGCGGATCGAGCGACGCGCACGTTCGAAGCGCGCTATGTGCTGGAAGGAGCATTGGCCGACGCAGCGCTGGGCACCACGGTCACCGTCGAGATTCCGGACGAGCACGCGCCGCAAGACGGGTTGCAGGTGCCGATCGGTTCGCTTTTCGATGCGGGCAACGGCCCCGGTGTGTGGGTCATCCATGGCGAGTCGTCAACCGTTTCTTGGCAGCCGGTTGCGGTCCAACATCTCGGTGACGACAACGCACGCGTCGCAGGCGAGATTCGGCAAGGCGACCGAGTTGTCGCGTTGGGCGCGCATCTCTTGCGCGAGGGCGAAGCGGTGCGCGTATCCGGCCAAGCGCTTGCCAGTGCGGCCACGCGAGCCCGGCCGTGAGTGAAGGCCGTTTCAATCTGTCGGCGCTCGCTGTGCGCGAGCGTTCCATCACCTTATTTCTGATCGGCCTGGTCTCCTTGGCCGGGCTCATTTCATTCTTCAAGCTGGGCCGGGCCGAAGACCCGGCCTTCACGATCAAGGTGATGACCATCATCACCGCGTGGCCCGGCGCAACTGCGCAGGAAATGCAGGATCAAGTCGCCGAGAAGATCGAAAAGCGCATGCAGGAGCTGCGCTGGTACGACCGTACCGAGACGTATACAAGACCCGGACTCGCCTTCACGACCTTGTCCTTGCTCGACAGCACGCCGCCCTCGCAAGTGCAGGAGGAGTTCTATCAAGCCCGCAAGAAAATCGGCGATGAGGCAAGCAACCTTCCGCCCGGCGTGATCGGGCCGATGGTCAACGACGAATACGCAGACGTCACCTTTGCGCTGTTCGCGCTAAAGGCCAAGGGCGAGCCGCAACGTCTTCTCGTGCGCGACGCAGAAACGCTGCGCCAGCGGCTGCTGCACGTGCCGGGGGTGAAGAAGGTCAACATCATCGGCGAGCAGTCCGAGCGCATCTATGTCGAGTTCTCGCATGAGCGTTTGGCGACACTCGGCGTCAGCCCGCAGGACATCTTCGCCGCGCTCAACAGCCAGAATGCCTTGACGGCGGCCGGCTCCGTGGAAACCAAGGGGCCGGAGGTGTTCATTCGCCTGGACGGCGCTTTCGACGAATTGCAAAAGATCAGCGACACGCCGGTTGTGGCGCAAGGTCGCACGCTCAAGCTGTCGGACATCGCCACGGTCAAGCGCGGCTATGAAGATCCTTCCACGTTCTTGATCCGCAGCGGCGGCGAACCCGCGCTGTTGCTCGGCATCGTCATGCGCGATGGGTGGAACGGACTCGACTTGGGCAAAGCGCTCGACAGTGACGTCGGCGCGATCAACGCCGAGTTGCCGCTCGGCATGAGCCTGAGCAAAGTCACGGATCAAGCCGTCAACATCAGCTCGGCGGTCGATGAGTTCATGGTCAAGTTCTTTGCCGCGTTGGTCGTGGTCATGCTGGTGTGCTTCGTCAGCATGGGCTGGCGTGTGGGGATCGTGGTCGCGGCGGCCGTGCCGCTGACATTGGCGACCGTCTTCATGGTGATGGCAGCGACCGGCAAGAACTTCGACCGCATCACCTTGGGATCGCTGATCCTCGCACTCGGCCTCCTGGTGGATGACGCCATCATCGCGATCGAAATGATGGTCGTGAAGATCGAAGAGGGTTACAGCCGCGTCGCCGCGTCGGCCTACGCTTGGAGCCATACCGCAGCACCGATGCTCGCGGGCACGCTGGTCACCGCCGTCGGCTTCATGCCCAACGGTTTCGCCCGATCCTCCGCGGGTGAATACACCAGCAACATGTTTTGGATCGTCGGCGTCGCACTGATCGCATCTTGGATCGTCGCCGTGGTTTTCACGCCATACCTCGGCGTCAAGCTGCTGCCCGATCTCAAGAAAACCGAAGGTGGTCACGACGCGCTCTACAACACGCCGCGTTACAACCGTTTGCGTCGAGTGCTGGAGCGCGTTATTGCGCGCAAGTGGCTGGTCGCCGGCGCAGTGGTTGGCCTTTTCGTCATGGCCATCCTCGGCATGAGCCTCGTCAAGAAGCAATTCTTCCCGATCTCCGATCGGCCCGAAGTCCTCGTCGAGGTGCAGATGCCGTACGGCACTTCGATCGCACAGACCGACGGCGCCGCGGCGAAAGTGGAAGCGTGGCTCGCCAAACAAACGGAAGCGAAGATCGTCACAACTTACGTCGGCCAAGGTGCGCCGCGGTTCTATCTCGCGATGTCGCCGGAGCTGCCTGATCCGTCGTTCGCCAAGATCGTAATTCGCAC
>Ga0068859_100000413_pt1 | contig 42543 bp, 34 predicted proteins | sample KBSSwiS22_FD_66585 | JGI IMG/M metagenome (GOLD analysis project Ga0068859, IMG submission 66585) | Switchgrass rhizosphere microbial communities from Kellogg Biological Station, Michigan, USA - KBS Switchgrass S2-2 | ecosystem: Host-associated > Plants > Roots > Rhizosphere > Soil ... | reverse complement strand
GATTATATACAGGAGGATATCGACTATAATCTAAACTATATAGTACCTTATTTGGAAACTTCTGATTTTGCAAAAGCCAAAGCAAAATACAATGAGCTTTGCAAACAACTGGCAGTGCTGAAAATTATAACCGATAAAACTGAGGGCGCTTATACATTAACTGGTAAACCTTCCGAACCTGATGAAGATAACAAGACGAATGCCTGCATCTTTGAATTTCCGTCTAAAAATGATATTCCTTACGGGTATGCGGCATCGGTAGTAATGATAAAAGACGATGCCGGTAAATATACAGTAGCAATTGTTTTAGGCGACAAGGAGTCCACCCTGCTTACCGGCGATGAATAACCGAAGGCTCATTTTTTACTTATACCCTGCGAACCGTTTTCGCCGGCAAGCAATTCAAAAATATACTGAGGATCGAGCCCCTCTTCTGGCCTGTGCGATACATATACAATTGCGGTGGTACTTTCTGCCGCAATTTTATTAATGAGTGTGGTAAAGATCACTACACTTTTATCATCAAGCCCCGATGCCGGTTCATCCAGTATCAGTAACGGCGGATGCTTTACCATTGCCCTTGCTACCAGCACCATGCGCTGTTTGCCTAATGGTAAAAAACAAAACGGTGCATGGCGTTCTTCATACAAGCCTATAACCTGCAGCCAGGCCTGCGCTGTTTTTACCTGCGTTTCATTGGGCACACAATACAAACCAATGGAATCAAAAAAACCGGAGAGCACCATTTTTTCAATTGAATCCAAACGGGGAAAAAATTGCGCCATGGTAGCATTCAGATAACCAATATTTTGTTTGATATCCCAAACCGTTTCCCCATTGCCTTTCTTCATACCAAATAAAAAAAGATCCTGTCCGTAACCTTTGGGGTTATCCCCGGTAATCAAACTGAGGATAGTGCTTTTGCCGCTACCGTTAGGGCCTGCCAGTTGCCAGAATTCGCCGGGATTGATGATCCAGTTTATTTTATTAAGGATCTTTCTTCCTTCATAACTCACAGATACATCACATAACTGCACCAACGGGCCTGCAGGTAATGTATAGGTATGCAATGCAGGGGGAATTGCATTGGGAAAATGACCCGCTGCAGCTGTATTTTTTTCTTTCAGATAATCAGCAATGTTTTCTTTTTTACTGATGGTATTGTTTTGTATGAGCAATACATTTTTAATAAAAGGTAAAATATCTTTTTTACGGGTGATCACCTGTATGATCAATGTGCTGGCGGCAATTTTTTTTAATGTTGCTAAAATATTTTCCTGTGCAGCAACATCTAAATTATCCAGTACATTATCCATCACGATAAAGCCTGGTTTTTTATGGATGATATATTGCAACAATGCTTTTTTCTGTTCGCCACTGCTCATGCTTTTAAGGCTGCTGTTGGTGGCAGTAGTAATTTCAAAATGATCATGCAACAATTCTTCTTCAATAATTTTATTGATGGTGAGGTGAGAATACAAAGCGCTTTCACCTTCAGGTACTGCAATACTATCCTGCAGCAGTTTTCCATTCAGTAAGTTTTCTATTACCCAATCGTAATTACAATCTGCAGCAATATCGATGGCACAATGTTGTAGCTCACTCATAAACTTATCAACTGTTTTGAATCGGCAAATTTAGTCAAGGGTTGACAACCTTTACAAAAGATTTTTAATTAAGAAAGTATTTACAAAGGTTGTCAACCCTGTCAAACAAAATATGTATAGCCAAAGACTAAAATACAACACAGCTTTATACTATAAAATAAACATTTTTTTGTATCTTAGTGCAGTGAAAAAGCATAAAAAATTGTCGCTTGATTTTATTGGAGGTCAGCAACCCTTAACTAAAGAAGAAGCAAAAGCTATCAGCGAATACTTAAAAACTGTTAAGGCTTCAAAAAAAAGGTTGCTAATAAAACTATTGTTTCTAAACGTAACAAAATAATTGCATAATATTTGTTGAAAAGGATTGACAACCTTTGTAAAAAGATTTTCGATTTAGAAAATATTTAAGAAGGTTGTCAACCCTATTACTCTCTTTGTGTTCTTCGTATCTCCGTGGGCAAAAACCCCATTAAATTATAATCCCCTATCTTCGCATTTCTCCACACAGCAAATACGGCAGGTTGTAAGCCGGTGGTACAAACAATTTTTCCTGCTGATTTCAGAAAATACAACGTCCTTTCAGCCATACATCATAAACCATTATTAATGGACTTTAACAGTTTAGGGTTAATTGAACCCATACTTAAAGCTTTATCCCAACAGGGTTACAGCAACCCAACCCCTATTCAGCAACAGGCAATACCCATTGTATTAAAGCAACAGGATCTTTTAGGTTGTGCGCAAACCGGCACCGGTAAAACAGCCGCTTTTGCTATTCCTATTTTACAATTGCTGTACCAGCAAAAACAAAACACACCTGGTATAAAAGTGCTGATACTTACACCAACAAGAGAGTTGGCCATACAGATCAACGAAAGCTTTGCAGCTTATGGTCAATATACCGGTATCACACACACGGTAATTTTTGGTGGTGTATCGCAATTACATCAAACCAGCGCCTTAAAAAAAGGCGTGGATGTTTTAATTGCCACACCCGGAAGATTATTAGATTTAATGAGCCAGGGTTTTATCAACCTGCGTCATTTACAAATTTTTGTTTTGGATGAAGCTGACCGCATGTTAGACATGGGTTTTATCCACGACGTAAAAAAAGTGATCGTACGCCTGCCCGAAAAAAGGCAAACACTTTTTTTCTCTGCTACTATGCCGCCTGAAATTCAAAAGCTGGCCAGCGTTTTATTAACCCATCCTGCAAAAGTAGAAGTAACACCCGTATCATCTACTGTTGATGCTATTGAACAAGGTTTATTCTATGTAGCCAAACAGGATAAAAATAAATTACTCATTCATTTATTAAAAGATCCTGCATTAGTTAGTGCGTTGGTTTTTACACGTACAAAACATGGCGCTGACAAAGTAGTAAAAGTATTGCACCACGAAAACATTACTGCTGCTGCCATACACGGCAACAAATCGCAAAACGCCAGGCAGAATGCATTAAGTAGTTTTAAGAATGGCAACATAAGGGTATTGGTGGCCACCGATATTGCAGCAAGAGGAATTGATATCGACGACTTAACCCACGTTATAAATTTTGAATTACCCGAAGTGCCTGAAACTTATGTACACCGCATTGGCCGTACCGGAAGAGCGGGCAACACCGGCATTGCATTATCTTTTTGCGATGCAGATGAAAAAACAGAATTAAAGGATATTCAAAAACTGATCGGCAAAACCATTCCGCAGTTTACCGAACACCCCTATCCGTTATCTCCTGATGCAAAACCGCAACAGGCGCCGGTAGCCAAACCACATCAACGTCCGAATTTTAAAAGTCGTGGCGGTAATACCCGCAATCATTCCAATGATAGAAATGGAAGAAGAAGTTTTAGTTCGGGACGGGGAGAGAGAAAATAAATTAATCTTCTTATAATTTTAAATAAACTGCCCCAACAATTTTGTTGGGGCAGTTTATTTTTGGGACAAGCTGAGGTAATTCTAATGGGCTGCGGTGGCGTCGCACTCTTGTGCAGAATAACTTTATTGAGCTTTTATTGTAGCGTAGATAGTAAGTGATTTTTATTTGTCCCGCCGGGCTATGCATCACCACTCATCAACCCCAGCCTAACACTACGTACTAATACGCTTTGCCATCACAATAAAAAATCTCATCTTTAAGCAATAGCTGCGCCGGGCATACGAAATACATGCCGGTACTTTGCCAATACTCTGTGTTAAATAATATTTTAAACCGATGAATTATTTGCAACAAGAACTGTACGATTTAATAAAAACACCACCTGCTATAATTGATTTTATTCAAAACGTTGCGCTTGATGGAGTGTGGTACAGGGATATTGAAAACCCGGGCAACGAATGGGTGAGTCCGAAATTCTGGTTAACACTGGGATACGATCCCGATGAAATGCCGCATACAACAGCTGTACGGGAAAAGCTTACACATCCGGAAGATCTGAAAGCTGCAACCGAAAATTTTAATCAGCATTGCAAAGATCCCAATCATCCATACAACCAGGTAATTCGTTACACACATAAAAATGGTTCCACCGTGTGGATGCATTGCAAGGGCTGGGCTATCCGAAATAAAGAAGGCAAGCCCATTCGTATGCTGGGAACCCAAACAGATATCACCAACGAAAAAGAAAATGAAGAAAAGTTACAAAAGGCATTAGATGCTGCAAGAGCAGGTATTGATAATAAAGAAAGCAAAATAACTGATCCGGCAAATTGGGAGAGCGAAGAAGCATACCGCATTCTTTTTAATTCGATAGATGAAGGGTACTGCATTATTGAAATGATCTTTGATGAAAAGAATAAACCCGTTGACTACCGTTTCCTGGTGATCAACGCTTCGTTTGAAAGGCAGACCGGCCTTCATGATGCAGTGGGTAGGCGTATGCGTGAGTTTGCGCCCGATCATGAGGAACATTGGTTTGAGATCTATGGAAAAGTTGCATTAACCGGTGAATCCATCCGCTTTGAGAACCGTGCGGAACAGTTGCACCGCTGGTACGATGTTTATGCCTTTCGTTTCGGAGATCCGAAAAACCTGCAGGTGGCTATTCTCTTTAACGATATTACTGAGCGAAAACAGGCTGAAGAAACTATCAGCCAACTGAATAAAGACCTTGCGTACAACCTGCGTGAAGTAGAGTCCATCAATAAAGACCTGGAATCATTTTCTTATTCAGTATCGCACGATCTGCGTGCGCCACTGAGGGCAATAAATGGTCATGCAAATATTTTGCTGGAAGATTTTTATGACGATTTAACTGCAGAAGCAAAAATGTCTATCGAAGCCATTTCCAGGAATTCTAAAAAAATGGGACACCTTATTGATGACCTCTTAGCGTTCTCCCGTCTTGGAAGAAAAGATGTTATAAGAAATCCTGTAGACACAGAAAATATCGTTAAGCATATTATAGCAGAGCTTCCCGATCAGGAAGCTATCAAAAAAACAACATTTACTATTGGAAATTTGCATCCCGCTTTAGGTGATACTATGCTTTTAAAACAGGTATGGTTTAACCTGATCTCCAATGCATTCAAATATTCACAGCACAATAATTCGCCTGCAATACAAATTGGCTCAAACAGGAATAATGGTGAAGTATCCTATTATGTAAGAGATAATGGCGTGGGTTTTGATATGCAATACTACGATAAACTGTTCGGGGTTTTTCAACGTTTACACACCGATAAAGAATTTGAGGGAACAGGTGTTGGCCTTGCCATTGTGCAAAGAATTGTAAACCGGCACGGAGGCAAAGTTTGGGCAGAAGCAAAATTGAATGAAGGTGCCTGTTTTTATTTTACCATTCCCATTATTGAATCATAATAAATACAGCTCCATATGCAACCAGGCGGAATAGAAATTATTTTAATAGAAGATAACCCGGATGATGCACTGTTAACGATTCGTGCATTAAAGAAAAATAATCTGGCCAACAACATCTTTCATTTAAAAGATGGTTCGGAAGCAATTGATTATTTTTTTGGATTAGGGGAATTTGCAGGCAGAAATATCCTTGAAACTCCTAAACTGGTTTTACTGGACCTTAAAATGCCCAAGATAAACGGGCTGGAAGTTTTGGAAAAAATAAAATCAGATGAACGGACTATGCACATTCCCATTGTAGTGCTCACTTCTTCAAATGAAGATCCGGACATAGAGAAATGTTACAAGCTTGGGGTTAACAGTTATATTGTTAAACCTGTGGGGTTCCAAAATTTCGGTTCCATAGTATCGCAATTAGGAGTTTACTGGCTTTTACTCAATCAAAAACCATAATTAAAAGATCCATTTCGCTGGTGTCTTCCATCGTCCGTTTCTCTGAAACATAAAATGCTGTTAACTATTTTATTTCATAAAGAAGCTTCGTATATTTAATACTGTCGCCCATCACCAACTTTAATGTATACAAATGAAGATGGAAATAACCCGTGTAAGTTTGTTGCTGCTGCTTTTTGTATCCTGCAGTAACAATACCGGTAGTTCAGGTAAAGAAACTGAAACTGCTATCACTCCTGCTGTAACACCCATCATCAACTATAACGCCGTTAATGTTTATCCTCACGACACCACTTCATTTACCGAAGGCTTTTTAGTACACCATGGAAAAGTATACGAGAGCACTGGCGCCGACCCTGAATTGCCGCAAACAAAATCTTTATTGGGTACTGTGGATTTAAAGACGGGCAAGCTGGACAAAAAAATTGAACTGGATAAAAAATTATATTTTGGAGAAGGCATTGCTTTCTTTAAAACTAAATTGTACCAGCTTACTTATAAAACAAAGATCGGCTTTGTGTACGATGCCAAAACATTTAAACAACTGAGCACTTTTACTTTTCCCAGTAAAGAAGGTTGGGGAATGACAGCCGACAGCAACCATCTCATCATGAGTGACGGCACTGATATTTTAACCTGGCTTGATCCTGTAACGCTGCAGCCTGTAAAAACTATAAACGTGACCGGTGAAAAAGGCCCTGTACAAAATGTGAATGAACTGGAGTATATCAAAGGCTTTATTTATGCCAACGTGTACAATAGCAATTTAATTGTCAAGATAGATCCGGCCACCGGAAAATTAACCGGTAAACTCGATCTTACCAGTTTAGTAAACATGGAAGAAAAACAATTCTCCGGCGCTCTGCAGATGAATGGTATTGCTTATGATGCAGCAACGGATAAAATTTATATAACAGGAAAAATGTGGCCGCATATTTATGAGATACAGTTTGAGCATTAAAGCAGATTGCTTATGAAACTTACTGGTTTGTAAATTTTATAAAACCAAAATTATCATCGCCTCTCTGAGGCTTAACTTAATGACATTGCCTGCCGGGTGTTTCATGCATATACATATAATCGACATTGGCCTGCTATCAGAAACAACTATTCCTCAATCAAACAAATCCGAACTCAAATACCTGTCTCCTCTGTCACACACAATAAAAACAATCACACCTTCTTTCAATTCTTTTGCTAATTCAATAGCTGCATGTGCTGCACCACCGCTGCTCATACCACTAAAGATCGCTTCATCACGGGCTAATTTTTTTGCCATCACACGGGCATCTTTTTCCGCAATTTCAATTACACGGTCCACACGGCTGCGGTTGAATATGGTGGGCAAATAAGCTTCGGGCCATTTGCGTATGCCGGGAATTTTTGAACCATCTGTTGGCTGGCAACCTATAATTTGTATGTTGGGATTTTGTTCTTTTAAAAATGCAGATACACCCATAATCGTACCCGTTGTTCCCATTGCAGAAACAAAATGAGTGATTTGTTTATTGGTATCTCTCCAAATTTCCGGACCGGTGGTTTTGTAATGCATACCCGGATTATCTGCATTACCAAATTGATTCAGCATGTGATAACCACCCTTTGCCAGTTGTGCGTTGGCGTAATCAATAGCACCTTCCATCGATTTTTCTTTAGGCGTAAGAATTACTTTGGCACCAAAAGCTTCCATCGTTAAAACTCTTTCCCGTGTTGCATCTTCGGGCATCACCAATTCTATCGGCACATTAAATAAACTGGCAATCATTGCTAATGCAATACCGGTATTACCACTGGTAGCTTCAATTAAAGTAATGCCTTCTTTTATTTCGCCCCTGTCAATAGCACCTTTGATCATACCATAAGCCGCACGGTCTTTTACACTGCCGCCGGGATTATTGCCTTCCAGCTTGCCGTAAATTTTTACGTTAGGGTTCGGATTCAATTTTTTTAATTCCACTAATGGTGTATTGCCCACCAGGTCTAAAATGCCAGCCATAATTTTTTATTTAATTCAGTAAAATAAATTCCTCTTGGTAAAGGAAATAATTATTAGTCTACAAAAATGACAGGCTTTTGACAAAATCAGTTACTAAAAACGAAATATTATTTGAGTGGTCCACTCCAAAGGAGTCCTTTGGACAGATTTCGCTGATGGTGCAGAAGTGTGGGGTAAATTAACAGTTTAAAGTCTATTATCTTACTAGAGCATTACTATATTTGCAACTTAACTGAAACGGGCCTTAGCCGGAAATATGAAATTACTGACAGTATTATTTTTTACAGCACTTAGTATTGCGACACAGGCGCAACAGGGTTGGTGGACTGCAAAATTGCATCGCAGCGATGGTAATGCCATCGCTTTTACATTTGAATGGAAAACAGAAAAAGGCAAACCGGTATGGTACATTCACAATGCTGCAGAAAAAATTAAAGTAGATAATATTACCGCAAGCGGAGATTCTTTCATAGTACAAATGCCCGTGTTTGAATCGCAGTTTAGGTTGCAATACAGCAATAAAAAATTAACCGGCGTATGGTTAAAAGGTGGCGCCGTAAAAACACAGGTGATGCCTTTTACTGCAGATGCTGTTAATAAAAGATTTGCCACTTCAACCGCTGTAAACAAAAATATTGCAGGCAGGTGGTCGGTAATATTTGCCAACAATCAGCCCAATGAATTATCCGTTGCAGAATTAAAACAAACAGGCCATACACTCACCGGTACTATTTTAAATCCTACTGGTGATTATCGTTATCTTGAAGGTGTTGTTACAAAAGATTCTTTATTCCTCTCCTGCTTTGATGGCGGCCATGCCATGTTATTTACAGCAAAAATTGAAAGTGGTACAAAAATTTCAGGTGGCAATTTTTATTCCGGCGCCTTGTATAAAGAAGCCTGGTCGGGCATTAAAGATGCCAAAGCAAAAGTAACAGAAGAAACAGTGGCCATGTATGCAAAACCGGGTGAAGAAAAATTACATTTTACATTTAAAGACCTGCAGGGTAAACCCGTTTCCATTGATGATGATAAATTTAAAAACAAAGTCATAGTGATACAACTAATGGGAAGCTGGTGCCCGAACTGCATGGATGAGACTGCATTTTTAAGTGATTACTACAACAAGAACAAACAACGTGGTTTCGAGATCATTGCACTGGCTTATGAATACAGTACTGATTGGGAACGCTCAGTAAAAAGTTTGCAAAAATTTCAGCATCGGTTTAATGTACAATACAGCATTTTAAATACTGGTGTTACAGTAAGCGATACCCTGCGTACCGAAAAAACATTACCTGAATTAACGCCTATAAAATTCTTTCCCTCATCTGTGGTATTAGATAAGAAAGGTAAAATAAGAAAATTAGATACCGGCTTTAATGGCCCTGCAACCGGTGAGCATTACGTGCTCTACAAAAAAGAATTTGAAGAAACTATCAATAAATTATTATCAGAAAATTAAAATATTTTATGGCAAACGGAATACCCGCTGATAATGCAGTCTGCCATATAATGATCAGGGATAGTTTACATCAATTAATATATTCATTCACTAAACCTGGGTTATGAAAAAAAATACTCCGCTTAAAAAAGTTGCAGGCTTTATTATTTTTTTATTGTTCAGCATTGGCCAGTTGCAACAGGCACACGCACAACAAACAAAAAGCAACGGCAGTTTTACCACAGAAAATTATTACAAAGTAAAATGGGGCTTTGCTGATGAGTTCATCAATTTATGGAAGGCCAACCATTATCCCCTGTTAAAAAAAGCAATGGAGAAAGGAGACATTATTTCTGTAACAGCAGAAAAACCAAGGCTTCACAGCGGCGAAGATACCCGCTGGGACTTTAAAGTTACCATCGTATTTAAAAACAGCGATAAAGCATTTGACGAAAACCTTACTGAGCCCTATAAAAAATTACTATATCCCGATCTTGAAAAATTAAAAAAAGATGAACAGCACCGTTTTGAATTGCTGATTGCACACTGGGATGTAATGGTGGAAAATATAGCGGTTGAGTAAGCGTCCCTGCTTCCCGTTAAGAATTGAATAACAAAACAATACTTGCTTTGCAAAGCCTTTAGTTTAATTTTAAAGGAAATTAAGCTGTATGGACCTTAAAGCCTACTGGCAATACCAGGCTACTGATGTATTAAAAACCCTGCAATCAACAGCAGAAGGCTTAACTGCTGATGAAGCTTTCAGACGTTTGGCTTCCTCTACCAAAAAGGAAAAAGAAAAACCACAGTTAGTAAAAGATATTATTTTATTTATTGCACAATTTAAAAGTCCGCTTACTTTATTGTTAGTGGCGGCTGTTATTCTTTCTGCCTTCCTCGGCGAAACATCGGATGTGTTTATCATTCTTTTTATTTTACTGGCTACGGGCATCATGAGTTTTATACAGGAACGGCATGCAGGCCTGGCTGTTGAAAAATTGCGTTCCCTTATCCGTAGTAAAGTAAAAGTATTGCGTAACAATGCCACTGCAAATGTATATTCCGAAGAAATTGTGCCGGGTGATATTTTATTATTTGCAGCTGGCGATATTATACCTGCAGATTGTTTATTGCTGGAAGAGAAGGACATGCACGTAAATGAAGCCACACTTACTGGTGAAACTTATCCTGCAGAAAAAGAAGTGGGTGCCATTGCTGCCGAAACGGGAATGAGTAAACGAACTAACGTTTTATTTGAGGGCACCAGTATTGTTAGCGGCACGGGAAAAGCTGTGGCGGTTTTCACCGGTAAAGACACTGTGTTCGGCACCATCTCTGCAAGCCTTACCAAACCACCTGAAGAAACGGCTTTTGAAAAAGGCATCCGGAAATTTGGCTACCTGCTGATGCAGATCACACTCGTACTTGCTGTAATCATCTTAGTAGTCAATATTTATTTTCATAAACCACTTATCGATTCTTTATTATTTGCATTAGCCCTTGCCGTAGGCATGGCCCCCGAATTATTACCCGCCATCATGACGATTGCTATGAGTGCCGGTTCTAAAAGAATGTGCCAGCAAAAAGTAATTGTAAAAAAATTATCTTCAATACAAAACCTGGGTGAAATAAATATTTTTTGTTCTGATAAAACAGGTACCCTCACCGAGGGGATATTAAAAATTTCCGGCGTCACCGGCATTGATGGCAATGAGAATGCCACCACCAGGCAACTGGCTTTTTTAAATGCTTTTTTCGAAACGGGTTTCTCCAACCCTATGGATGATGCTTTAAAAACAATGGAAAATATTTCAGCAGATGGTTATGAAAAAACAGATGAGATACCTTATGATTTTATCCGGAAAAGATTGAGCGTTGTGGTGGTAAAGAATAATCAGCACCAGCTGATCAGTAAAGGCGCTATCAACAATATCATTGCTATTTGTGATAAGGTATTGCTTGCAGATGGAACAACAGCACCAATTGACAGTTACAAAAAAACCATCGATGATCTTTACCAGCAATACAGTGGCAAAGGTTTTCGCACTGTTGGTGTTTGTTATAAAGATTGCGCCGAAAGAATTAAGCTGGTGAAAGAAGATGAACAACAAATGATATTTGCAGGTTTTGTTTTATTACTCGATCCAATTAAGGCGGGTGTGATTGATGTGATAAAGGAACTGAACAGTAATGGCGTGCAATTAAAGATGATCACCGGCGACAATAAATTAGTAGCTGCATATATTGGCGAGCAAATTGGTTTGCATAAGATCATTGTTATCTCCGGCGCTGAAATTGCAAAAATGAGCCCTGAAGCATTGGTGCACCAGGTACAACAAGCCAATGTATTTGCTGAGATAGAACCGCAGCAAAAAGAAAATATCATTAAGGCTTTGCGCAAAGCAGGCAACGCAGTGGCGTATATGGGTGATGGCATTAATGATGTAGCGGCCATCAATGCAGCTGATGTGGGCATCTCCACCAACAATGCGGTGGATGTTGCTAAAGATGCTGCAGATGTGGTATTGTTAGAAAAAGATCTTGCCGTTTTAAATGCAGGCATACTGGAAGGCAGAAGAACATTTTTAAATACGTTGAAATATATTTATACTAATACCAGCGCTACATTCGGTAATATGTTCAGCATGGCAGGCGCATCTTTGTTATTGCCATTTTTACCCATGCTGCCGCAACAAATATTACTCACCAATTTTCTTACTGATTTTCCTTACATGGCAGTGGCCGGCGATAATGTGGATGAGGCTGAATTGAAAATACCGCAGCGCTGGAACCTTAAACAGTTAAAGCGTTTTATGATCGTTTTTGGTTTACACAGTTCGGTATTTGATTACATTACTTTCTTCCTGCTATACAGGTTATTCAAGTCGGAAGCTGTATTTCAGACTGGTTGGTTCATTGAGTCTATTGCTACCGAATTGCTGATACTGTTTGTAGTGCGTACGCACAAGTCACTCTTAAAAAGCGTACCGGGTAAATTATTAATTGGTTTAAGTGCCCTGGGTTTACTCATTACCGTTGTATTGCCATTCACGCCTTTTGCACCTGCGCTGGGTTTTGTGGTACCGCCATTACAATTATTGGGTATCATTGCGGGCATTCTTTTGCTCTATGTGGTAACTGCTGATATTATTAAAGTAATGTTCTTTAAAAAGACAGCGATATAGGGAAGTCAAGTTTTAAAAACCTGACTTCCCTGCCAGGATTATTTTTTCATCAAGGCAACAATATAAGTTTTCGCCGAATCATATATTTGTCCGTCTCCCTTTGCTGCGGGTGCAAGCATGAAAATAAAAATGCCGTTCATTTGGTTTTGAACGGCATTACTTTATACTGCAATTATTTTTTTAGATTGTCCGGGCCTTATCTCCTTTTTATACAGACTAAGGTAAAACGTAGTGATAGCAACCAACTACACCGATCCATTCACTTCAAACACATCCATAAACACCAGCCGTTCGGTATATTCCGGAACAAAACTTGCCTGTGTTGCAAAACTATTGGCAGCCTGTTTGGCCTTTACCACAACCGGGTCAGCTTCGTGCAATTCATATTCCCGTATCACTACTCTAAATGGCTGCGATGCAAACTGGCTACTCAATTCTATTCTTTCAACAAATTCAACCTGGTTGCCTTTTAATTGTTCTTTTTGCAGCTCATATTCTTTAATATACTGTGTGGTGTTAATACCCTGCACTCTATTGGTAATACTTATAAATGCATCTTCGGTTTTTGGTACCGTTGTGTTTTCAATAGTAATATTGATGCGGCACCTGGTATTATTTTCCGGCAGGCCTTTTATGGTTGCTGCACTAAATGTGTAAGGTGCCGTTCCTCTTACCGCAACATCAAAAACATTATTACTGCCTTTAAAATATACAGCCGTATACCTAACGGGAACTACCTGCAACCAATCTGCAGTAACCGAATTACTGAGGCAGTAATCAATACCATCTTTTCTTATTGAATCCCGTTGGTATCTTGCCAAACATAAACGCACAAAAGGAAAATAAGCCTGTTTGATATCGATAGGTATATCTGCATAATGCAATTGCTTCTCTTTATCAAATAAAACTGTATAAGCTGCAATCACCATTTTACTATTGGGATCTTCTGCCAAACCAACCATATCATAATCTGCCGCAAATGGAAAATTTTCTTTTTGCGGATAATTGCTCTGGTTTAATTCAGGAGAATTAAACACAGGATCTTTACCCCACATTGTGCAATGCATGGCCTTTGTTGCTGTGATAGCTACATTTGGAACAGGTAACAACACTGCTAATTTTTCGCCATTGCCGCTGCTGTACCATGGACGCTTCAGGTACACCCGTATATTGCCTGTACGCATGTGTACCATTTCTCCACGCTTTTCTGTTTTGATCCAGTTAAAAGAAGGAATGATATAATCTATTTCCGGCGCTGCTGGTTTTGCAGAACTTAAAATATTCAATAGTTTTTTATCCGCATTATTTACAGCCGCAGGATTTTCTATAAACCCCGTTTGTGTTAATGAAATAGCTTTACCTGTTTTTGCTGCAGTTTCAATAATACCTGTAAAATATTCACGGTAGCGTGTAGTGGCCACCAGGTCGTATTCAATGTTGCGGTGTTTGGTATCGCCATACTGGTGTTTTATCATTGGCGCTCTTGCTGCAAACTTTTTATGGCCGGGTGCAGCATTACAATAAAAAGTCTTATCGGTATAATCAATCGGAATAGTATCTACATGCGTACTATGTTTTATATTTTTAGGTTCTACTTCGCCCAGGTCGTCCACCATTTCTTCCCAGTTGGCTTCCACATCAATTTTATCAGTACTGCTGCCATGCACATTCACTCTTGTAAAAATAGTAGCAAAGGTGTCACTCACCTCTTTATTAATGTGTGTTTCATTTTTATAAGTTGTTGGCGCTTCTAATGGTTGCTGCACTGCATGCACCAAACGTATGGTACGCCATGGACTAAACATCCAGTGTAAACTTTTTCTTGCAAAATCGCCGGCCCTGCCATTACTTACACCTCTCGTGGTAAGTACCGGGTGCATTGCTGAATATCTATCTACATCTTCGGGCCGCCAGAAGCTTGCATAATTAATTTCTATCCTGGCAGACTTAGCAAGGTAGATGATAAGCATGCGTTGTCCAATATCCCAAAACGGCGCTGCAGTACCTTCTGTTAATTTTATGCGGAATGATTTTGGACTGCGCCATGCTATTTTTGAAAAGGATCTGTTAACTGATGCATCCGTTACTTCTTCATCAAAATAAAAGCTGAATTTTTTACTGGTCCCTTTTTTCCAACTTGTTTCAAACGAGGTATCCGTTTTCATGGTAAGCACTACGCCTGCAGCCATCGGATCTGCTAAATATTCCAAAGATAAATTGGCATCGTTTGGTGATGCTATTGCCGCTTTTCTTGTACCATCATCTTTTGTTTCCTTATTATCTTTTAAAGTGATAAAGTTGTAAGTTTCTTTTGCTGCATTTATATCACTGAAACTTTCATCAAACATGCCATGCAGTTCGCTCATGTGCTGGCTTGCACGTGGCGCTTTTACATGCCGTACTGCTTCTGATAAATAACTGAGTGTTGTTATTACCGCTTTATCGCCGGGGTTAGTTGTTTTATATAAATTGGTGGGATTATTTTTTTCATACTCGTTAGTACTTACACCAACATTACTTCTTACTACCAAATGTTCAATGCTTTCTCCATCCCTGTCACGCATTTTAGTTTTATCACCACTGGTTACTTCATCTGCCTGTACTAAAACGGGTACGGGTAATGGTTCGTAACGTAAATATTTTATACCTCCTTTTACTAATTCTGCTGCATTATCAGGCAGTACATCATGCGGCAAACCGTTACCTGCAATATCTACTGTTCTTACTTTTAATTTGTATGTTTTGCCAAAACGCAGCATAGGCAATGTTTTTGGCGCTGTGCCTGTATTTACCTGCAGGCGAAAAGGCACTTCATTATTCAGTTTATATTTTTTCTTTTCTTCTTCATCACTGTTGATATGAAATTCATCTTTACCATCATTCATGCCTTTGCCTGGTTTGGGTACCGCCAAACTCCACCCTTCCCATCTTGCCAGTACTTCATTTACCTTTTCTGCAGTACTCTCCGCATCATTGCCATCTTTGGTTAGTGCAATATGTATACAGCCTTCATCCAGTTCTTCATCGGCAGACAAGTTTACTTTTTCTACTGCACCAATAACAGGTGAAAAATCATAGGTATTTTTTCTTTTGTGTAAAGAATACCAGGTATTCGGTTTGTCTTCGTAAGCAATATCCATACGATAACCATGCACCAGGTCATCAGCATATAAAATTTCTGTTGCCACAGGAATAAAAACGGGATTAGCAACTGCTGTTCGTATCGGTTTATTATTTGCCGCAATATTTGCCTTACGCACGGCAGCATCTTTTGTATTAAGTGGTGTTGCAGCTTTATTGAACAACACATCGTTCTTTAATGCTACAACAGGATTAGTTATGGATTTATATACATTGATATTGGCGGATAATTTTTTATTGATATGATCGGCCAAACCATTTTTTACCAACCCGATACCGGCGCTGCGTAAAGTAGGCAGGCCTTCTTCTTTATCATCATCCTCCGGCGCATCATTCTTTTCATTGGTAGCTGCGTTATTGTTTGCATCTAAATTTATAAAATTCAGGTAATTGCTTTGAAACACCAGTTGGGTTGCAAAGTTGGTATATACTGCAGTAGCGTGAGCAGCTAACTTCATTGCAGCTGCATCAGTATCAAACTGCACCACAGAAAAATCAGGTGTATTTACTTTAAGCATTCCTTTGCTGATAAAACTTCCTGGTTTTGCAGCGGTATAAAAATGACCGGCAGCTATTTCATACGCTGTTGCCGGTGAACTTACCTGCACATCATTTGTAAAACCAAGATTAGTGGGAAGAATTCTTACTGTACCATTTGCTGATGGTGCAGCTGGTAATTCAAAATCTACGATCAGTCCCAGCTTGCGCATGATGACGGGATACGATGTTATAACTGAAGTGATATCATGATACTCAAACTCCGGTTGTTTTAATACCGGTGGTGTTCTTAAAGCTTTACCATTAATGCCATGAAAATTCTGGAACTGCCCAAAATCCATGCTGGCATTGGCTTGCGGCGTAAAAGGGATTGCTCTTGATTGCGCCAGTTGCTGCCTTACATTACTTATGCCTGCATTGCTGCTTCTTAAAAAATCATTTTTGGTGGCATTGCGGCGCTGTGCTGTTAAAGGTTTGTTTTGTGTTAATTGTACGGATGCTATGCTATCTAATTTCTTCCAGTCGTTGGCATAAAAATCAGTTTTGGGTAACTCATCTATTTTAAGATTGCCTACTTCTTTGTATGCATCCAGCACAAAATTGGCTACATGCATTACCGGGTAAGATTTAATAATAAGCTTGCTGATATCCGGTGTTAAAAATCCTTCTACTTTAATTTTATCATGAAAGAGTTTTGTATATAGCTCAGGATTCCATCTTTCTGTTTTAGGTTTTATTTCCACAGGTACTGTATTACCCCATTGCACAAAAAAAATAGTTTGCTGCAGTTTATCCATCCACTGCAATACATCAGGAAAAGCAGCCAGTGTTGTATTACCCACTGCATCCAGTTGAATATTAAATACTGCACTCAGCATCCATTTACCGGTCTTATAATCTTTCCACGGAGAAGTGGTTACAATAATTTTCTGCGACATAAAACTTTATAGTTGTTAGTTTACGGTTGTTAGTTGATAGTAAATACTCAGGCAGCAAATGATTCACAGTATTTCCACCAGTCATCATTGCTTATCATCATGCCAAAAGTAGGATCAGCCCCTGCGCCGGCAAACTCTTTGGTGGTGGTAAGTGTAACTGTTTTGCTGAACATGAATATCTCTATCTTTATTTTTAACTGCGCTGTGCCCCATACTTTTGTTACTTTTTCTTTTCCGCCAACATTTCCAATTTCACCGGCAAGCGTTAATAAAAATTCTATCGAAGCGGTTATTAAACCCAGCACACAAAGCGCACCATTGATCCTTACATAACCTTCTATGTCAAATTGTTTGGTATCATCAGCCAGTATGGTTACTTTAAAATAAATACCACCCATTATGCTTACTGCACCACTTGCCACGCCAAGGTTTAATGATACTGCAGCGCCAAATTCCAATGCAGCTTCCAGTGAGCGAAGCCCTTTCATATCAAACTCAATAGCAAAAAAACCGCCACCACCCAATGCCGATACCGTTAACAAAAAAGGTTGTTGCTTTTCACAAAAATTAAAACGCATACTCATCGGGTCGCCGGTAAAAGGCAACTTAACAGCAGCACCAAGATTAAGATTGCGCAATGTAAATGCACCTAATTGTATATCGGGCAAGCCTAAACTATAACCAGCTGTTACGCCTTCTGTAGTTATATCTAAAAATGGTGGATCGCTAAAACCATCAGCAGGAATATATTTCTGCAGTTCGTTTACAAAAGTTAATGCACCTAAAAATTCCAATGGTGTTTCTCCCATATCTACCGTAACATCCACCTTTGCATTGCTGCCGGTTTTAAAACCAACTCTTTTAAAATTAACTGCGGCCAGCTTTGCTATTTCTATTGAAAAATTGTCGATGTAAGAATCAACAGTGAGCAGGCTTTGCTTAGCGGTATCTTTATAACGATATAAATTACTTTCCACTTTTAGGGAAGATCCACTCTTAGGTTGAAATACAAAAAAGCCACCGTCATATTTTTGTAAAGCAGCGCCATTCCAAATGTATTGTGTGATGAACGCTTTATCTGTTTCAATATTTTTTAAAGCAGGAATGGGTGACTGAACAGAAGCGCCCGATAAAACTGCTGAAGCTTTACCAACGCTCTGTATAATTTTTCCCAGTTCAATTACACCAAATAATTTTGCGGAACTATCGAAAAAAGTTCCAGGATCAAATTTCAGCTTCTGCAGATCATTAATGTTGCCGCCCACAGCACCTAATGTTTTTGACAATGCATTGATACTAAAATTTGGTGCAAGGCTTCCTCCAGTTTTATTGCTGTTGCCGTTAAAGTTTACATTTTGTGCGGTCTTCAATGTTGCAAAAACATTGCCGTCATTTTTATCATCCACTAATGTAACTGTTTGCGACTGTCTTTTGCCCGTAAGATTTTCTGCGGCAGTTATAAAAATATCTATGCCCGATGTACCTGGCCGAAAGCCCGGCGATTCATCAACAGTGGCAACAGCGCTGAAAGAAATGGATTGCGTTTGAAAGTTGGTATCGCCATTGGTTTTACTTCTTGCTAAACTTAGTTTCTGATTTCTGAAATCAACAGTACGGTCTTTTGCATTTGCTACTGCATTAAAAGTGTTGCAAAGTTTCGAGATATTTAAAATGTCATATACATTGTCCTTGTTTAAAGTAACATTGGTACTTACAAATACCAGCGGCATTTCAAAATCCTGTTCGTTACCATCAAGATCATATCCCTTCAGTTTAAAATTAAATGGCTGGCCATTTACATAAGGCATAAACTGGTGATCCAGTTGATTATCTGAGTCGAGCGTTGTATAGGCTTTTTTTATCGGGTCAATATTTGGTGTTGCAGTAGTAATAAATTTTATAGTGGAAAAAGGAAACCCTTTAAAATGTCCATTCACCGGGTTGTAAGGATTATATTTTTTTTCCTCCTCATTTCCCACAATAAAATAACGCTGCCAGTTAGCCGCAAAATTATTCTTTGGTTTGCGCTCTGTAATTCTCACTAAAGAAGCCTCGTGCCCAAAAGGAAATATATTGCCGGCATACACTACTTCTACATAATGATCTCTTGCCAGCGTTGCTATATGTTTCCACTTCAGTAAATTCAAATCGGACATTACACCTGCACTCTCCAGTTCTTTCCTTTTTACCAGCATCTCAGCATCAAACCATGCACCCAAACAGGTAAGCATTAAATTATTTACCTGCACATTTTTGGGTGAAAAATTATTTATGGTATAGTTGCTGCTTTCATGTACAATACAGTGCCTGTCGTCGTTGTATAATCCTGTTACAAATTTGGTACTGGCATTAGTACCGTTATTTTTTGTACCATCTCCGCTGTAGTCACGCAAAGGTTTATTATTCCATTCACCGTCAATATCAACGCCCCATAAAGCCCTTACTGTTTTAATACTATCGGTAACACCGGCTTTATCTATATGCCCATCGCAGTTGGTACTGTGCAGCCTGCTGTGCCACAACTCGTATGTTGCTACCTGCTGATCTTTTAAATCTTCCCTGTTCTTTAATAAATGTTCATGTTGCCATGCAGCAAACTGGTTGGGAGAAATAAATAAACGGTAAGGCATTTCAATTGCTGTCTCCGTTTCGTCTATTGGTCTCGGTGATTTTCCAAGTTTCAAATTTGATAGTGCGATGATGATACCATTGTCAATGTCGTTCTCCTTTCTAACAGCTGTTTTGGGTAATTCATTTTGCTGGATCACCTGTGCTTCTGTTTTTGTAGCACCCCTCATTTGCCGGTTTACCTGTACTTGTCTTTGCAGGGTATCTTTAGGCACTGCTGTATTCACTCTTGCCGGTGGCAATTTATCATTCACATTTGCTGGTGCCGTACGGTTATTATTGTTTATACCGCCATCTATACTTTTGGGTACTGATAATCTGTCTTTATCTAAAACATTTTTATAAGCCGGCACATCATCTTTGATAGTATAGATTGGTGTACAGGTGGCCCTGTTATTCACTTCAATTTTATAGCCGCTCCAATCCAGCAGATCTTTTGCTGTTAAATTAATATTTTGTTTAGATGCCGGTATCGAAAACACCAGCCTGCTTTTGCCTGATATATAAGTTTTAGCAGGAGCAGTTATTGATTGCGTGCTAAAATTTTTTCCTGCTTCGCTGCCAATAGCTTTAGTAGCAGACGCATCAAAATTTGCCTGGCCGCCTTCTCCGCCAGCTTCTTCATAAGCCTGTTCGGCAATACTTTGTGGCGGAAATGTAACGATCAGTAAATTAGGAGCACCGGTACGTTGTAAACTTTTGCCATCAGCTGATTTTTTATAGCCAACAAAAGTCAGTTGCAGTTCTAAAAGATCCTGCGGACGAAACAATGTTAAGCTGATACTATCTGCAAAAAAATTAGCGGCTTGTAAAAGATCTCCTGATGCAAAAGACTTTTTCACACTCATCCCTGCACCAAAGCTCATCATCTTTAAAAAAAATCTCCGGGAGTTTTGAGGTGGATTATTTTCGTTTTCTGTATTTTTTTTTGAGAGAGTAAAACGGGATACAAACTTCATAATTATCTTTTTGGATAAATGTTACTGTGAATGTAAAAAAATGATTCAGTACATCAAAGCATCTTAGTTAATTGTGAATAAGTATATCATTAATTTCTTTAATAAAAAAGCCGCTTACTAAAAGCGGCAGTATGGTTTTTACAAAATTAATTGTTTAGATAGCCCAGGCCTTATCTCCTTTTTTATACGGTAACGCACCATCGTAATGTCCCGGTACAGGAAGTTTAGGGTCCCAGCGTAATATTTGTTTGCAGCCCACTTCAGAAGTAAACACACCCCATAAAGTTAATTGTTTTATCATGGTATAATAATGTGATGGTGCACTTACAAAATTGGGGTCCATATCCTTCCTGGCTTTTTCCCTGGCATCTTTTTCTTTATCATCACGTTGCTGGTTATACACTTTAGCATCTTTCTCTAACCCAACTAAAAATGTTTTACGCTCGTCTGCACTGCAATCCATAAATGATTTGCCATTTACTTTTTTGCAGGCTTCATTTAAACCTGCAAGGCCATCACCAAAAACTTTTTGCTGATCGGTATTATAACAGTCTGTTACTATTATCTTCATAAACTCGCCGATCTTGGTAGCTTTTGCACCCGGCGTGGTAGTAGTGGGAATTATTGTTTCGCCTACTTCATCCAGCAATGCAATATGATCGGCCGAAAAAGTTGAAGCATCTGCTTCTTTGGATGTACAACCTGCTAAAAATACATCCCCACCAATTACAACACCCCCGGTTAATAGGGCTATCATTTTTAAAAGTTCCCTGCGTTCCATAATTATTATTTTATGAGTATTACAAATTTTGTTTTTTAAATTCTTCTACTGCATGGTCCACTGCCCTTGCAGTAAATGCCATATACGTTAATGATGGGTTCTGGCATGCGGAAGACACCATGAACGCACCATCAGTTACAAATACATTGGGTGCATCCCATACCTGGTTCCATTTATTCAATACTGATGTTTTGGGATCATTGCCCATACGAGCAGTGCCCATTTCATGAATGCCGTGGCCCATAGCATGGCCGGTATCGTACGTGTGAATATTTTTTGCTCCTGCAACTTCCAGCATGGCTTTCATTTCTGTAATGATATCTTTGCGCATCTTCATTTCATTTTCTTTGATCTCTGCATCCATGGACAGTACCGGCAAACCCCATTTGTCTTTTTTATTTTTATCGAATGTTATTTTATTTTCATGATAAGGTAATATCTCTCCAAAACCTGTAGCACCCATTTCCCATGGCCCGGGTTCTGTCAGTGCTTCTTTAAAATCGGCACCAATATTCATTTCAGCAACTTCGCGGCCCCAGCCACTTCTGCTGGCAGAACCCTGGTAACCAAAACCACGCAGGTAATCTCTTTTATCATTTCCAATATTGGCAAAGCGTGGAATGTAAAATCCTGTTGGCCTTCTGCCAAAATAATATTTGTCTTCATAACCTTCAATGGTTCCGCTGGCACCCAGGTTGTAATGATGGTCCATAATGTTATGTCCCAGTTCACCACTGCTGCTGCCTAAACCATCAGGCCAGATATTGGTGGCAGAACGCATTAATATCCATGCAGAGTTTAATGCTGATGCACATAAAAAAACAATTCTTGAATTGAAAGTAAAAGTTTTATTAGTTTCTGAATCCACTATTTCCACGCCTGTTGCTTTTTTCTTATCCTTATCATACAAAACTTGTGTAACAATGGAATAAGGACGAACAACTAAATTGCCCGTTTTCATTGCAGCAGGATAAGTGGAAGATTGCGTGCTGAAATAGCCTCCAAACGGACAACCTTCCCAGCAACGGTTTCTGAACTGGCAACCTGGTCTTTCGTTATGCGGTACCGTTATGTTGGCAACCCTGCCAATGATCATATGCCTTTGCCCTTTAAATTTTTCTTTTATTCTTGCCGCTACATCTTTCTCTACAATATTCAAATCTATTGCTGGCAAAAATTGCCCGTCAGGTAAATTAGGTATGCCTTCCACTGAGCCACTGATGCCTGCAAATTTTTCCACATGATCGTACCATGGTGCAATCTCATTATAATTAACGGGCCACGGAATGGCAATACCATCTTTTGCATTGGCTTCAAAATCCATTGGGCTCAAGCGGTAACTTTGCCTGCCCCACAAAACGGAACGTCCGCCAAAGCGATAACTGCGCCACCAGGTAAAGGGTTTTACTTCTGTATACGGGCAATCTTCTTCATTGGCCCATGCGTCCATTACCTGCTCCTGCGCTGCCCAGCCACGATGTATAACAGGATATTTTTTTCTTTGTTCAGCCGTGGTACTCCCGCGGTGTTCAAATTCCCATATATTTTTTGTAGCGGTTTTGTAATCCTTTACATGTTCGTGTGGGCCTCCCCGTTCGAGCAGCAATACCCGTAACCCTTTTTCACAAAGTTCTTTAGCTGCCCAGCCTCCGCTAATACCGGAGCCTACAACTATTGCATCATAAGTATTGTCTGCCATAAGAATGAATTATGAGTTATGAATTATGAGTTATGAATTCATAACTCATAATTCATAATTAATTAAAGATTCCCTTTTTTTAATTCTTTCACTGCAAAATCAGCCGCCCTTGCAGTTAATGCCATATAAGTAAGCGATGGATTTACGCAGCTTGCACTGGTCATGCAGGCGCCATCAGTCATAAAAACATTTTTAGCTTCCCAAACCTGGTTGTTGCCATTCAATACCGATGTTTTAGGGTCTTTACCCATACGTGCTGTACCCATTTCGTGAATGCCCATCCCTACCGCATAGCCGCTGTCGTAAGTTTTTACATCTTTTAATCCGGCAGCAGCCAGCATTTCAGCAGCATCATTCGCCATATCAATACGCATCTTCTTTTCATTCTCTTTTATCTCCACATCAAAGTTCAATACCGGTAATCCCCATTTATCTTTCTTGGTTTTGTCCAATGTTATTTTGTTATTGTGGTCGGGTAACATTTCTCCAAAAGCTGTAATGCCCATGTGCCAGCCACCTGGTTCAGTTAATGCTTCTTTTAATTCTGCACCAATGGTAAACTCTGCCACATCAAGGCCCCTTCCCCTGCCGGCACTGCCCTGGTAACCAAAGCCACGCAGGTAATCTCTTTTGTCATCATATACATTTCTAAACCTGGGAATATAAATACCTGTTGGCCTGCGACCGTAAATATATTTATCTTCAAAACCTTCCACACTAGCGCTTGCGCCTACACGAAAATGATGATCCATTACATTATGTCCCAGTTCACCACTGGCACTGCCCAATCCGTCAGGCCAAATGTCTGTAGCGCTGTTCATCAATATCCAGGTGCTGTTAAAAGCTGATGCACAGAGGAAAATTATTTTTGCGTTGTACGTGTAAGTCTTGTTAGTTTCAGCATCCAGTACTTCCACACCGGTTGCTTTTTTCGCATTCTTATCATAAATAAGTTTGGTAACGATCTTATTATTTTCCAACGTAAGGTTATTGGTCTTTCTTGCAGCGGGCAATGTGGCCGATTGTGTGCTGAAGTAACCACCGAAAGGACAACCACGCCAGCAACGGTCACGGTATTGGCAATTGGTTCTGTCGTAATGCGGTTCTGTAATATTTGCGCTGCGGCCAATAAACATGTGGCGCTTACCGTTATAGTGTTCTTTTATTTTCGCAGACACATCTTTTTCTACCACATTCATCTCCATTGCCGGCATAAATTCACCATCGGGTAACACATCAAGCCCCTCCTTACTGCCCTGGATACCCGCAAATTTTTCTGCATAGCTGTACCATGGCGCCAATTCATCATAACGAATGGGCCAGTCGATACCAATACCTTCTTTTGCATTGGCTTCAAAATCCCATTTGTTCCAGCGGTAACTCTGGCGGCCCCAATGAAGAGAACGTCCACCAGTATGATATGCCCTGTACCAGTCAAAACGTTTGGTTTCCACATACGGACTTTCGGTATCATTTACCCACATGCCAAAGGTTTGTTCTCCCAATGCATAATCCCTTTTTAAAACGGGATGTTCTTTTATCATTTGTTGTGTGGGTTTATCGCGGTGCGGAAACTCCCACATTTCTTTTGTTGCGGTTGTATAGTCTTTAACATGCTCAATATGTTTTCCTCTTTCCAGCATCAGCACTTTAAGCCCTTTTTCTGTAAGTTCTTTAGCTGCCCAACCGCCACTGATTCCTGAGCCCACTACAATTGCATCATATGTATTATCTGCCATGATATTTATTGCCCCCATCCCCTAAAGGGGGGTTTGATTGATATTTTATTCTCTAAGGGGAAGAGAATATTTTTAATTTGTATTTCAACTACTAGCGCTACCGCTTTCCAAAGAGTTCACAACCTAAGTCCCCCGGAATTTATCCCGATCCTTATCGGGAGGGGACAGGGGCTGTTTATACGTCGCAGAGTTTAACGGCGGCTTTTAATGCTTTTATTTTTTCCGCATTATCTTTTCCGGTTGGGATAAATTCCTGGGCGATATAATCTTTAAAGCCGGTATCTAAAATTGCTTTTGCAATGGCTGGGTAAAATAATTCCTGTGTTTCATCAATCTCATGACGGCCAGGCACACCCGCAGTATGATAATGACCAAAGTACTGGTGATTATTTTTGATCGTTCTGATCACGTCACCTTCATCTATCTGCATGTGATAGATATCGTACAACAGTTTAAAATTTTCTGAACCTACACGTTTAACCAGTTCAATACCCCAGGGGCTTTTATCGCACATATAATCTTTATGGTCTACTTTACTGTTCAGCAATTCCATCTGTATTATTACACCTCTTTTTTCTGCGAGTGCCATAATTTGTTTTAATCCATCAGTACAATTTTTTAAACCGGTTTCATCATCCATACCCTTGCGGCTGCCACTAAAGCAAATTAAATTTTTATAGCCAGCATCAGCAACATAATTGATGTGATCGGTATAATTTTTTATTAATGTGGAATGATATTCGGTATGGTTCCATCCTTCTGTTAAATTAATTTCGGCACCATTACACATGGAGGAATCCAAACCATGCGCCTTTAAAACAGCCCAGTCTTTCGGGCCCACCAGGTCAATCGCTTTTAACCCAATTTTATTGGCTGCTGTACATAGTTCTTCCAGTGGTAAAAAATTGTAGGTCCACCTGCAAACAGAGTGGTTAATATTGCCTTTAAGTTTATACATAGCTGTATCTTCTGTTGTCATTGATGCTGCAACATTTTTTGTGATTGCAATCCCTGCTGTTCCCACAGCAATAGATTTTATAATTTCTCTTCTGTTCATTGTAATTAATGTATTGGATTTAATTGCGGAGATTTATTTTTTCTTACAAAATATATGATTGTGAATATGACTAATAATATGGCAGGCATGATAGCCACTTTTAAAAGTGTGTCGCTGCCCGCAACCGCTTCAGCTTTTGCAACTTCGGTACCACCAGCCACTGCAGCATCTTTTGCTTTATCAAACCATTTGCCCATAATAGGTAATATCAATGAAACTGAAAACATACCGGCTCCGCCCATTAATGATAAACCTAAAGCGCCGGTCTTAGGCAAGTATTCAGAAACAAAACCAAGCATTGTTGGCCAGAAGAAACAAATACCAACAGCAAAAACTGCAGCTGCGCCAATAGCGGCATACCCAGTTGATTTACTCAATAAAAACAACCCGATTGCAGCAAACAATGATGAAAAGATCAGCATGCCGTTAGGGTTAAACTTGTGTACCATTGCACCAGCAAATGAACGACCAACTGCCATGATACCATTTATAAATACCAGTATCAATATTCCTGAAACACCAGCACCACTTAATAAAGCACCGATCCATGTTCCTGTTCCTAATTCTGTACCAGCAGTCATAAACATACAAGCGATCATGATGATATAAAGCGGGTTAAGACAGCTCATGAACATTTCTTTTGTACTGATGCCTTTAGTAACTCTTTCTGTTTTTGGAAATTCCAGTTTCCAGAATAAGAATCCGTAAATAGCCGCAGGAACAGCCAGCAATCCAACCATCAATCTCCAGTCTAAATGCAATTGTTCAAGAAATAGATATGATATTAATCCCCCAATAACAATGCCACCCGGAAACCAAACGTGAAATTTATTGAGCATCGTGGTTTTATTATCCGGAAAAAGCGACACCACAAGCGGGTTACATGCAGCTTCTACCATACCATTACCAACACCAATAAAAACGGTGCCGATAAACAACATGGTAGCGTCTTTTGCAATAAGGTAAGTGATAATGCCGGCAACATGGCCAATAAAAGCAAGCCCAATCAATTTTTTCATTCCTAAAATATCACATAACGGGCCGCCAAAGATCATGGCCAATGTAAAACCCCAGAATGCCGGACTGAATATCCAGCCAATTTGTTCTTTAGTAAGATTAAATTCTTTTTCCCATGTTCCTTCCAGGGCAGCCCTGTAAGCAAAAGTTATTGCGGTTACAATCAGCGCAATGCGGCTTGCAACAAATAGTTTGTTTCTGTCTATAGCTTGCATATCGAGTTTTAAATAGTGAGGCCAGGTTTAGTTCGTAAATATAATTTTAATAATCATCAAAAAATCAAATGCTTGAAAAAAAAGTTTACGCAAACGGTTGCTGTTAATTTTTTAAAAAATATCTCTCAGGTACTTTCATAAATTTATCTATTTTTAATGCTCGTCACTGAAACATTCCTTTACTCAAATTAAAATAATATCACTTTAACATAAAATACTATCATGCAACGTAAATTAAGAATGGCCATGATCGGCGGTGGCAAAGATGCTTTTATTGGTGCGGTACACCGGCTTGCATTACACATGGATGGCCTGATGGAAATGGTGGCCGGTTCTTTAAGTGCCAGGCCTGAAACAGCAATAGAATCCGGTAAATTATTATTCCTGGATGAAAGCAGGATCTATACTGATTATAAAGTGATGCTTGAAAAAGAAGCGGCCATGCCTGCGGATAAAAGAATTGATTTTGTAAGTATTGTTACACCCAACTCTGTTCACTTTGAACCAGCTATGATGGCATTGGACAAAGGCTTTAATGTGGTGATTGAAAAACCGATCACTTTTACTTTGGATGAAGCCAAACAAATAAAAGCAAAAGCTGCAGCAACGGGGCTCAGTGTATTATTGTGTCATACTTACACCGGTTACCCCATGGTAAAGCAGGCTAAACAATTAGTGAAGAGCGGCATGTTTGGAAAGATAAGAAAAGTGTATGTGGAATATCCGCAGGGATGGTTAAGTACTTTTTTAGAAAGCACGGGGCAGATACAAGCCAGCTGGCGTACCGATCCTAAAAGAAGCGGCAAGGCCGGATGTATGGGTGATATTGGTACCCATGCTTTTAACATGGCCGAATATATTACCGGTTTACAGGTTACGCAAATTTGTTCCAGTTTAAATATTGTGGTGGAAGGAAGATTGCTGGATGATGATGGCGCTGCATTTTTACAATTCAATAATGGCGCCACGGGTGTTTTAATGGCTACACAAATTGCAGCGGGTGAAGAAAATAATGTGAAGATAAGAGTGTACGGTGAAAAAGGCGGATTGGAATGGAAACAGGAAGATGCGAATTCACTTATAGTAAAATGGTTGGATAAGCCTGCAGAAATTTATCGTACCGGCGGTGCTTATAACAGTTCTTTTGCTGCACATAATACAAGAATTCCTGCCGGCCATCCCGAAGGTTATTTAGAAGCATTTGGAAATTTATACCGCAACTTTGCATTAACTGTTAGTGCAAAGATGAATGGGGAACAACCTAAAGAGGAGTGGCTGGATTTTCCGGGTGTGGAGGAAGGGATAAGAGGAATGGCGTTTGTGGATAATGTGGTGGCATCATCGCAGGGTAATGAGAAATGGAAGGAGTTTGTGGTATAGAGAAAGCAGAGAAATGGCACGCAGAGGGGCAGAGGACGCAGGGGAAAAAATAATTAGACCTTATCCATTAACAAACTGAAATCAAAAAATCAGTGTTATGGATATAAATACTATTACAGGAATTATTATTGAAGAGTCGATAAGAATTCATAGGGATGTTGGTCCGGGGTTACTGGAATCTGTTTATGAAGAGTTGTTATATTACAGGTTAATAAAACGTGGCCTGAAAGTAAAACGACAGCAACCTATTAATTTCATTTATGAAGATGTAAAAATGAAGATAGATTTGCGGTATGATTTAATGGTGGAAGAAAAAGTATTGGTAGAAATAAAATCCCAGGAAACAGTTCCTCCGGTTGCTTACAAAGTTTTTAAAACTTATTTGAGGTTAACCAATATCTCAATTGGGCTTTTAATAAATTTTAATGTTGAAGTTTTAAGAGAAGGAATAAGAAGGATTGCAAATGGGTATGTTGAGTAATGGCACGCAGAGGGGTAGAGAACGCAGAGAAAAATAATAAATTCATTCTGTGTACACCATATCTTTCTGCAAAAAATTAAAAACAGGGCAAAAGAATCAGAAATTAATTATGTGCAAACATAATCCCTGCGTCCTCTGCCCCTCTGCGTGCCAATTAAAAACATAGGCTCAATGCCTTTTAATAAAAAATAAGTCATATGCAAACAATAAAAGGCCCCGGCATTTTCCTGGCGCAGTTCATGGGCGATAAGCCGCCGTTCAATAATTTAAAAAACATTTGCACCTGGGCAAAAAGCTTAGGTTTTGTTGGTGTACAAATTCCCACCTGGGATAGCCGCTGCATCGACCTGCAAAAAGCTGCCGAAAGCAAAACCTATGCAGATGAAATAAAAGGTATTGTAAATGAATGCGGTTTGCAGATAACTGAACTCAGCACACATTTACAGGGACAATTAGTAGCAGTTAATCCTACATATGATGCGTTATTCGATGGCTTTGCACCAGATGCCGTAAAGAATAATCCCAAAGCAAGACAGCAATGGGCAGTGCAGCAATTATTGTATGCGGCAAAGGCTTCTCAAAATTTAGGATTAAATGCACATGCTACTTTTAGTGGTGCTTTATTGTGGCATACTGTGTATCCATGGCCGCAACGCCCAGCCGGATTGGTGCATGATGGCTTTACTGAATTAGCCAAACGCTGGTTACCCATATTGGATCAATTTGAGGAATGTGGTGTGGATGTATGTTATGAAATTCATCCGAACGAAGATTTGCATGATGGTATTTCTTACGAGATGTTCTTAGAAAAAGTGAACCAGCACAAACGGGCTTGCCTGTTATACGACCCTTCGCATTTTATTTTACAGCAACTGGATTACAAACAATACATTGATTTTTATCATGAACGCATCAAAATGTTTCATGTAAAAGATGCAGAATTTAATCCTACTGGCAAACAGGGCGTATATGGTGGTTTTCAAAACTGGATCGACAGGGCCGGACGTTTTCGTTCACTGGGTGATGGACAAATTGATTTTAAAACTATCTTTAGCAAATTAACGCAGTATGATTATAAAGGCTGGGCGGTACTGGAATGGGAATGTTGCATTAAACACCCCGAAGATGGCGCAAAAGAAGGTGCTGTATTTATTAAAGACCATATCATCAGGGTTACAGAAAAAGCCTTTGATGATTTTGCAGAAACCGGCAACAACACTGATTTTAATAAAAAGATATTAGGATTGAAATAAAACAAATAAAAATTAAAATAAAAGACAGATGAAAAAAACCTTTCTTATCCTTTCAATTGCCGCATTTTGTTATTCCTGCGGTAGCAGTGGCGAAAAAGGCAGTGAAACAAAATCGGCAGCCGAAAATCCTGATATTGACAAAGGGTTAAACCTGGTGGCTAAATCAGATTGCTTTGGGTGTCATAAAATAAGTGAAGCTTCTATTGGCCCGGCTTATAATTTAATTGGCCAGAAATATGAAAACACAGAAGCTAATATTAATACCCTGGCAGAAAAGGTCCAGAAAGGCGGCTTTGGTAACTGGGGTTCTACACCAATGGCCGGACATGCAGGCATTTCTAAGGAAGACGCTGTATTGATGGTAAAGTATGTTTTATCGCTGAAAAACGAAAAGTAAAATATCTATAACGATTACACGAAAATTTTAAATTATGCTGATGAAAAATAAATTTTTGTTTTCAATTGGTTCGTTGTGTGTATTGGCAGCTTGTAACAATTCAGGCAGTCAGCCTGCAATAACAGCTGCAGCTACAAAACCTGCCGCAGAAGATGCCTCCGGCTGGGTATCTTTATTTGATGGAAAAACTACTGCCGGCTGGCACAGCTACGGCAATACCGCTGCTACCGGAAGATGGAAAGTTGCAGATGGAGCTTTATGTGTTGACACTACAAAAAAAGGTGAAGGTGGCGATCTCTGTACTGCAGAAGAATATGACAACTTTGATTTTAAACTGGAATGGAAAATTTCGCCTAAGGGTAACAGTGGTATCATATTTTATGTAAATGAAGACACGGCTAAATATCATGCTACCTATAACACCGGCCCCGAAATGCAGGTACTGGATAATGATGGTCATCCTGATGGAAAGATCATTAAACACCGTGCCGGCGATCTGTACGATTTAATTTCCTGCAGTAAAGAAACCGTAAAACCGGTTGGCGAATGGAATGAAGCAGAGATCAAATCAAAAGATGGCAAGCTGGATTTTTACCTGAATGGCACCAATGTAGTTAGCACCACAATGTGGGATGATAACTGGAAAACCATGGTGGCTGGAAGTAAATTTAAAAGTATGCCCGGCTTTGGCATCTTTAAAAAAGGAAGGATTGCGTTGCAGGACCATGGGAATTTGGTTTGGTACAGGAATATAAAGATCAAGAAATTGTAATGATAGTATTATCATGTTCATAATAAAACAGGCACTCTTTCAAGTGCCTGTTTTTATTTTTATTATTTAAGAATTTAATCATTTTACAACGGCCTCACCCAAATATTTCTATAACTGATCGGCTCACTGGGATCGCCATGATCTTGTAATTTTATTGGCGCAGGACCATGTTTTTTATAATAAGGTTGTCCACGATACACTGTTACACCTTTTACCTCGGTATTATTTTGTACCAGTACACCATTATGCATTACCGTAACACGGCCTGGTGTTTTTACAGTGCCGTCTTCATTAAATCTGGGTGCTGTCCAGATGATATCATAAGCTTGCCACTCTCCCGGTTTTTTACACGCATTCACCAATGGAATGGTTTGTTTGTACACACTTGCCGTCTGTCCGTTCACGTAAGTTTTGTTTTCATAACAATCCAGCACCTGTATTTCATAACCTTCATCACCCGGGCCGGTGGCTGCTAAAAAAACGCCGCTGTTACCACGGGCCTGGTTAGTGCCGGTAATGTTAGCGGGGATGCGCCATTCAATATGCAACTGGTAATCGGTAAAAACACGTTTGGTTTGAATATTACCGGTACCTTTTTTAACGGTGATGATGCCTTTGCTTACCGTCCACAGTGCAGGTTTGCTGCTATCTTTTGTTGACGCCCACTCATCAAGGTTTTTGCCTCCAAATAAAATGATTGCATCAGAAGGTGCATCACTATTGGTTTTGCCGGGTGTAACCTTTGCCGGTTCAGGGCTCCATACTTCTGTAAGCTTAGGGTCTATCTCCTGCGCCAAAGAAAAAAAAGAGGTTAGCATCGCAATAGAAAAAAACAGGACTACTTTATTTTTCATGTTGTTGAATTTAGCAATAATCGATTTTGTTTGATAAGGTTTTAACAAATGTATTATAACCTTTTAAAAAACTGGTATTTTATTTTTAAACTGCGGCGCAGTTTTTTTGTTACCACTAATACTTCAACAAGCTCAGTACGCAAATTGGCACGAATAATTGTTGACGCATTGCTCCGCCCTTCAGGGCGGTGAAGTGATAATATAATAATTGGCTTTAGCCCAACAGTTTAATTTGGGCTAAAGCCCGGAAGAGAATTTGTATTTTTAATCCCTGCCTTGAAAGGCAGGGCAATTCATCAAAGACAAGATAATTCATGAAAGGCAGGACACTTCTATTTCCCAATAAAAAAAGTGTTAGTTGCTACTACAAATGATTGTTGATGCATTGCTCCGCCCTTCAGGGCGGTGAAGAGTGCATAAACTAATAATGGGCTTTAGCCCAACAGTTTAATTTGGGCTAAAGCCCGGAAGAGAATTTGTATTTTTAATTCCCTGCCTTGAAAGGCAGGGCAATGCATGAAAGGCAGGGCAATGCATGAAAGGCAGGGCAATTCATCAAAGGCAGGAAACAATTGATGAAAGATAATTACATCATTGCGAAAAATTTGCAGCTTCTTCTAAACTCTTGGAGGGTTCCGAATACTCTGCAAGCTGTAAAGTGTTAAGTTCAGTAAGAAACTTCAACTCCAGAAATGTTCCAAACCCTCCAAGAGTTTGAGCCGGGTACCAGGCCAAACAAAAAAGTCCCGATGCATTGCCGGGACTTTAATACAATTGAGTTTTAATTTCTTTATGGGAAAATACCCAGCTCATTATAACTCTGTGCCACTTTATTAATAGCACTTACATAAGCAGCGGTACGCATATCCGGTATAGACGGATTATCTTTCCATATCTGCATAATTTCCCTTGTAGCCGTGATCATCGTTTCTTCCAAGCCGCTATGCACCAGGTCCTGTTCTTCGGGGCCATGCATAATAAAATCTCTTTCCTTCTGGCTTACTGTTTTGCCGCTTAGTTCTTCTATCTGGCCAAGAATATGACCATTTAAATTTTCTGCAAAACGTTTTTCCAAACGGCCATAACGCACATGGCTTAAATTTTTCAGCCATTCAAAATAACTAACGGTAACACCACCGGCGTTTAAATACATATCCGGTACACACAAAACGCCACGCCTGGTGAATTCTTCATCCGCTTCGGGTGTGCAGGGGCCGTTAGCAGCTTCGCCAACGATCTTTGCTTTTACACGTGGTGCATTTTCTCCATTGATAACATTTTCCAATGCTGCTGGAATTAAGATATCGCATTCCAGTTCTAATGCATCTGTATTTTTTGCAAGGTTGGTAGCGCCCGGAAAGTTTAATATGGAGCCTGTTTTTTTCCTGTGCTGAAAAACTTCTTCTTCATTCAAACCATCTGCATTAAAAATAGCGCCCTCGTATTCTGCAAGCGCCACAACTTTTGCACCCGCTTCCCTGAAGAATTTTGCACTATGGTAACCCACATTTCCTAAACCTTGTACCACTACAGTTTTACCCACAACCCCAACCGTTAGTCCTTGTTTTTTCATTACATCTTCCATGTTACACACTTCACGTATGCCAAAGAATACACCTAAACCGGTAGCTTCTTTACGTCCTCTTACACCACCTTGGGTAACGGGTTTACCTGTAACACAACCTGCAGCATCAATCTCACCAGGTTTAAGTGACTGGTAAGTATCTACTATCCATGCCATTTCCCTTTCACCCGTTCCGTAATCGGGTGCAGGTACATCAATGCCCGGGCCAATAAAATTTTTCTTTACTAACTCTGCAGTATAACGGCGGGTGATCTTTTCCAGGTCGTAAGCAGTATATTTTTTAGGGTCGATGGTAATACCACCTTTTGCACCGCCAAACGGAACATTTACAATAGCACATTTAAAAGTCATCAATGCGGCAAGCGCCATCACCTCATCCAGGTTTACTTCCGGACTGTAACGGATACCGCCTTTGCATGGTGCTTTATGATGAGAGTGCTGTACACGGTAGGCTTTAATAACCTCTATCTTGTCATTTACCTTTACCGGAAAATGCATACGCAACACGGAGTTACATTGTTTGATCTGTTCTAATATTCCCGGGTCCCAGGAAGTAAATTTTGCGGCCTTGTCAAAGCTTTTTTCCACACTCTGAAAAAAACTGTAAGGAGTTTCTGCTGACATAAAAGTTGTAGTTTAGTTTTTGCAATCGTTGTTTTAAAAAATTGGTGTAATCCGGGTGGATCACAAGTAGTATAAAACCGGCTGGCAGGTCGGCTTAATTATCTTTTTCTATTTTACTAATCTTTCTATCTACTAAAAAAACATACAGGAAGAGCCCGGTTAAAATGGTAAGGCAAACTGCTACCACCACATAAATTTTTCCGTTGCTTCTCATCACCTCTTCTGTAGTTTGATTTTGTGCAAACAATACCATGGTGCTGCACAAACAGCAGATCATAAACAGCAAACGACGAATTATCTTATTCATTGATCAATGTTTTATCTTGTAATAATTGTATCCTTATTCTTAGTGTAGCAATCCATACACCTAATAATGTCCACCCGATAACGGCAGGATAAAACACCATCCGCATTACTGCATCCAGGTCTTTTTCTGCATTTAATGCAGGGTTGCCTGTATCACTGCCCGGCGCACCCGGGTGTAAACTGCCCACCATCCTGGGGATGATCCAGATGCTGGGAAACAGCATGACAAATGCAAAAATATTATACACTGCACTTACCCTTGCTCTTTTATCAATATCAGTAAAACTTCCTCTTAACACAAAATAAGCACCGTAAATGAGTAAGGCAATGGCTGCCCCCAGCAATTTGGGTTCTTTCAATACACTACCCAGGCTCTGGTTTTGATCGGTAAGCCAGGTATAGTTTGCCCAGATGGCGCCGGTGCTGTAGCCCAATATGCCCAGGAATGCGCCAACCGCCGCAAATTGACGGGCATAAATATCATTTTTGTACCGGGAGTTGCTTAAATAGAGAATGCTATACACGAAACTGATAATGAACAGTATCATCATGGCAAACCACATGCATACATGAAAGTATAAATTACGTATGGACTGGTGGATGATTGGCAGATCGGGAACTTTTATTAAGAAACCAGCCACCACAGTGTAGACCAATAAAACGAAGGATAATATTTTCCACCAGCTTTTCTTCAAAAGGAAGATATTTTTTTGTGCCGCAAAGATAGGGCAGAGTTTTCAGTTTGTTGTTTTCAGTTGGTTGTTTTTTCCTTTGCCTGCTTTATGTTATCATTAATCCTTCCACAAGTAAGGGAAAAGTACTACTGCCATAGCAACTACCAGTACATCCAACCCGATTATTAAAGCACTCAGTTGCATTACTGCACCTGCTTTAAAAACTTCTGCAAAAGCTACCTTACTCAGTTTCATCAGCAATAATAACTGCGGTAAAATTATCGGGAAGCCCATAATGGCTATTAATGCTGCATTTTGCTGCGCTTTTGCTGCAATGGCGCTCATTAAAGTAAATACCAGGCTAATGCTGATGCCGCCTAAAATAACGATACCGGTAAACTGTAAACTATCGGCTACCGGGTTAGCCAAAAGAAAAAAGAACAGTACTAAGGTGATGCTGCTCATCAGCACCATTAGCAAAACGTTGTAAATAATTTTGCTGACGATAAATTCTACCGGCGAAGTGATGGAATAAAAATACAGCATCCGTCCCCTGCTTTCCTGTAAAAAACTTTTGGCTACGGCATTAACGCATATGAATAACTGGATGATCCAGAATAAACTGTTCCAGGTGGCGCCATCGGGTTTATCGGGGAAAGAAAGATAGATCACAAAAACCGTGGAAGCGATGTACAATATGATGCCATAAAAAGTATGTTTCTGCCTGAACTCAAGCAGTACATCTTTGTGCAGCAAAGCATAGATCTTTTTAAACATCGCCGCAAATTACAAAGTTTAGCAGGGAGTTTAAAAAATATGCTGCCAATTGTATGGAATATTTATTTAGGTGAAGCAGCGGGCTGCGTAAATATTTGATTGCTGAATGGTGGTTTATCAGGAATCGTTACCACATTAAATTCAAAATTAACGGCATGATGACAGTTATTGCAGGTATTGGTCAACAACACATAACTGCTTTTAAACTGAACAGGGTCTTTTTTTGCAATGGCCGCATTTACACTATCCAATGCCGGGTTGATCATTATTATTTTTTCTGACTCTGGCCTTTCAGTTTGATATTTCTGCACGTTTTCTATCGCCTCCATTATTTCATGAATTTCAAAATCGGCCAGTGCCCAGTTTTTATTTTGGCCTGCAAACCATAATTTGGCATGATGCACTTGAATGCTGCTCATAAATTCTCCAAAGCCGGGTTTGTAAGCATCGTCTAATTTTTTTTGTAAACTATCAATACGGGTTTGAAGTATTTTGGTGTCATCAGATGATTGATTACAGGAAACTATTGCTGCAACAATAAGAATGGTGATAAAGATTTTTTTCATTGTTGGACTTTATAGGAAATGAAAAGTTAAACCTGTTAAAATTGAAAATGCATTCGTTTTGATAGTGGAAGGATGAGAACTGTTTGACGTATTTATGTTGGCCAAACCAAAATTATTGCGCACCCCAATATCTAAGGAAAAGTAAGGTGCTACGGTAATTTGTGCACTTGCACCAGCAGTAACGCCAAAGTTTATTTTCCTGTAGGACGATGAAGAAGAGTTTTCCGTTGATGGCGTAGCTCCACTGATTTTAATCGTTGTTTTATTGCTCACTAAATAGCCTGCAAAAACTCCGCCATCAATATTGAATTTTACTCCGTTGCCAAACGAATATGATGCCAGCAATGGAAGGTTAAGATAATTTAATTTTATAAAAGCATCCCCGGGACCCGATGCAAAAACAAGATCACGATAAGTCCAGCCATTTCTGTTATAAACCAGCACTGCTTTTAAACCAAAATTTCTTGATAGCAGTAATTTATAGTACCCGCCAATGGCAAATCCTGTTAATGATTTTTTTGATGCCGTATTAATTGCTTCTCCCCTGGCCGAGCTGAAACTCACTCCCGGTTCAATCCCAAATTCCTTCCTATGTTTTTGTGCTATGCTGATAACAGGCAGAACAATAAAAATTAAAAGCGGTAAAAAATATTTTTTCATAAACAGGTGATTTTAAGTGAACCAGTATAAGAATAAGCATGACAGGCATCCTCCTCTAATCGTTGCACTGAACTTTTTTACTTCTTTCTTGAAACTTGTACCTTGTAGCTTGTGCCTTGCGCCTTCTACTCCCTCTCCTGCGCACAATGCCTGCACCTGGGCTCGTAAATATCCTTTTCACCCAGCAATACCTGCGGGCCTTTGGCTTCTTTGCGGTAACTGATATTGGCAATATTGCCGCATTTTACACAAATAGCGTGCAGTTTGGTGATATAATCGGCACGGGCTAAAAGCGAAGGCATTTGCCCGAAAGGGTTGCCTAAATAATCCATGTCTAAACCGGCAACAATAACACGGATGCCTTTTAAAGCCAGCAGTTCGCACACATTGCCAATTTCTGCATCAAAGAATTGGGCCTCGTCAATGCCCACCACGTCTACATCCTGGGCTAACAGCAAAATGGTTTGAGAACTTTCCACGGGTGTGGACAGAATAGCATTGGTATCGTGACTTACAATTTTTTCAACATCGTACCGGGTATCAATAGCGGGTTTAAATATTTCCACTTTCAGGTTGGCGATCTTTACCCGCTTTAACCTCCTGATCAGTTCTTCGGTTTTTCCACTGAACATACTGCCGCAGATCACTTCTATCCACCCCCGCCGCTCACCACCAAAATTGGGTTCTATAAACATTAGTAAAATTTTTTAAAATTGTATTTGTAACTTAGGCCTCCCAAAATCTGAAACGGTTTAACTTACAGGGCATCAAAAGTATAATTATTCATGCAAAGAGTGGACACACTCATAAAAAAATTACAGGAACAGTTTGCTGCAAACGCACCGGCAAGCCAGTTGCTGCTAACAGTACAAATGCTGGAGGTGGAGCTTTTTCAATTACAGTCTGCCGCTGCACCAGGTGCTGTTACCAGCATTAATGTAGATATTCCCCAAACCATTTTACCAGCAATAAAAATAGAAGCAGAAAAAACTGTGGAAGTGTTACAGGTAGATGAAGCCGCAATTGAAGCCGAACTGGAAGAAATAAAACGCAATGCCGAGGCCATGCAAAAAATGAGTGTGCACGGTAAACCCCAGATAGTTTTTGAACACGAAGAACAGGATATTATTCCCACATTGGCACATCACTTACAGGAAACAACCATACATATAAAGAAAGAGATCAACGAAGTTGTTGCAGGTACCAACGCATCACTAAACGATAAATTAAAGCAATCGAAAATTGACCTGGGGGATTCTTTAACGGAAACCCCTATACGAGACCTGAAAAAAGCCATCGGCATCAACGATCGTTTTGTATACATCAATGATTTATTCCGCGGCGATGAAAGTATGTATGAAAGAAGTATAAAAACGATCAACAGTTTTTCCATCTTACCCGAAGCCGAATACTGGATCCAGAGAGAATTAAAAACCAAACTGGGCTGGAGCGAAAACAATGAAATTGCTAAACAATTTATTCAATTGGTTAAAAGGCGGTTTACATAGATATACGCTATTATTTTTTTGGTAGCCCCTGCTTTTGCATACACATATTTTTTGGCAGCAGCAGCACTTTCATTATAAGCAGTTGTATCATTGAGCCAGTTATCCATTACTTCTTTTAATTCCACCACATCGCTAATGCTTTCAGTAGCGCCGCATTCCACAAGGTCCACTGCTTCAAAATATTTTTCATAATTCTCCCCGATAATTACGGGCTTGCCCCACACTGCGGCTTCCAGTATATTATGAATGCCATCATTGGTAAAACCGCCGCCTACATAATTAATATGCCCGTAGCTGTACAATCGGCTCAGCATGCCAATGCGGTCAACAATAAGGGTATTATAAGCTGCAATATCAGTCAGCATTGCGGGGTTTGTTTCCAGTTCGCTGTAAAAAACTGATCTTTTAAAGATTTTTTTTATAGTATCAAGATGCATTTTATCAAGCTCATGCGGCACCACAATTATTTTTTGCCGGTGATTGGTTTCATCTCCATAAGCAGCTAAGATCACTTCATCATCTTCCCAGGTACTGCCGGCAACAATTACCGTGTTACCGGTACAGAAAGATTGTATGATGGTGGAGTTTAATGATTGCTTTGCAATTTCGATAACGCGGTCAAACCTTGTATCCCCGCTTATGGTAACATTTTGTGTAACACCAATGGTTTGCAACAATTTTTCAGAAGCTTCATTCTGCACAAAAAGATGATCAAAACTCTCCAGCATTTTTTTCCAGATGCCGCCATACCATTTAAAGAACGGCTGGCTTTTTCTAAACACACCCGATACCAGCAGTACCGGAATATTGCGCCGCTTTAATTCCTGCAAATAATAAAACCAGTATTCATATTTTACCCATAATACCAATGATGGATCAATGGCATCAATAAATTTTTTTGCCGAAAAAATATTGTCCATTGGCAAATAAAAAACATAGTCAGCACCTTTATAATCTTTCATCACTTCATAACCGCTGGGAGAAAAGAAAGTGAGCACGATGGTAAGGTTACTATCCTGTTGCTTCAGGCTTTCTAAAACGGGCCTGCCCTGTTCAAACTCGCCCAGGCTGGCGCAGTGCATCCACACAATACGTGAGCCGTGAGGCGTGAGGCGTGAGTTGATAGTAGCGAAAATATTTCTTCTTCCATCCAGCCATTTTTTTGCTTTGGGATTCCATAAAGAAGCAGTGCGAATACCTACGGAGTACAGAAAAAGGAATATGTTATAAAATAGTTGGGCCAAAGCTTATTTTAAAGCAAATCTATACAAAAAGATTTTTGTTGTGGCAACCTTCTTAACCCCCAACAGAAAACTCTAAACCGCAAATCTCAAACTGCCTTTTACCTTTTGCCAACTGCCCACTGAATGTTATCTTTGTCCACATTTAAAATATGCTTTATGAGGCCATTACAAATGGTGGATACAAAAACACAGTACCACAAAATAAAAACTGAAGTAGATGCGGCAGTATTGAATGTTTTGGAAAGCTCAGTTTTTATAGGCGGAAAAGTGGTGAGTACATTTGGTGATAACCTGGCCAAATACCATGGCAGCAAACATTGCATTCCCTGCGCCAATGGTACCGATGCCCTTCAAATGGCAATGATGGCTTTGGGCCTGCAACCCGGCGATGAAGTGATCACACCTTCCTTTACTTATATTGCTACAGTTGAAGTGACAGCATTGCTGCGTTTAAAACCTGTTTTTGTAGAGGTGGATGCAAAAACATTTTGCATAGACCCGGCGGCTATTGAAAAAGCCATTACACCAAAAACAAAAGCCATTGTACCGGTACATTTATACGGCCAGGCCGCTAATATGGAAGCGATAATGAAAATTGCTGCTGCCCATAATTTATTTGTTATTGAAGATAATGCACAGGGCATCGGTAATGATTTTACTTTTAGTGATGGCACCGTAAAAAAAACCGGCAACATTGGCCATATCGGTTGTACTTCATTTTACCCCAGTAAAAACCTTGGTGCTTATGGCGATGGTGGCGCCATGTTTACCAATGATGATGACCTGGCAAATAAATTAAGAATGATTGCGTCACACGGTCAAAGTAAAAGATATTATCATGATGTGGTGGGATGCAACTCCAGGCTGGATGCCGTACAAGCTGCCATTTTAGATATTAAACTCCGGCACCTTGATGAGTATATTGCTGCCCGGAGAAAAGTGGCTGATTTTTATGATAAAGCCTTTGCAGATAATAAAAAGATAACTACGCCGTTTAGAGATGCCAATAATAACCATGTTTTTCATCAATACACTTTGCTGGTAGAAGGCGTTGACAGGGATGGCTTACACCAGTTTTTAGCTGACAGCGGCGTTCCTTCCATGATCTATTACCCCGTACCGGCTCACAAACAAAAAATGTTTGACGCATTTGGTGGAAGCAACTATTTGCTACCAATTACCGACTGGTTAACGGAAAGAGTGATCAGCCTGCCCATACACACAGAAATGGATGAAGAGCAACTAAGTTATATTGTAAATAAAGTTTTAGAATTTGTAAATAAATAAAAAATGAAAATTGCAGTTGTAGGAACTGGATATGTTGGATTAGTAACAGGAACATGTTTTGCCGAAACTGGTAATGATGTTATTTGTGTTGATATTGATAAAGCCAAAGTTGATAAATTATCCTCTGGTCAAATAACGATCTACGAACCAGGATTAGAAAAATTATTTTTACGCAATCAAAAAGAAGGCCGCCTGCATTTTACTACCGTTTTGCAGGATGCTGTAAAAGATGCCAAAATAATTTTCCTTGCCTTACCCACACCTCCTGGTGAAGATGGCAGTGCAGATCTTAAATACATTCTTGGTGTTGCAGATGACCTGGGAAAAATAATCAAAGACTATAAAGTAATAATTGATAAAAGCACTGTACCTGTTGGCACTGCCGATAAAGTGCATGCTGCAATTGCAAAAAATACCAGCATTGAATTTGATGTGGTGAGCAATCCGGAATTTTTGCGTGAAGGTGTTGCTGTGGATGATTTTATGAAACCTGACCGGGTGGTTATTGGTACCACATCCGAAAGGGCGAAAAAATTAATGAACGACTTATACGCTCCGTTTGTACGCCAGGGCAACCCTATCATTTTTATGGATGAAAAAAGTGCGGAGCTTACCAAATATGCGGCTAACTCTTTCCTTGCCACCAAGATCACTTTTATGAATGAAATTGCACAGTTGTGCGAACGCCTTGGTGCAGATGTGGATATGGTGCGTAAAGGTATTGGCAGTGACGAAAGAATTGGAAAACGTTTTTTATTTCCCGGTATTGGTTATGGCGGCAGTTGCTTTCCAAAAGATGTGCGGGCATTGGTACAATCTTCCAATGAAGTGGACTATGATTTTAAAATATTAAATGCAGTAATGGATGTAAATGAAAAACAAAAACTGCATTTATTACCCAAGATAAAAGCGTATTTCAATAATGATTTGAAAGGCAAAAAGATTGCATTGTGGGGTTTAGCATTCAAACCTAATACAGATGATATCAGGGAAGCACC
>Ga0068859_100000412_pt1 | contig 42547 bp, 72 predicted proteins | sample KBSSwiS22_FD_66585 | JGI IMG/M metagenome (GOLD analysis project Ga0068859, IMG submission 66585) | Switchgrass rhizosphere microbial communities from Kellogg Biological Station, Michigan, USA - KBS Switchgrass S2-2 | ecosystem: Host-associated > Plants > Roots > Rhizosphere > Soil ... | reverse complement strand
CTTCTAAGCTAGGAGAAGAAGCTGCGATTTACATTGCAAGACACCTTTGGCACTTCAAGCCGGAACTCGCTCCTAAGCCTGTAGTCATCGGGGGTTTTGAGGAACCCGTCTCTGATGTGGATGGGCCCATCCACAATATGGATACCTTAAAGATCAGTAATTCTTTACAAGAAATACCTACTGATAGCAATTTTGAGGAGACTAAGCCCTCAAAACCCAGGTTAGCCAGTAAGAAGGATTCCAAGCCTTCCCTTATCAGAGAGATGATCGACGCCTACCGAGAGACCTTTCCAGATAATCCTCAGCCACATAAGACTGCCATATCCACAAGCCTTGAGAAGACTCTGCTAACCCTAATCACGAAATGGCCTAAGGTTCACCCGACTGGCCAAGCTCTTACGATTGGAGACTTTACAAGATATCTCTTAGACCTTAAACTCACTGCGCCTAAGTTCTCCTTAGGTACTTACATTACTCCTGAGGGAGCCAGGAAGAAGAATAACCTTGAGACATTCTGTCGATGGAACACAGTGGTCAAGCATTTTGAAGAAGCCTATACATGAACCCCGTACACTACTGCCCAGAGCTCGAGGCTCAAATTCTCGGTCATCTCATGTACATCGGAACTCACGACGATCTCAGAGTCCAGAATGCCATGCTACGAGTCACCACAAAGAGCTTCTATAAGGCCATAAATGCCCATATCTTTGTCCTAATTAGCCAAGCCTTCCGTAAGGAGGAGCCCTTTGGCTTCGTAGATATCTTGGTGCTAATAGGCAAGCAGGATAATGACCTTCATCAACACCTAAACCACATCATGGACAGCTATCTGCCTATCAATGTGTCTCCCGAGAAGGTTGATTACGATACTCATAGACTGCTTAAGATGGCTATAAATCGCCATAAGGTAGCTCTTGCTGAGCAGATGCTTCAAGAAGCCAATGAGGCTAGCGATCCGAATCTTGTCGATGAAATCCTCTCTGATCACATAAGCCAGCTTGCAAATATTGGCCATGTTCAATCCGAGTCTGGAGTAATGGAGATTGATGTCATCGACGATCTGCTATCCGGCAAGATTGAAGAGGAGACGGTAATTCCTACGGCTAGCCAGCAGTTAAACCAGCTACTCGGTGGAGGACTTCGCTCTAGCAGCCTAATCACAGTTGCCGGTGCCGCTGGAGTTGGCAAGACTGGCTTTGCAACCTGGCTAATGGATGCCATAGGTTCAACTCAATGCGACAAGCAATCAATATTCTTCAGCCTTGAGATGAAGCCTAGCGAAATTGTACAGCGACACTTGGGTGTGAAGGCTAGCAATCTGTATAGGAATCTATCAGAAGAGGAGCGTGCTAATGCTATCTCCGTAGCCTTACAGTCCCCTCTGAGATTATACGATTACAGAGCTTGTGATCTAGATTTCATCCTGACTACTTGTAAGCTCTGCGCCCTAAAGCAGCCGATATCGGTAATTGTGGTTGACTACCTTACTCTAGTGGTTAATCGAGGAACCTTCGAGCGCAATGACTTACGCCAAGCTGATACCACATCAAAGTTAGCTAGACTTGCCCATGAGCTGGACTGCATAGTAATTGCTCTATCTCAGGTCAACCGAGCAGCAGCTAATCGGGAAGACCAATGCCCTATGCCTCATGATGCAGCAGACTCTAGTGGTAGCCATAGGTCTAGCGCATTATGGCTAGGGATTGACAGGCCAGAGCTGTATGATACCGATCCCTGTTATCGAGATCAGTTCGTGATCAAGTGCCGTAAGAATCGGTATGGGGGTAACTTTGAGTATGTGCTTAGCTTCAATGAGGGAGCTTTTAAGGAGGTTCCCTTTGGATACTTCCATAAGCCTGTAAAGAAGTCCAAAGAAGAGAAAATATTCGAACCGTCCTACAAACCCCACCACGGACAGTGATTCTATAGGGTAAATCAGTCCATGGCTGAGAGATCTCCGGGTAACCTAGGTTAGGGTAGTGGGTAGAATTTGCGTTGAAATTTGAGCCATTTATGGTACTTTAGCGTCTTCTTGATTTCCGAAGATTGCAACGTAAGCAGAACCTTTGCGATCAAGTTTGTATACTCTTCGCTTAAGTTCTCGGATTGAAGTTCGCGATTTAGATGAAGCATTCCCATCTGGATGATTGTCCTCTAAGAATTCTGTGCGCTCCTCAAGGACAGCTAGAATCCTATGAATCCTATCGATTGAGCTCTTAATATCCTCTATCTCTTGCTGTACAGGCTTAGATTCTGCGAGCTTCTCAAGGACTAGCTTAAGATTGAGGATGTCATGCCTAGGAAGCTTCTTTACTTGAATTTCATCCTCTTGGCGTAATTGATCCGCAGCTGCTAGAATTTCATCGCGAGAAATATCATCCATTGCCTAGCATCCTATCAATGAATTCGTTAAATTCTGCCTGAATTCTCCTTAAGTCTGAGCTTGCATCAGCGTCAAGGTCATTCCGGGCAGCTGCTAGAGAATCGCCTATTACTGTATTGCATATGCGCAGGAGATTGCTTACCAGCATGGTGATTATGCTACCAATTGCCCACTGGAATTGGTGGTAAGATGAACTCGTATCGGACATTTTGGCCTTCATGATGCGAAGTGTCTCAATGGAAGATTCAAGGCCTCCCATAATCGATCTTGCCTGACTGCTCTTAGTAGTGCTCATAATTAACTCCTATTGTAGATTTGATGGCTAGTCATGCCAATGTTTTCCCTCAAATATTTTGCTTGGGCTAAGCCCCAAAGCCTTGGCAATCTTGATAAGGGTAAAGGCAGAGACGTTAATCTCTCCCTCCTCAATGCGTGAGATCGTAGTTCTATGGATTCCGCACTTCTTGCCCATCTCAGTTTGATTTAATCCTAAAGCCTTCCGAGCGTCTGCGATTCTATACCCTATAAATTCGAATATTTCATCTCGGTTCATATTATGCCCTTGAATAGCTCACCAGGTGATATTTCAAATGCTTTGGCTATCTTGACGATATTCTTCACTGAGATATTGCGCTTGCCTCTTTCTACCCCTCCCAAGTAAGTCCTATCAAGACCGGCAATTAAGGCAAATAGTTCTTGCGATATTTCTATCTGACTGCGGAGTTCGCGAATATTGCCTCCTAAAATCTTGAGTATATCTTGCTCGGTCAATTTAGCGTGTCCTCCTGGTTCATGTGCAGTATAATGCGCTCTAAGTCTAGTATACATGACCTCATGGCCGCAATTTGGCACTCTACGATGTCCCGCCTAGATACGCATGAATGCTCGTCACTGCATGAAGTCATCCCTTTCCTAAAGATATCCATATACTGGGCTACACTGGCTATCATGGCTTGCTCTGGAATTCCAGATAGATTACTGGAGCAGCCCTTGATAAAAGTGATGATATCTCTTGCAGCTTCAGCCAAGTAATTCTCTATCTTCTCGTCAGGGGTCATTAGAATACCCCGCCAATGTGCGCCACTATAGCGGTCAATATCATTGCGTAAATGCCGAGGAAGTGGTTCATGGTGCTTGAGTACTGGGATTTTAGGGTTGCGTCTATCGTCTCTAATCTGCGATCTATGGACTCGAATCTGCGGTCAATGCTATCAAATGACTTGCCTATGCCTTCCATCTGGGTCTTAAGGACTTGGATATCAACTTCATCTTGGGTATATGTCTTAGACATTATGCTGTCTCCTCTAGTATCTTGTGGATAATTACCATCATGGCCTTGAGGTTCTCCGGATGGACATCTTCAAGAGCCATCCTTACTTCGTCCTGAGTCTCACACAAGTAAAGTGCTGTATAGAGATTGCGTATTCTGGCCTCCCGCAAGCCTTGCTCACGGGATTGGGGGAATTCGTGGATTGTCATGTTGTCCTCTAGATTAGGTGGTAATAGTGAAGGCTAACGGGCAATGCTATACCCACGATTACAGTACCGATTAGCCAGTACCCTAGCTTCTCTATTCGGTTTACTGTCCGCTCTAATAGCCTTATGCGTACCTCGTGGTCAATGTAATTCTCTAGTGTCATGATTAGCCCTCAAATTAATTTAAAGTAATGCAAGATCACGGGTAGTAGAAATCCCGTCATGATCGTAATGATTATGAAGTTTAGCTTAGAATTCAAGCGATTTAACTCACGATCCGTGATATTAAACTTATGATTGTTAAGCCTTAGCTGGACTTCGTGCTCTATGTATTGCTCTGGTGTCATAATTAGTCCTCTCTTAAATCGTAATAGCTTCTAAGCCCAAAGAAGTAAGGATCATTAATGCCCCTATTTCCAAGGAATTCCATAACTTTCTTTTGAGTCCCGGCCATTTCATAGCAGATATCCTGATATCCTAATTCATCTTCCTTATGGCAGTACACCGAGTACTCTCCGTCAAATTCGTCTATGCTGTAGCCTATGGTGTCCATGCTAGCCCATCCACTGAGTGTAATTAAATTTAAGCTTAGGTTTATGCTTAGCTTCCACTATCTCGTATTCTTGCCGATCTTCTTCATAATCGAGTCCCTCAGCGTCGAAGAATTGGCACAGATACTCTTCAGCATCTTCAAAGCTTTTCCATGTAAGGTTAGGGAAAATATGATTCCCCGCCCAGTCTAATATGATGAATTTCATGATTAGCCCTCCTCAACGTCATCATTATGGCAATACATAACCTGATCCTCACTGAGCATATAATATTCCCGCTCCTCTTCGGTAAGCTGGCTATAACGCAATTCTGTAAACTCCTCGCTGCTCCAGTCCGAGCAACCGCATCTAAAGGCTACCTCGTCAATTAGTCTTAATGCCTGGCCTTGCTCATATTCAAGGCCGCAGATGTTTACGGTGTCGTAGCAATCATTCAGCATCTCTTCGTATTGGTCTTCAATCTCGTGGTAGTAGCATAAGCTTCTCATGATTAGCCCCTAGAAATGTAGAAGTGTTCGAAGCCCAGGTGACGAGCTAAGGCTTCCATAGACTCCTCAACCACGTTCATCCCACGGCCTGATATCGGATCAGTAGGATAAAATCCAGCCTGATTTAATGCGTATTCATAAGCCGCTGATTGCTTACAGTAACCGCCGCCGCCAGCCTTACCAACGCCGTTTCCATGGCCTATCTCATTGTCTCCAGCCCATAATGCGCAATAGATAACGCTAGCATCACTACTCTTACTCATTGACCATCTGGCAGTAAGAAGGGATTTAAACTTGCCGTCTTTGAAGGCTATAAGTTCGCGGGATGCTATACGCTCTTTGCGATCTAGGTGTGCTGGTACGTCGTTAGAGACGGGTTTGATTAGTCTTATATTCATGTTTTAGTCCTCTAATTGTGTTAAGTACGCCTATCATACTAGCCTAAAGTGTAGCTGTCAAGCGTTATATGCAATTAATTTGCAATTTCAGGCTATAATCTATGTTAAGGTTAAATTCTATACAGGGAGTTAAGTATGAATATGATTCGGTGTCCAGGTTGTCGCGGTTCTAAGAAAGTTTCAAAGCTAGGCGGGATGATAGGGGATTGCAATACTTGTAAGGGTAAGGGTGAGATTAACGAGGATGACAAGCCTGTAATGGTCATGGCACCAATCCCTGAGCCCGTGGCTGAAATTGTCAAGGCTGTCAGTGAAGCAGTTGCTGTCCAAGCTGTTAGTCCTGAGCCTGTGACGCAAGAGCTACCTCTTAAGCCCAACATTTACAAGCGCAAAGGAGCGTAATCATGGGTAACTTCAATAATGAGCATATCCCTACCCAAGCTTTGAGGGATAGGGTTATCGATCTAGTGAGAAGTGGCGCACCAGTTTATATTATGGCTGAAATTCTGGATATGGATCAGGCGACACTTAATAAGCACTACGGCAAAGAGCTTAAAACCGCTAAGACTGAAGCTATTGAGCGGATCGGCAAGACGGTGTATCAATTGGCGTTAGAGGGTGATCCTAAGGCTTACGCGCTTTATCTTAAGACGCAAGGCGCGTCACATGGTTGGGTTGAAAAGCAGGTGGTGGAGACTGTCAATAGTGACGAAACTCTAGCCCTCAAGGATAAGGTCAAGGAGCTAGAGGGTAAGTTTCAGCGGGATTATTAAGCGGCCTGAAGTTCGGTAAGTTTAGCCTTGGCCTCGGAGATAGCCTCTAAGGCCATATCATGGAATATATCTGTAATGGCACACTCAAGCTTGTCCCAGTCATAGCAGATACCGCCTAAGTAGGCCGATCCTAACTCTATCCCGCATTTATAGGCCTGTACATGGGCTATGAGCCAGGTGAGATCACCGCTGTAAATGGATTGCAGAATGTCCTCGTCATATTCCATATCAGCCGGATCGCAGTCCTCGTTAATGAATTTAAGGGTCACGGTAAAGCCGTCAATCTCTTGGCTATGGTAGCCGTTGTAAATGTCTCGATCTGTTGTCATGGTTTAGTCCTCTTAGATTAATATGGTGTGCGTAATGTCCCTGATATCCAGGTAATATTGTGAGTCCTCACCTTGCATTATTGCCCGTTTAACCTTTAGAGCTTGTAGGTCATTGCTGGCCAGGATTGAAGTTGCATCCTCATTCCATTCTGCTTGGTCTAGATACCAGTCTATCGTAAAGCGGTTAAGGTCATTGTCGCAGTAGCATATAGTTGCTAAGGTTTCGGATTGCTGCGTGGCGTATAGAATTTTCATGGTTTAGTCCTCTTGGTATAAGTTAAATTTAAGCTGCTTCGATTGCTGCTTCGCAATCCATCCGAGTGATTCTCGATCCATCCAGCCGCGTAATGAAGTCTATGCTCGCGGTGTTCATGTAATCTAGAATTAGTATCGCCATGTGTGGGGTTAGGTTCATGTTTAAGTCCTCTAAGTTAATATGAAGTGAGTATACTACTCTCAAGTGTAGCTGTCAATAGGTTATAGCAATTTAATTTACATAGTGTGCAAGCTGAGTGTGAAGCTAGCTATGGCCTTGCAATGAGAGGATAGAATTTACATAGTGGGTATATTATGAGTGTGACCCCCACTAGGTTATGTGAGGGTAGGTTAGAATTATGATGTGTCTATGAAGGTCTAGGCCTTTGCGACACATACATTAATGATAGGGTTTCGTAGGCCTATGTGAGGAGCTTGGATATACTAGGTCTTGATAATTTCATGGCTTTGGCTATTTGGGTGATATTTAGGCCTTGTATGGATAGTGATATAGCCTGATCACGTAGGGTAGGATCGAGTTTGGGTCTGCCTAAATGCTTTCCTTTGGATTTGGCTATGTCTATGCCTTCACGTTGGCGTTTACGGGTTAGAGTACGCTCAAATTGGGCTATCATGCCTAGCATTTGTAGCATCATAGTGCTTACAGGGTTATCTTCATTCGTGAATGTAAGTCGCTCGGAGTGAAATTGTACCGTGATATTACGGCTTACAAGGGTGTCTACTATCTCCTGAAGGTCTCTTAGAGACCTTGCGAGTCTATCTATACTATGTATATGCAAGGTATCACCGCTCCTTATATATGTAAGGCATGCTTGAAGTTGCGGCCTATCCTTAGTTGCTCCAGATAGCTTATCAGTGAATTTACGGTCAAGATTGACTCCTTCAAGCTGGCGATCCACATTCTGCCCTTCACTACTTACTCTAATGTATCCGATATGCTCACTCATGTTAATTAGTCCTCACTTAGTTAATGGACAGCTATTGTGCATTACCTTTGCTTCATATGTCAAGAAAGGTTATGCAATCAGTTTACTGCATATCAATAAGCATAGATGCAAGGGTGAAGCGAGGCACGCAAGTAAGCTATACCTTTACGACAGGGATTTAAATTAAATATATCCAGCTTACATATACTATATATAGTATGTGAGCTAGCCATAGCATGATAGCCTAGCATAGCCTCATGGCTGGCCTCTATCCCTACTCCTGTAGGCATGCCCCTCTCATGGCTTAGACGCCCCCTATGCCCCGCAGCGAGGCACCCGGTAGCAGCAGCGCGAGCCTCTCCCCCTCCACCTTCTAGCCTACCCCCCAATATCATGCATAATTTTTATACTACCTATATTCACACGTAAGGCTAATTCACGGCTGACACCCATAGTATAATTTCTGAACAGTATTGCTCCCCCCTAGACCTACCCCTAAACTCCTGTATAATTTTCTACCAATATTCCCATAATAGCTATATAACCTCCCTAAAGAGGCATAGCCCAAAATTCTAAGAGAAATTTTTAGGAGGCCAATCTCAGGGCTCTGCGCCGCACACTAAGCTCACCCCATATAATTTCACTCATATACTATATATATAGAGCTCAAGATCACCTAAGGCATATATTTACATGGAAAGGCCTAACGTCTCTGCGTCGCATACAAATTATGGTCATAGTGCTCAGTCATATAAAATTTCTGCCAGAAGTACTAATCCTATAGAGAGAACTCCCTATCCTAAGATACCTTTATATGAGGCAGAGCTCAGGTCTCTAGGCCACACACAAGATTTAGGCACTATGACAGATATCTGCCATGCCAAGAATCTAGTCATAGTGCTCATCACCATGAAGAGTTATACTATATATATAGGAGATTCCTAAATTCCTGCCAAGCGCCTTCGGTGATGAGCTTCCCATTCAGCCAGATTTCGGGTTACCCTATGGCCATATATAAAATTTTCTGGTGGAAGCAATCTTCTTACTAGGAAACGTTCTGGAGAATTTTCATAATGCCCTCAAGAGATGAGTACCTAGGGTTTAATTGGAAGATAGTCACTACGTCAGAATATATGCAGAATGTTGGCACCAGGACTGCAGAGTACGTTTCCTTCGATAGGATTAGAGCTATGGCCAGCAGCAATCTTGAGCAGGATCCCATCTTAGAGGAGAAGCTATGAAGCCATGGCAGGGAGATGTAGTGCTGCAGCCATTCGGCCAGGAGAAAACTTCCGACCTAGATTCTCAGATAGCTGAACTTCAAGCACAATATAGGGCATTGCCACGCGGTAGCCATATGGTTGAGGATCGCGAACCAGATTACAGGGGTCGAGATTTAGTCCAGAAGATTTGGCACCTGAAAGAATTACGCCGCAAGCTTAGGCCACCAACCAAGATGATGGCCTCTCACCAGATGTCAGAGTTCGACTTTGAAGACCTACCATGAGCCTAGACCTTTATATGGAAGTCCCACCATGCCCGACCTGTGGCCAAGAACCTGAGCAGGTCTACTTCAACTGTACGTATAATCTCGCGCCCATGTGGTACAAGATTTACCCAGATGATGAGAACTTCGTGCCGATAGAGGGGCTTACAGGGCGGCAGGCCGAAGCTAAGATCATGGATGCCCTAATTCTGCTAGAGGATTATAAGGAGGTCTTCGAGAAGCTCAATCCTATTAATAGGTGGGGCAGTTACGATCAGTTCGTAGCCTTCCTGACTGAGGTTCACCAGGCCTGCGTGAAGTTCCCAGACGTGGTATGGCAGGCTGACCGCTAGACAGCATCTCTGGATTAAGATTAGTATTGAAGTGCATGGCCAAGGACTTTCGGCCTATAACCTATATTAAGGATAATCTTATGAGATTCTCGATGCGAGAGTGGCTGAAACTTTACCGTGCAACCCAGGTCTTTGGCGAGAGGCTCAAGAACTTCTACTATGCTAAGGACGTCCCTCAGGGCAAGCGCCTCTCCCGAGACACGGTGGCGTTATATCTTATGGAGATTGACTCGCTAACTGAGCGTACCAAGCGCTACCTAGATGGCTGCGGGATGACTCTGCCTCAGACGCCATGGGAGTATAAGGCTGATGACAAGGGCACATGGCCATCACATGAGAGCTTCAGATACCAGCACTTAATGCCGAAGGGAGCAGCGACATGATTCCACTAGCGAGAGGAGTACCATGCCTATGAACCAGAACCCGAACCAGAACCAGAAGCATGAGAACTACCAATGGGAGCGCTTTAAGTACAAGGTGAAGAAGTTTCTAACTAACCCCGATATCGCGCTAGGATTCTTCTTGGGGAGTAGCTTCACTAGTGTGGTTTGGCTTATCATACAGATTTATGCGGAACGTTGACTCTAAGGAGAGATCATGAAGGACATCGCAGACTTTAAGTGCTACCTAACCTGCAGACATGAGATTGCTAAGAGCTTCCTAAGGCAGGAAGTGATTCCTGGCAGCCCAGAGGATTTGGAGCAGTATATGGTCAAGGGTCGCATGCTTGAGATTGAGAAGCTGATTGAGAAACTGGCTGAGGTAAGAGATCAGTGTAATGATGAAACCCATGCTGAAGTCTGAGATGGCTGCGTGGACGAGAGCCACACATGAAGCCGCTTGAACAGTTGATCGTATATCTGGAGCGCAGGCTTATGTACGCCAAGGAGGACTTGGAGTTAGGCTTGATCCCTGGTGTGCAGGACTCAATAGAGCTCGAGCAGGTGAAAGTTCGCATCAATGAGATTAGGACTACGCTTGCCTTTGTCATGAATCTTGACTATGTATATCGAGACCATCATGATCCCCGCAATGCTCCCTCATCGTCTGAATGAAATCGACATTGAATGGCGTGAGATCCCCTTCATTCATATGCTCCACGAGAATAGTCAGGAAGGTATAGGCTCGAAGCGTATGCGAAGGCTCTCTACTCCTGACGTTCTTCTCCATCATATCCAGGAACCTGCGCACGCTCTTGATCTCCTTGAGCACCCCAAGTCTCATCCGATTAAGCTCCCTCACAAGATTAATTCTCCAAAACTATTGCACTTAAGTGTAGTATATACTAACCTGATAAGCTTTCTAGCTCAATAGATTTCTGGAGAAACCATGATTGGAGCTATATTAATGCCAGTGAGGCAATACTTTCTAAGGAGCTTAAGGATGGCCGAGACGGAATTGGAGGAGATAAGGAGATTTTGGCAGAAACGCTATCCTAATATTGATGTGACTCTGTACACCAATGAAGCTGGAGATAAGTATTTCGGGCGAATGCGTGGTGCAGAATCTACTATGGAGCTTATTGCAGACACTATTGGAGAGCTTATTGGCCAAGGTGAGGTATTCTTGAGAAGTTTGAAGTGAGCGTAGCGACGATTAATATAAGTAATGATTTGGAGATTATAATTAGAATGAAGATTGACGAAGATGAAGTATGGCTGTGGTATCACCATTTGGAGAATGTTAAGGCTACAGGCTTAGCCAAGGGCGAATATTGTGATCTTTATGGCTTGAATAAGATTAGATATGGGAATTTCAAGTACATACTCAACTATTGCAAGGACACAAGCCCCGAGAGATATAAGGTCATGATGGCTGCAGCAATTGAGTGGGAGAAGCTCAAAGGCACTATGACTATGAAGGAGTTCTGCAAGCCACGCAGGATTAAGAAGGATGATCTCTATGTGGCCATGAAGCATCAGGAGGTAAAGTACATTATCCTCAAGCGCATTGCTGATAAGGTTGATCCTCCTAATCTTGGTCAGCCAGCGCCTATGGAGATTGAGGAAGAGGTTCCGGTAGCTGCCGAGATGCTAAGTGATGATCCAATTGGGCATAAAGATGTCATAGAGAAGTGGCGAGAGATGAGAGATAAGCCTGGTTTGAGTCTCTCAGATTTCATATCTCAGCGTAAACTTGCTGAATTGCCAGAGCCAGAGCCGGAAGTCCCAAATGATGAGCCTGAACCTGAGGCCGAACCCAGTGAGGAGCCTGTAGAAGCTATAGAAGCTGTAGAAGCTGAGGAACCCGAGGAAGTTGAAGCAGTAGAAGCGCCAAGGAGAGGCCGCAAGCCTAAATCTCTTGAAGAGTATCAGCAGGATGTCGATCAGCCTAAGGAGCCCATGAAGTTCTTCACTATAGCGCCGCCAGTATCACAGACTATAGATGATGGTATTGGCAGAATCGGTGAGAGCAATTGGTCTAAGTCTCTCGCGCCCAATATTCATCCAGAGCCTGAAATCCAACTTAAGGGCAACCGCATTGAGCTCACCTTCACTAAGACTGTAAGGCTCAGCGCAGCTCCTGACACCCCACAAGCCCAGTTAATCGATATTATCACTTTACTTAAGGACTTATAATGCTCATACCTTACGAGAATCGCACCATATGCATCGCTTCCCAGCCAGTTGACTTTAGGATGTCAATTGACGGCCTATCCACTTTCATCCAGCGCGAATGCCGGACGCATCTACATGATGGCTCAATCTATGTATTCTATAATAGCCACCGCGACAAGATTAAGTGCCTCTTCTGGGATCGCAATGGCTTCGTACTATACTATAAGAGGCTGGATAAATGTAGGTTCCATATCAAGAAGATGCTGCATAAGGTGGAGAAGATAACCGCCAACGAGCTTGAAATTCTACTATCCGGGTTTGAGCCTCAAGATATGGAACGTGAACCTCGGGTTAGGAAGGTGGCGCAGTTGGAGCATGCTGGATGATCGCCTGATTAGAAGATTATCTCAATTGAGTATTGACGCCATATAGCCTTTAGAGTAGCATCGTGTATCTGGGTAAGAATCCAGCGCTATGGGCAATGTACCTCAGCTGGTTAGAGGGCGGCGATCAGGTAAAGCTGAGCTGGTAGTCGGTGGTTCGATTCCATCTATTGCCCCACAAGAATTATGACAAGTGTGACAGCAAACGTAGATAGTACTTTCAAGTCCTGAGCCATATTCTGCGAAGTCGGAGACCTGGACTCGAGTTGCCGTGTGAAACTTCGCCTAGGCTGAGATGCCTACACTTGTCGCCATATTATGACAATCTTGGCACCAAGCCTTGAACTCCTGACAATCTTACGGCAATTAGAACTGGCCAAGGTTTGAGGTCAATGATTGTCGCCAAACATGACGCGGAGCTCGAAAATCCCGGAGTGAAGAGCGCCTCATTGCAACCCCGGCATGGCTTACTAATTCCCATGCCTGCTGCCTAAGTGGAGCGAATTTCATTTAGGTAATTCCCATTAATAGGTAGAGCTACTGCCTAGGGGAGCCTGCGTAGCGTCTACCGAAGACTTGACTACGTGGTGTATCGAGGTAGGTGCGGGGGAAGTTCCCGCTGTGTCATTCTAATTTAGGAGTAACCATGATCTGGATAAGTGTGCGAGATAAGCTGCCGCCCAATTTCCTGGAAGTGCTGACCATAGATGCCCAAGGTTCTTATACCGTGTGCTTAAGGAATGGCGCTAATGAGTGGCGTTATCGCGGCTGTTATGATGACTGCTGTGAGTGCTGCGCTGGCAATGTTACGCACTGGGCTGAATTGCCGGAGCCTCCGAAGTGATTTACATCCCCATTGAGATTCATCTTAGGATGATACGTGAGGACTTAGAGGCCATTAAGAGCTGCATTCCTTCTTATCATATTCCGAGAAGCTGCATCGCAATCTGTCATGCCTGTAATTTCGCGCAATCCATGGGATTAGGGTTTAATACTTGCCCCACGCATGCCCCGGAATTCAGTATGATACCTATTGACTTTCCCTTGGAGGAGTCATGAGCGACATCCAGTTATCTTCAGGAGGCCGACCTTATGAGTGAAATCTTCGTCTTCGGCAGTAATATCCAAGGCATTCACGGCAAAGGTGCAGCACTCTATGCCTTCCAGCATCATGGAGCGATTATGGGCAAAGGGGAAGGCATTCAAGGCACGTCTTATGCCATTCCTACGAAGTCTACGCCATATCAGCCGCTGCCAATAGCCTCAATCTGGGACTATGTCTGGCAGTTCTTGAATTACTGTAAAGCGCACCGCAATCATACATTTTTGCTTACCCCTATTGGCTGTGGCTATGCAGGTCATAAGCCAGAGGACATGGCCAAGCTCTTTGGCAGATTTAAACCACCGAAGAACCTAAGATATCCCCGAGAATTCGAGCCCTACCTGCCATTTATGGCTGATCACCCAGAATTCTTGGCCAACTTCCCCGATTTCAAGCCCAACCTATAGGGATTTAGTCCCAACTCATGCTATTTTAATAACGTAGTACTATTAAGGCTCACATGACGTGACTTCGGCAAAGGATTGCCCCTTATGGATAAGTCAGCATTAAGGCTTGAGAATGCCGAGCTTGCAGCGAAGCTCAAAGGCAGTCTCCTGCTCTTCATCCAAGCGTTCTTCCCAATCCTAACAGGGCGAGAGTTTATAGTCTCGCAGCCTAAAGGTAGGGAGAGCCACTTCATTACGATATGCCGTGCGCTGACGAAGTGTACTCGGTTGGAATCTCTTCGTCTACTAATTAATGTACCTCCAGGACACGGCAAATCTGTCATAGTGTCCTTCTGGATCGCCTGGTGTATGGCCAAGTGGCCAGACTGTAATTTCCTCTATATATCCTATGGTAAGACCTTAGCTACGACCCACACTGATACGGTGCGCAGGCTCATGAGTCTATCCCAGTATCGCAATCTCTTCGGAGTGCGTCTTATGGAAGACTCTCAAGCCAAGGACTTCTTCACGACTGAGGCTGGCGGAACAGTAGCCGCCTTTGGATCATCGGGTGACATCACAGGCCGGAATGCAGGACTCCCAGGTCTCGACCGGTTCTCAGGTGCTGTCATCATCGATGATGCCCATAAGCCAGATGAAGTCCACTCCGATATCATACGTGAATCCGTTATAACCAATTATCGTGGCACCATCCTTCAGAGGCCTAGGGGCGTGAATGTGCCTATAGTCTTTATAGGACAGCGGTTGCACGAGCAAGACTTGCCTGCTTACTTCCTTGCAGGTGAGGATGGCTATGATTGGGATAAGGTCATCCTAAAGTCTCTCGATGAGGCCGGTAACGCACTTTATCCCGAAGCCTTCCCTCTAGAGATGCTTACTATAAGGCAGGACAAGGACAGGTATGTCTTCTCAGCCCAGCATCAGCAAGACCCGCAACCCGCAGGTGGTGGCCTCTATCTTCCTAGTGATTTCCCGCTCTTACATGACGAGCCAGAACTGCTAATGACCTTCATTACCGCAGACACCGCAGAGACCGAAGACCCGCGCAATGATGCGAGCGTATTCAGCTTCTGGGGGCTTTATAACCTTGTGATAGAAGGCCGCAAAGTAGGAGTCCATGCCTTACATTGGATGGCCTGTCGCGAACTCCGGGTAGAGCCCAAGAACCTGGAGCCTGAGTTCCTAGACTTCTGGCAGGACTGCGCCAGGCATCCCAAGCCGCCAATGGTGGCCTTTATCGAGAAGAAGTCCACGGGAGTAACCCTAATATCGGTATTGAAGTCCATGCGAGGACTCAAGGTACGCGAGATTGAGCGCACCCGTAAGTCAGGGTCTAAGTCTCAGAGGTTTATCGATATCCAGCCCTATGTAGCTGGTAAATTGGTTTCCCTCCCAGCTCACGCATCTCATACCGAGATGTGTATCAATCACATGAAGAAGATAACCAACAACGACAGCCACGCCCATGATGATATCGCTGATACCTGCGCTGATGCAGTGCGAATTGCCCTCATGGATAAGCTCCTAGGGGCATACATTTATAAGGACACGCTCTTCAAGGGAGCCACGCAGATTGCAAGTCAGCGATTTAATGAAGTCGTCTCATTGAAGAGACGCGCTTACGAGAGACGGATCTAATTATGACAATTATAGCTAAGAGATATACCTCCCAACTGGATAGGATTAAGCAGTCAGTAGAGCAGTCCTATACCTATTTCAGGGCTAATTATGAGCGCTATCATCAGTTCATGCGCTTTATGTATAAGTCGACGCTGACTGAGGATGATATGGCAGTACTCGCAACGCTCCAAAGGCCTCAGATTGAATTCAATGTCATGGAGGCCTACGTCTCAAGGCTGCGAGGTGAGTTCTCTAGAATGGCTCCAGGCTTCGTAGTCCGGGCTATGGATGGCTTCGACATGGTAGACCCTAAACTCATAGATATCCTTGAGGCTCACTTCAGGGCAATCCTCAATGACTCCGACAATGATGGCTTCTCCTATGATGTCTATACAGACCTCCTAGTAGGCGGCTTCTCAGTAGTCGAGGTCTATACTGATTACCTTAATCCCATGTCAATGGATCAGAAGATATGCGTAGACCGAGCATTCGACCCAACCCTATGCGGCTTCGACCCCCTGGCTCGCAAGTCCCATAAAGGTGATGGCGCTTACTGCTTCCAACTATTCCCCAAAGAGGCTGAAGAGGTAGAACGCGAATATGGCTCAAATGCAGTCAAAGGTCTCAAATACGCCCGCACCTTCTCTGGCTTCAACTGGTCTTACAGGGCTGCCAAGAAGGACATCGTGCTCATGTGCCAGTACGATCTTAAAGAGTATAAGAAGGAGAAGATTACTAAGCTCTCCAATGGCCACACCGTAGGAGTCAAGCAATATGAGGAGCTCGTCGGAATGTGGGAGGCGTCAGGCCGTATTGATGTGCCACCTGAGCCAATTGGGAAGGTTCGCGAGACCATTCTAGAGCATATCACCAGGCATACTTTCTCAGGCGCTGAGCTCGTCAAAGTTGAGAAGACCAACTTCAGTATGCTTCCTCTCGTCTTCTTCGACGGCAATTCAGCAGTACTTCGCGACAATAATGACTCCACAGCCGAGCAGATGACGCGACCTTATATCTATAATGTGCGCGATGCCCAGAGGCTCAAGAACTACGCAGGCCAGTCTCTAGCCAATGAGCTTGAGAACACGGTCGAGCATAAGTTCATAGCAGCTGTCGAGTCCATTCCTGAGGACTACATCGATGCCTATATCAATGTCCAGAAGCCCAGTACATTGCTCTATAACGCTTTCTATGAAGGTGACCCACAAGTGCCGCTCCCACCTCCCAGAGAGGTAGTGCGAACCCCAATACCCCCTCAGATTTCTGAGACCTTCCAGATGAGTGACAATCTTATCCAAGGCATCTTGGGGAGCTATGACGCGGCTCTGGGCATCCAGAATAATGAGCTATCAGGCGTGGCCATCATGCAGGGCGCTATGCATTCCAATGCTGCAGCTATGCCCTACACGGTAGGCTTTATGAAAGGGTTGAATCGGGTATGCCAGCAATTCCTAGATTTGATTCCTAAGTACTACGTAACCCCTCGGTCTCTGCCAATCGTCATGCCAGATGGCAAGCGCTCCTACCAGACCATCAATATTGTCGGCAATCCCTTCATGGACTATGACCCTATGAGCCTCCAGGTCAAGGTGGAAGCAGGCGTGAACTTCGCTGTACAGAAGCAGATCAGTCTCGAGACGATAATTCAGTTGATGCAGACCTCAGAGGCCTTCGCAGCCTTCATCAATACCAAGGGACTCGGGATTCTCTTGGATAATATCGAGATTCGCGGAATTGAGGGTCTTCGTCAGGCCGCAGGAGAGTTCATGCAAGAGACTCAAGCTAAGCAGGCTCAAGCCGAGCAGATGCAGATGCAGCAAGCGCAAGAGCAGATTGATCCTAAGCAGCTTATGGCTCAGCAGCAGCAAACGGATATGGCGAAAGTTGCCCAGAAGGCCAAGGCTGTCGAGACTCAGGCGCAAGTCCAGCTCGCTAAGATTTCCACTGATGATGCAGTCAAGAACAAGCTTGCGGACATTGAGTTTATTAAGGCGATATCTCTGGTGGAAGGTGCAGATGCAGATAGGGCTTTGAAGCAGGAGAAGACTGATGCTGAGCTAAGTAGGACTGCTGTTGATGCAGCCATTAGCTTAAGCGCTCATCATCATGAGGTGAAGCAGGCTGATAGGGAGCATGAGTTGAAGTCTAAGGAAGTTTCTAAGAAGGAGAGCGCTGAATGATGATTAATGGCGGTAACTTGGCTGAGCAGTCGGATCCTCTAGTCGATCAGAATGAGGACGATATCCAGATTGTCATTGAGGCTTTCTCCGAGAAGCTTAATCATCATGTAGCTTATCAGCTAAGCCATAAGGAGCTCAGGGAATGCAGCCTTGGCAGATTGGACTTCAATAGTATTGTGGCATTCATGATTGATAGATTGCGAGAATCACATGGCGAGGAAGCGTAATGGCTATTGTAGATGCAGTACGTGCCTATATTGGCAACGTAGTTCATGGTGGAAGCGCCTCAAACGAGAGCGCGATATTAGCAGGCAAAGTAGAAGGGAGAGAGACGATGAATGTATTTGAGCAGCAGTTGATCGCATTGGCTGAAGCCATGGCTGAGAAGCTTATCGAGCATATGGTGGCGAAGTTGGAGGCAAAGCTTGGCATAGTGACATCGCCTATGGGAGAGAAGAATGCCACTAGTAAAGGGTAAGGCCGCTAAGTCCAAGAAGGGATTCAGCGAGAATGTGAAGCGTGAGATGGAAGCTGGTAAGAAGCAATCTCAAGCAGTTGCGATAGCTTACAGCGAAGCTAGGAAATCTAAGAAGAAGTGATATAATACAGGCCATAGCAATAGGAGGCTTGTGTGGGTAAATTGAGGCAAGGTGTTAATTTGGTATGTGCTGCATGTAGCAAGGAATTTTATGTGCCTAGCTATAGGAAGGATACAGCTAAGTTTTGCAGCCATGAATGCCAGAATCATAAGCAATATGATAAGTACATATTTAATTGCTTATCTTGTGGTGTAGAAGTTAGTGCTCCACCTTCAAGGAGGTCTTCATCTAAGAAGTTCTGCTCCTTAGAATGCAGGGAATCTAATTCTATGGGTGTTATTCAGAGAAGGAAGCTAATTAAGGCGCTCCAGAAGTTGAAGCGTGGCACTTCAAGCAATAGAGGGTTAAGGAAGTCCATCTTTTGCTTTAAGGCCAAGGTATGTGAGGTATGTGGATATGATGAGCATGATTTCTGTTTGGATATCCATCATATAGATAGAAATCCAACTAATAATGACATTAGCAATCTTGCCGTACTATGTTGCATGTGCCATAGGAAATTGCATAAGAAGTTAATTCAATTATAGGAGACGCAAATGAAGTCAGCGAGCAAGATGAAGAATCTCGGGAAGTCCAAGAGGACTACTGAGCCCTACAAGGAGAAGTCCGGTCCCAAAGACAAGGCGCTACGTACTTCCGAGACGTCCAAGCGTGAGAAGGAAGGGGATGGCCGTAGGGTCAAGTCTAAGATGGATGTCAGGTGCTAGGAGGATAAGATGGCCAAGTTGAATGCTGCTAAGCGTAAGAAGATTCCCAAAGGTGAATTCGGCCTCCCAGGAGAGCGGAAGTATCCGTTAAATGACAAGGCTCATGCCAGGAACGCGAAGAGTCGAGCATCTGAGATGGAGCACAAAGGCAAGCTGTCTGAATCTTCCAAGGAGAAGATTGATGCCAAGGCTAACCGAGTATTAGGGAGAAAGTGATGGGGATTAAGGATTTTACTAAAAGTGCGCAGAAGAAGATTACTGACACTGAGAGATATAAGGCGAAGAAGGGTATTGCCAAAGATACTTACATGGTTCCAATGTCTGATAAGCAGAGAAAGGAATATGATGCATCATTCAAGGCGTCTAAGGGGAAGCGCAAATGAGCAGAGACAAGCCCAAAGGTGGTATGCGTCAGAAGCCAAAGGAGAGGAAGAATGGAGATGTTGCGCAAGATAGGAAGCTCGTTAAAGAGATGGTTAAGAAAGCTTCTCTTAAGTGAATCTAAGCTGCCTTTCCGGGCAAAGGATTCACTTCTGGCTAAATCGTCGTATATACTTTAGTCAGAGTTGTACGTGACTAGCCACGAAGGATGCTAGGCCATTTACGCAGCTATGCGGTCAAACTAGCCCGAACTACAGGATGTAGGTGATCACGGTCACACCGGATACAGTGAGGTTTTAGATGGATGCAAAGGATATTGCAGAAGAATTGCAAGATGCTAATGTGGATGCCGCTGAGGAAGTTACCTCGGAAGCACCTCCTGAGAAGATGCTATCTGTATCTCGTGTCAATGAGCTTGTAAAGAAGGCCAAACGAGACAAGGAGCGTCAGATGCAAGAGAAATTAGATGCGGCCAATGCGCAGATTCAAGAGCTTCAAGCTGGTCAGCAGCAACCACCAGTTCCAGGCGAGCAGCAGGCTCAGCCCCCTCAAGGGATTGATCCTCAGGCTCTCCAGAACCATGTGATGCAGCTCATCGAGCAGAAGTCCAAAGAGGATGAGCAGAAGCGCTATAATGATCAGCTTGAACAGGAAGTGAATCAGGTAGCAACTCAGTACTTTGGTAAGATGGCTCAGGGTAAAGACCTTTATGAGGACTTCCAGGCCATCACTGCGGACTTTAACCCTGCAGAGTTCCCACAATTAGTATATCTAGCCAATGAGATGGACAACACGCCAGCTGTAATCTACGAGCTTGCGAAGAACCCATCGAAGTTGGCCGCTATCGACCGATTGGTGGAGAGATCTCCCAATATGGCACGAGCCGAGCTAGCAAAGCTTTCCGAGTCAATCAAGCGGAATGTAGACGCCAAAGCCAACTTGCAAGAACCTCAAGATCCTCTCAGCCGTCTCAAGCCTTCACCCGTAGGGACAGACAATGGCACGAAGAATGTACGGGACTTTAAGAAGTCAAACTTCTTAAGGGTATAGCCCTACCAGACTGCTAGCGTCTGTCTCTGATTAAGGACAATCAATCGGAGAAGGACATGGCAGTCCCAAACAATATTCTGCAGCAGGTGCAGACTTACCAGATGTCGAATCTGGCTTACCTGCAAAATCTTAACTGCTTCGTGGCTACAGCCAATACGAGGTTCAAAAATTTCGAGAAACTCACTGCTAATTTAGGCGACACTGTGACCTTTGATTTACCACCTAGGTTCACAACCGCTGCTTCCCTTGTAGCTACTTTCCAGTCTGCTGACCAGCGTGTAGAGAACTTGACCGTCGATAAGGCTATCAATGTATCCTACGCCTTTACCGCTCAGCAATTCATCTTCAATGTGGAAGATTACATGGAGAAGTTCGGTAAGTCTGCTGTCATGGAAATGAGTGCCGAGATTGAAGCTGATGTCGCTACCGTTTGCGTAGAAGCCCCATACAGGTTCTATGGCGATGGCGTCACTCCCATCAATTCTTATGGACAGCTGGCTGCAGCCTTAGCTATGTATCGCAACTATGGCGCGGCCAAAGACAATACTAAGTTCTATCTGTCCGATATCGCTCAATCAGCTATCGTCAATACCGGGCTCAATCAGTTCGTGCCACGCCGTAATGAAGAAGCTGCAATGAGCTGGGATGTAGGTGACTTCGACCGAGCAGCCTTCTATGTATCTAACTTACTACCAGTACACACTGCAGGTACCCTGGGTGAAGATGGCACAGTGCTAACCGTAGTCTCTGTAACTGTAGATTCCAATGGCGCTGTGACTTCTATCACCTTCTCTGGTGCTGGTACCGATGCTGATGCAGTCAAAGAGTTCGACAAGTTCCAATTCAATGACGGCGTGTCAGGCCATCCTAACCTCAGGTACCTAACCTTTATCGGCCACAAGGTATCCTCTAACCCAGTCCAGTTCAGGGCTACAGCTAATGCATCTTCTTCTGCTGGTGCGGTCACTATCGATGTCTACCCTCCTCTGCAAGCTACTGCTGGCAATACTCGTAACCTTAACTTCCCGATCGTTGCTGGGATGACAGTTACTGGATTGCCGAGCCATAGGGCTGGTGTGATTACCGCTGGTAATCCGCTCTTCTTGGGTATGCCTATGCTGCCTGAGGAAGTTCCTTTCCCTACTGGTAATGAGGCTGACCCGGATACTGGGGTAAGCTTAAGGATGTACTATGGATCCCTGTTCGGCCAAAACCAACGTGGCATGATACATGATGCCATATGGGGGAAGAAGCTCGTACCAGAATACAGTATGTCAATTATATTCCCGCTGTAAGATATAATTAGAATCTTACAGGGTTCTCCTATATACTTCAAGATTTAATGTATAGGAGAATCTGAATGGTTGTAAAGTGTGGTGATAAGCGCAAGAAGACTTGTAATGATTGTGGTGGTCTGAAGGAAGAGAACTACATGAATGACAGTCTATGTAAAGCTTGCAGAAGCGTTGCTAATAAGTTGCGTAGACAGTTAAGACGTATCGATGAAGGGAAGCCTCCTCATGGGTCAGGTCGAAGCAATAAGTGTAGTAGATGTGGTGCAATTAAGGATGAGCAGCATTTGTCTAGCGGTTACTGCAGGCAATGCTGCTCAGAGAGAAGGAAGCGCGATACTGCATGGATGCGTGAAGCAGAAGGACTTAAACCATGGGGCTCTGGTCGCAAAGACACTTGCTGTCGGTGCGACAAGATTAAAGAGAACCCTAAAGTCGGATATTGTAATAGCTGTCATAGGCAGATGGATAGGGAATGGAGAGTCAGCACTGGACGCAGTCTAAAGAATAGGACTGGCAAGTGTCAGTGCGGCAAGCCATTCGCATCTTACAGTAATTGCTACTGTGTAGATTGCGCATCAGAATGGAGGCGCAATTATTTAGACTCTCATCCTGATGTCAAGAAGCGGATGTATGAGCGAAGTAATGAGCGACGAAGGAATGATCCTGATGAGATGGTAAAAGTCTATGTTAGGGGCATTACTGGTAGAGCAATTAAACGTGGTGACCTTGAGAGGCAACCATGTGAGGTCTGTAAGACCAGGATTGATGTCGAAGCCCATCACGATGATTATACCAAGCCTTTGCAGGTTCGATGGCTATGTAAGAGGCACCACGCAGAGCACCACAAGAACGAGAAGTAAGGATTAACGGGGAGCATGAGGCTTCCCACCACTATAAGGACATAAAGATGACTATCTCTACACCCGTAGTAAATGGCGGCCTAATGTACGTCAATGGCATGAGGCTGGCTGCGGTCAATACCACGACCTTCACTGTAAGCCAAGGCTTCTGCCGCAACTCCACTAACGTTAATGACATCAATATCGGTCTCCCTCTCAATGTAGCTGCGACCCAAACTGGTGAGCTACCTGTAGATGCAGGAGGTGGCGCTGTGACTGTGGACATCACGACCACAGGCGCTGGTGGTCTCGACAATGGGACTATCGCAGCTTCAACCTTCTATGCCGTCCATGCAATCGGCGATAGCTTCGGCAATAACGCAGGTTCTGCAATAATCTCCACAAGCTTGACTGCACCTGTGCTGCCTGCTGGCTATGACATGTTTAGGCGAATTGGCTTCATCAAGACCGATGGCTCGACCCATGTACTGGCCTTTAGGCAAGAAGGCTTGAGTACTGATCGCTGGATGTGGTGGGATGTGGCAATCGCTACCAGCATTACAGCAGGCGCTTCCGCTACCTTCGCTACCGTGGATTGTAGTGCTGGGATTCCGGCTATGGGCGTTAATTCTGACGCTAAGTTCTTAGTGGTCTTCACCCCAACAGCTGCCAATAATACTGTGGAGCTTCGTCCAGGCCTATCAAGTGCCACTAACGGCTATTCTAGGGCGTCTGGTGATGTGGCTGCAGTTGCGACCACTGTGATGATGGAGTGTCCCATTGATACGCCTTATACCGATGCAGTTGACTATCTGGTCACAGGCTCTGCCACAGCAATCAGTGTAGCGGCGTACATGGATCAGCTTGAACCTCAGTTGACATAAGGAGCGGCCATGGCCTACACGACCTTACAGCTCATCAACTTTGCCTACTATGAGTCTGGCATAGTCTCTAGAGAGTTCGAGACCGTGTCAGGCCAGCAGGCCAATGATGGACTGATATTCCTAAATGATCTTATAGCGGATAAGACTGTCGAGAATGGGCTTATCCCCTATTATCAGGAGTATGACTTTGCGGCCGTGATTGGCCAGGAGAAGTACTTTATACCTGATCTCATTACGATAGATACCTTCGTCTTCTACATTGACTCTGTGAGATACCAGACTGAGAACCGTGGACGACGTGAGTACTTCGGTACCTCGAGGGCCGACAATATCCAATCCTTGCCAGGTAGCTGGCATATGGAGCGCTGCTTCAATGGTGCGAATCTCTACATCTACTTTAAGCCGAACCTGAACTTCCCGCTTACTATCTGGGGGCAATTCAGGCTAAATTCAGTGACCATCAATCAGGATCTGAGTCTGACGCTAGATCGCTTCTACATTAACTTCCTGCGCTATGAGCTGGCTGAAAGGCTGTGCGCTGAATATCGCTATAGCACACCTCCTGGAGTTGCTAAGGCTCTGGCTAATTACACTGACCAGATTTCTAAGAAGTCAGGACCATTGGACTTGAACATGATTAAGCTTTCTAGCCTGCAGCAGCGTGGCGGTATAAATTATGCACAAGTAAATCTCGGGCACGGTTGGGTCACATAATGATCGGTTTGTGTAATATAATTTCAATTAAGATGTGATATAGTAGTAAGGCAGAATCTAGCGATTGCAACGCGAAGAGCTGAAATCTCAGCAGCCTGGTTCTGCAACTTCTGAGACACTAGAGAGGTGAAGAATGAAGAGTACCGCAAAGGATTTAGAGCGAGCGAAGATTTATAGGCATAAGAATCGTGAGAAGATTAGACTTTCTCAAGCTTCTTATCATGAGAGGAATAGAGAAGAGATTACGGCCAGACACATTTGCCGTAAAAGGAATATTACATTAGATCAGTATCGTAAAATGTTTGAGGATCAGCTTAATAGGTGTGCTATTTGTGACTCTTATGAAACTAGGTTAAATGCAAAGAAGACTGGAATAATGAAGCTATGCGTAGACCATGACCCAGTAACCGGTAAGGTGAGAGCGCTATTATGTTATAACTGTAATTTAGGTATAGGGTTCTTAAAGGATAGCCCAGAAGTAATTACCAAGGCTAGAGATTATATAATCCAGCATAGGGATATATTGCATGGTCATGATGACCCAGAATGGAACCCAAGTTCCGGTTAAAATCGTAGGCAGTAGTATTTTTGGCAAGCACGCAATCATTAGCGACGAAAGGACCTGGAATTTATTCATCAGTGATCAGTGGCTCCTAAACTTCGCAGGCTACACGGAAGCCGTACATCTTGAGGATGGCGTAGTCGAAGGCCGAGGACTCTTCCACTCAGTCCGTGGCAACTTCCTCTTGGCAGTAGTCGGCTCTCAGGTCTTCAGAATTGAGCCTAACTTAGGCTTCGTGACATTGCTCTTCACCCTAGGAAGCTCCTCAGGGGAAGTCTTCATGGATGAGAACCTCTTCTCGCAAATTGCTATAGTGGATGGCATCTCCCATGGCTACATCTATAATTACACGACTACAGCAGTACCTGCTATTGGTCCGATAGACTGGGACAATGCTGGCACAGGGGCACCTTCAGCAGATATCACTCCCAACTATGTGACCTATCATAATAATAATTTCCTCTTCGGCAATGCAGTTACCGACAACTCTGGCTCCCGGTGGTACATATATAAGTCTGGATATACAGCTCCAGCTACCGATCCGTTAAAGCTATCATGGGTTCAGACCCTCGTATTGCAGACCAAGCCTGACTTCGCAAAGGCTGTGGTAAGGATTCCAAGCTTCGGCAATAATGTGCTGGTCCTGGGTACCACAGTTGGCGAGATATGGACATCGGTGGCAGGAATTCAGGCATACCAGAGGCAATCCTCAGTCAATATTGACTATGGTGTGGCTTCAGTATCTACCATTGCCGCATCTGAGGACTTTGTCGCATGGCTTGGCATCAATGAGAAGTCCGAGCCTGCCATCATGGTGATGTCTGGAGGACAGTCTAAGAGGATATCCACTGATGGCATTGATAATCTCTTGAGTAGGATCAATCGCCCTGATCAGTCTACGGCCATGTTCTACCGCCAAGATGGTCACGTGTTCTATATCCTCACATTCTTCGACCCTTCAGATAATATTACCCTGACATATGACTTCACTATGGATAAGTTCTACGACCTGACTGACTGGGACTTCAGCTACTTCCCAGCCCGGGAGGTAGTCTTCTTCAATAATGAGATCTACTTCCTATCGATTAAGCAGCCGAGCATCATGCACTTCAGCACTGAGATCACGACGATGACTCCGAGCTTTGGGAATACCTATGAGATACCGCGTATCAGGAAGTGCGACACTTACCGGATGCCAGGGTCTGAAAGGTTCATCGTAAATCGCTTCAGCTTCACTATCGAGAATGGTGTGGAGCAGGGCGTCTTCTTCGACTTTGAGTGCGATGGCTTCCTAATTGGCGAGGTCAGTGGTGGGATTATTTACACCGAGGATGACATCCCAATACTTTCAGAGGAAGGTAGCTGCCAGGTCTATAGACCTAGGATTGATGTCACGCTCTCTAAGAATGGCGGGGAGACCTATGGCAATGCAGTCCCATATTATATGCATGCCACAGGGCATTATAAGAACCAGCCGATATTCAACTCTTTGGGGCAGGCGAACCAGTTTACTGTGCAGATGCGCTTTCATGGGCTCGGGAGATTTACGGTTAATGACGGTTTTCTTGAGGTTTATCAATGACTTACGAATTTCTGGAATGCCGCTCGTCCTTTAGAAATCATATCCTGACAATTGTCTTTATGTGTGCCTTTAAAGAGATGATCTGGATTTACGCAGTCACGATTGTCACATCTATGGCATATCAGCAAAACAGATGGAATCTCTCCGAAATGCAATTCCCAAGAATATCGATGCGCAACCTTATCTCGGCTATTAATTCTCATGCGACCATATCCTCCCCAGTTCTTCAATCCTGTCCATATCCAGCAATCATTAGGATGAGATTCTAGAGAAATGGACTTGAAGAATCTCTCTTGGGGAGAATCATATGAGGATTCAAAGTTACGATTATGCTTTCCAGCGCAAGATTGAGAGCAAAACTTGCCTCTTCCGATTGCAATGTAAGATGGATAAATCTTGAATGTCTTATTGCATGCTGCACATGAAGCGAAGATTTCATCAATTGTAGCGCAAGCCTTTGAGCAGAATCTTCGCTTGCTCTTACGTAATTCAGAGCGATAAACCTGGAATTCAATGCCACATCTCTGGCATATAATGGTTAGATTTCTATACTGCTTCCCGCACGCAAGAGAGCAGAATGAGCTCCTATTATTAATTTCCGATAGATATCTAGTGTAGGATTTATCGCAGTTAAGGCATTGAAGCTGAGTAAGTTTCATATCCACCTCTTTAGTGAATTCAAGGGAAGCAAGTCAGGTCAGTAAGATGCTGATTCTTCGGGAGTGCACCCCTAGGCTTGCTATGTGATTATAATACTATTAGCCTTATAATGGTATATCGATGATAAGGATATCATTAAATGATAATACCAACTTTCCAAGACGCCAAGTTCACGGACTCAGAAGGCTACCTGACTTCGCAGATGCGGGCGTATAATGATGAATTGAACAACGTGCTTAGGAATGGGCTATCGGACAATGGCTGGACGCTACCGACCGTGACCCAGGCAGAGCTTACAGCAATTCAGGCATTGCCTACTGACCAGCAGCTTCCTAATGGCACGATATGGTATGTGGCCGATCCTGCCATTAATCCGACGTACAATGAGATTGTAGTAAAGCTTGATGATGGCACGAGTTCAGGCACAAGTGCGCTATATAAGCTTACTAAGACACCCTACCCTTAAGGATGAGACTATGGGCATACTAGATTTCCTATTCGGCAAGAAGTCGAACTCCGGCTCAGGTGGCCAGAACTTTAATGCAATGGGCGCTGCTAACCCCTACTTAAGCCAAATTCCAGGCGTTGGCCATAACACCTATGACCCTTACATCGCTTCAGGGAAGACAGCCCAGGATACGGCTCGCACCCAATATGACGCGATGACCAATGACCCTACGGGCTTTATCGATCTTCTCATGAAGAACTTCAAGACTTCTGAGGGCTACGGCTTCGAGAAGGATAAGCTTGAGAAGGAGCTTAGCAATGCTGCCAATGCTGGTGGTATTGCTGGAACCCCTGCCGATTTCTTGAAGCGAGGGGAAGCCGTACAAGGGCTCCTATCCAAGGACATGCAGCAATATCTTCTCAATGCTCTTAAAGTCCATGGGATAGGGCTCGAAGGAGAGCAGGGTGTGGCTAATACAGGGTATGATGCGGCTAAGGCCTTAAATGACCTTCTAGCAGGCAACCTCAATCAGGAAGGCGGGCTTGCCTTCAATAATGCAGTCAACCAGCAGAACCAGTATAATCAGCAGCAGACCCAGAAGAGCTCGGACAAGAATGCTCTCTTCAAAGCCCTTGCTAAGGCGCTAGGAGTGGGAGCTGGAGCTATATTCGGTGGAGGACTTCCAGGAGCTGCTGCTGGTGGCAAGATAGCTTCAGGAATCTTTGGGTGAGGATGATATGGGTATAAATTTCACAGACTTCACTAATGCTAAGCAAGCGGAACCTATGCCTATCCAGGAATCTCCATGGGCTAATGTCTTCGAGAATGTCCTTAAGGGCTACAAGATAGCTGAAGAGCCGAGGGTTATGAAGCGCAATGCTGAGCAGAAGGAGCTTGCTAATAGTCTTCAGAAGCTGGCGTTAGCGCATAAGCCTAAGGAGTATGCTTTGGCGGATGCTCTGAAGCAGGAGAAGCTTAAGGGGTTAAGGTCTGGCGGTGCTGGTAAAGGTGCTGCAGGGATTAAGGGTTCTCTGGCTGCGGCCTTCCAACTAAGGGATAGGCTTGATCCTAAGTCTCCTACCTATGAGAAGGACTTGAAGGCCGTCAATGATTATATCGTACACCTAGGCAATCCTACGGGAGTTGGGGCTGCAGCTGCACCTGGGGAAGGCATTAAGGTCGAGCTCCCAGAAGGTGGCACAGGTTACATCCCAGCCGCAGGCAAGAATAAGGTAGGATGGCAGACGGTTACTAATGAGCAAGGTCAGCCTATAGGGTATAACGTGCCAAGGTCAGATAAGGACATCGCGCAGATTAAGGCCAAGGCAGGATTCGATGTCGTATATCCCTTCCTTAATGAGTCCTTCGGTCAGTACTCTGGTCGTGGTGGCTATGAGCGCTATATTAGCGACATACATAATTACAAGAAAGATGCCGCAGCCAAGGCTAGGATTGATAACCTAGGAGCCGCCAATAAGCTCTTATCTATTGCCAGCACTACAGAGAACGCGCGTATAGGTGGTCATGCCACTAACGTTCAGCTTGAAGAGCTTAAGAACTCGCTAGAGTCTTCAGAGATTGGCAAGAAGCTGAAGCGTGCTGGAGAGTTTGGATTACCTCCTAAGTACTCAATCCCAGCTGGTAATATCTTTAAGGGCTATCTGGATAAGGTCTCTGACGTAGGCAAGACCAATATTCCTTCCCATGAGTTTAGGGCTATCAATCCTGGGGGTAGTGCGCCTGCTGCTGGTGGCAATCAATCTTCTCGCAAGAGCGTCTATAATCCTGCTACCGGGAGGCTAGAAAATGTCTCATGAGGTCACACTGCCTAATGGCCAGATAGGGGTCTTCCCTGATGATATGCCCGATGATCAGATTGAGGCAGTAATCCAGAAGCAGTTCCCTAATGAAGGCCAAGGGGGCAATGAGTCTCAGCTTCCAGCTGTGCCAGATGTAAGTGACCAGGAAGAGCTCGAGCCACCTGAAGAGACTGGAGTATTCGGTGCTTACCATGATCTCCAGGATATGCTTGGGACTGCTCTAGATAAAGGAGCCGACTTCTTCGACCGAGCCCCTGAGAATTATGACCTCATCAAGCAAGATATTAGCAAGAATGGGCTTAGCGGAGTAGCCCATCAATATGGTCAAGGTATTGCGGAGATTGCTGAGCTACAGAAGGCAGCTGCTAACTCTCCTCATGACTTCGCTAAGTATCTAATTAAGAAGCACTTGACATCAGGTGCTAAGCCTTTAGACATCTACTCGATGGTCAGAGATAAGATAGGTGACAAGGTTAAGCTTCCAGAGGCACCTAAGGATTATGCTGATCTCATCCCCTCTATCCCTGAGGACACCGGAATAGAGAAGAAATTAGGATTAGAAGCTAATCCTGCGAGGGGAGATGAACTTACTCGTGGTCTGATTGACTTAGGTGGAATAGTAGAGGGCGGACGTGGGCTATTCAAGCTTGGCAAGAAAGTGCTCAAGGCTCCAGACTTGAAACAGGCTATCCGGGATACTCAGGCTAAAGTGAATGCTGCAGATTCTCGCACAGGCCAGGTCTTCGATAGGATTGAAAGTGAAGTCGGCAAGAGAGGTATTGGCAAGGTCACATTAGATCCTGGGGTAATCGATTCTGCTGAGGGGCTTCTAACTCCCAGTAAGGCCAATAAGCTGCTCATTGCAAAGGCCAAGACTGGAGACTATGTGGCTCTCAGGAAGCTTCAATCTGATTTAAGGGTCAAGGCTGAGAAGGCATTGGCATCAGACCTGAAGTCAGAGAATGACATTGGTGAGCTCATGGATGAGACGCGACAAGATATCAATCAGGGTATAGCCAGTCACTTGAAGGATACTGGTCATGAAGACTTAGCTAAGGCTCTAAAGCAGGCTAGGAATGAATACCGCGATATTAAGCAGACTTACTTCTCGAATCCTGCTCTATCCAAGGTATTCGGTGAAAGCCAGGTAGTGCCCAAGAATCCTATGACGCTTCTCACTGAAGAGAGTACGGAGATGAATAGGTTCATGGCTAGACATCCTGAGGTAGAGAAGATGCTAGCGAAAGCTCTTAAGCATAAGACTGTCAAGAAGGTAGCAGGTATTGTGTTGGGAGGCCTAGGGCTAGGCTCTGCTGGAGGCGCTACTTATAAGTACCTTGGAAAGTAATTCACATAGTGCTTGCAATTAGAGCTAACTACACTATAATGTAGCTTTCAATTGGAGGTAAATATGATTTGGGCAATACTATTCTCGATCACATGCTTGTGGCTAGCAGCCAAATGTGGTGAGTAAGATTTGATATAATGCTGTACTAGTAACTTAACCCCGGCAAAAGGATTTGCTATGGCCATACCACCTGATCCGCACTATATTCCCGCTTTCAGTATAGAAGATGTACTGTTAGATAAAGATTCGGGCGCACCTCTCACCGGAGGCGTAGTCACCTTCTATCGTGACTCCCAGCGCCTGCAGATGAAGCCTGTCTACCAGATAACTGGCACTTCACCGAATTACACCTTTGTACAGCTGCCCAATCCTATGATCTTAAGCGCCATAGGAACCTTCCAGGACGCCCTAGAGAACCCGGTCATACCATACTTCTTCCCCTATACCGCGGCACTAACTGTTGACCTCTACTACATCACTGTGGAGAGCTCAGGAGGTGTGGCTCAATTCGTCAGGCAAGCCCAGCCTTACATCCCAGGAGGCGGTAGTGGCGATGTAACGCCAGGTACGGTCACTAATGAGATTAGCAATCCTCAGTTCGCTGAAGTCCTCTTCGATACTCTAGCGGCGTCATATACCTTTAGCTTCAATGCAGTCACAGATGAAGAGGTAGAGATTGCGCCAAACTGGCTCATAAAGGTTACATCTCCTGCAGCTGGTACGGTCACTGTAAGCCAGCTTAGGCCATTAGGTACGCTTAATCTACCTACCAATCCTGGGACGCTCTTGCAAATTAACTCTAGCGGGCTTACATCATTACAGCTTATACAGCGCATAGTGGGCTCTCCTAACTTATGGGGCAATGGCTACATATCTGGTGGGTTTATGGCCAAGGTCTATGGCGGGACGTCTGCAGCCTTGTCGCTTAACTATAGCCAGTCTAATGGCGTGATAGTCAATAAGCTGATTAGGACAGCAACGCTCCCTGGTACTGGCGAATATGCATACTACCCAGGCGGCAGTGACTTCATAGACCTCTCCACAAGTACAGAGAACTTCCCTGACGCCTACATTGATATCTTCTTCGTAATCCCAGTAGGTGTGAAGATGGATATCACAAGCGTCATGGTTGTCGGCACAGATTCTACAAGCATCAGAGATGTAGGCTATGACGAGGAGTCTAATAATAGGCAGATTGACCATCTATTCCACTACTATAAGCCCCAGCTTGCCTATAAGCCTATCCCTAGCTACCTGGTCGGATGGGACTTCTCCTTAAATCCTGCTCAAGCTGTAGGGCGCTCATCTATTGGTCCATTTGCTTTCGGTGATAATACAGCATTCTATGCTTGGGATCAGACGGTGGTATTCCAGACTGTTAGCAATTCCATAGTAATAGTTGAGGAGGTTCATAACAATGGCGCTATAGTCTTTGGTACTGCATTGGCGGGACAGGTTGCGATGATGCAATATCTGAAGGCGCCTCTTTGCAGGGATTTCCTGATACAGAGATTTTGCTCAAACATAATTACAGGATTCTCAGGAACGGCTCCTGTAGGGCTCACTATTACGATGTGGTACACCACTAATGTATCCCTTCCTGCATTCCCTAATACTTTCTATACAACCTTAGATGCTAATGGTGTTCCATCAGGAATCGCTGGAGGATGGTTTAAAGTTCCTAGAGACACTTTGGGCGACGCTAATATTCCCGCAGTACCTGGAGGATATACGAGTTATCAAATGAGTGGATGGGAACTTAATGATGAGGTTAGTGCGTTAGCAGCTACGTACTTCGCAATCGTGATAGGTTCTACACCAATTCCCATCACAAGCAGCCTTGGCTTTAAGTCGGTATCCCTGAATGCAGGTGACATCCCGACAATTCCGGCTCCCCAGACCCCAGATGAAGTGCTTAGAGAGTGCCAGTACTACTACCGGAAATCATTCTTGACAAGCACGGTTCCTGCTACAGGTGTGAGTGCCGGAGCGTCTTCATATGTCCAGGTTGTAGCGCCTGGCGCTGGCAATTATGGTCCACAAGTTACATTTGCAACCCCTATGATCCATGCCCCTGTTGTGACGCTTTATAACCCAGTGAACGCTAATAATCAGATTACTACTCCAGGAGGGGCGGACTGGTCTGCATCTGCAGCTGTGAATGTCACTGCAAATGGCTTTATCACCCAGGGTACGAGCAGTGGAGCAGCAGGACAATTGGCCACAGTGCAGTGGACTGCAGATGCCAGACTTGGAGTAGTTTAAATCTAATACGGAGATTAATATGGCAGCATCAACACAGTATAAATTACTACATGACGTGGCAGGCTCAAATGGTTTTGGGCTCCAGGTAAGTAACCAGAAGTACTCAGCCTCTTTGGCAATTACTACCGATACCACCTTGACAGTTCCTAGCACTGGATCAATTGGAGCTCCCCTAGACACTATCAATAAGTTTCTGGCACTCATCCAAGTTAAGGCCGATGCATCAGTTTGGATGGCAGTCAATGCTACAGCTGCAGTACCAGCAGGCACTACCTTCGCAGCCACTACCTCTGAGCTCATTATCGGAGGCGAGTACTTCGCCCGTGAGGTCAAGGCCGCTGACGTACTGCATTTCATAGCACCAGTGGCAGGCACGGACATTAGCGTGGTCTTCTACGCACTGCCCGCCAACTAGATTCACCATTAGCACAGGGAGTGTGATATGGCTTTAGCACCAGACCAGAAATTTAGCACCTTCGCTGACGGAGGAACTCTGGCAGTCAATGATATCGTTGTCGGCCTTAGGGGAGGCATCAATACTAAGTTCCTATATGATGGGACTCTTCCTCCTGGAGTGGTTGTGCCAATCTCTCAAGGGGGGACTGGAGCAACGACTGCTGCAGGGGCTAGGGTTAACCTAGGGCTAGGCACGATGGCTGTGCAGGATGCCAGCGCTGTAGCCATTACTGGCGGATCTCTAACCAATGTGTCGCTGATTACCTCAGCCCTTGGTACTCCTACTTCAGGAGTCTTGACCAACTGCACAGGACTTCCTCTGACTACAGGTGTCACTGGTAATCTTCCGGTGACGAATCTAAACTCAGGTACCAGCGCTGGGGCTACGACCTTTTGGCGTGGTGATGGGACATGGGCAGTACCTGCGGGAACCGGGGTCACTAGCGTCTCTGGAACTGCCAATAGAATTACCTCTACGGGTGGTACGACTCCAGTAATTGATATCTCAGCGGCCTACGTTGGCCAGACTTCTATTACGACTCTAGGCACGATTGGCACTGGGGTTTGGAATGGGACTGGAATTACCGTACCCTTTGGAGGCACTGGTAACTCAACCTTCACAGCTTATTCAGTAATCTGCGCAGGCACTACTGCCACAGGAGCCTTCCAGAATGTCAGCGGCGTAGGCACTCTAAATCAGGTGCTGGCCTCCAATGGTGCTGGGGCTCTACCTAGCTGGAAGGACGTCCCTGGCTTGGTTCCTGCAGCGCTCACTAAATCCGATGATACTAACGTAACCCTAACACTTGGTGGCACACCTGCGACCGCACTTCTTCAGGCTGTATCCCTGACCTTGGGGTGGACAGGTACTCTAGCTGAGACTCGGGGTGGGACTAACCAGTCTACCTACACCACGGGTGATACTCTCTATGCCAGTGCTGCCAATACTTTATCTAAGCTGACTGGCAATATAACTACTACAAAGCAGTACCTATCTCAGACTGGTTCAGGTGCCGCTTCTGCAGCTCCTGTATGGGCAACTATTGCTGGTACAGATATTACAGGCGCAGCGCTGACCAAGACTGACGATACTAATGTGACCTTGACGTTGGGAGGTACTCCTACTACGGCTTTACTGAGGGCGGCCTCTTTGACTTTGGGATGGACAGGAACCCTCGCTGTAACTCGAGGCGGTACAGGCTTGGGCTCTCTTGCTCAAGGGGACATAATCTATGGAAGTGCTGCTAATACCTTCTCAGCTCTGGCCAAGGACGCCAACGCGACAAGGTATATCTCCAACCAGGGTACGAGTAATAACCCAAGCTGGAACCAGGTCAATCTCGCAAACGGTGTCACTGGCAATCTTCCGGTCACCAATCTTAATTCCGGGACATCGGCTTCAGCAAGTACCTTCTGGTGCGGAGATGGAACTTGGAAGACAGCTACGACTTCTGGGATTACTACGGTAACCAAACAGAAGTTTACAGCAAATGGGACTTATACCCCTACATCAGGGATGAAATATTGCATCATTGAATGCTGGGGGTCTGGTGGTGGTGGTGGTGCTCTTGCAAATACAGCAGCAGCACAATCAGTTAATGTTGGAGGAGGCGGAGCCGGAGGATATTCGCGTACAGTAGCAACTGCTGCAACAATAGGAGCGTCTCAAACGGTCACAATTGGTGCTGCTGGTACTGGTGGTGCTGCGGGAGCCAATCCAGGAGGAAATGGTAATGCGACCTCAGTTGGATCAATTTGTATTGCGAATGGTGGTTCTGGCGGTGGAGGCATAGCTACATTCCTTGGAGGTGCTGGAGGAACTGCTGGAACCGGCGACTTGACAGCAACAGGTGCCACAGGCCAATCAGGTACTCTTAGTAATGTTATGACGACAATACAATGCAGTGGAGGTGGAGGAGCGTCCTCATCGGTCGGCGGAGGAGGTGTAGGCCTTATAAACCAAGGCACAGGAAGTGCGGCCACAGGGTTTGCCGCTGGTGGTGGTGGTGGCTGTTCAGTCAATGCCGGGGGGGCTGCCGGTGGTGGCGCAGGGACTGCAGGATTGGTATTCATTACGGAATACGTTTAACTTAAGGACAAGGGGATCACAATGGCTATACTTAACATCGTTACATCACAGACAGGGCTCGTTGGCGTTCTGCCGAGCCTAGCTTACATAGACACTAATGACACTGAGGCTGCTGTCCTTACTGCAGGCTACCTCAATAAGGCTGTAGAGCAAGGATATCAATTCTCGCTTCCATGCTTGGCTGCGATTAGCACACGCACTACTCCAAATGCAGTCCCAGATGTAGGCTGGTACGCAATTAGCCACTCTGCTGGCAACTGGTCAGTAATCTCTCCTACCGAGCCAATTCCAGGAGCCGTCGTGCTTCCTACGATTGCGAACCATATTGCGACCTTTACGAACACTATTGGCACGATTAGCGAGGACGCAGCTACAGCCATCAATGGCGGTAATATCCAAGCGGGTCTCTCTGGTACTGCGGGATATCTGGCATCATTTCCAGCTACAGTACTTACTGGCAGCCTAAGGCTTGCAGCAGCTAGTAGTGCTGGCAACTTCGTGACCACGATCACCAATGCCTCCCAGGCTGCAGCTCGTACCTTCACAATCCCAGATGGTGGCCAGTCTGCTTCTAACTTCATCATCAGCGATAGCGCTACTACTCAGACTATTGCGACTGGTAGCTTGGCGCTAACTCTAGGTAACTTGAGCGCTCTAGCAGGCAACGTATCTGCAGGTTCAGACGCCCATGCGGGTACCTTGATATCCTTCCCGTCAACGACTGCTAATGGTAGCTTGATTATCTCAGCCCTTAATGCTGGTGGAGCCTTCAATACTACAGTGCGCAATAGCGTCATGGGGCAGTCTTCAGTAATCTCTATTCCTGACCCAGGTGCGGCCACTGCGAATTTCCTCTTAGACACTGGAGCGAGCAATATCATTGCCGAGCAGCAATTCGTAGGGATTAGCAATGTGCTTACCTTCGGTACTGGTACTTGGACTGTGACCCGTATTGCCCAGGGTAACTATGTATCCCGCCATACTGCAGCTGATGAGACCTCAATTATCGCAATTGATATCACGCCTATCATCAGGGCTGCAACCGCCAAGGGCTTCAGGCTAGATAGCTTTGATTATATCTACTCTATCGGAACTCTCGCCATGGATGCCCATACTCTGACGCTTGACCGTATAGCTTACGCCAACAATGTGGCAGTAAGTGTTACCTCGATTACAGGTACTTACACCCTGTCTACAGCTACTCAGGCCAATCCCTATGTCACTAACTGTACTGTGACTACCCCGGCTTTTGATATCACTGATGATAGCAAGTACGTAATAGAGATTACGGCCAATAATGCTGCGACTACAGACTTCGATTTCTACGGCATCATGTTGCGGTTCTCTCAGACTATCGGCTAATATCAGGAGGGGTGAAAGCCCCTCACATTAATCAATGGAGTTGACGATGGATTTAGAGACATTGCGCAAACGTAAAGTAGATTTAGAGACTGCAGGCCTTCAACTGGCTTCCCAGTGGCAGGTGTTGCAAGGGCAGAAGCTAGAGGTTGAGGCTTGGATTGCGGATATGGAGCAGAAGGCGTCTGAAGCTGATTGCACTCCTACCCAGGATATACTGCTTGCCTCAGAAGCTGAAGCTGTAGTAGAGTAGTCCTATCATGGCTCGCTCCCGTATGAAGGACAGTCCTCCCCAGTACTGTGATGTGAGCCATACTAATTCGATGATAAGGAAGTAAGATGGAAATTAAGTTAGCAGAAGCACTATTAAGGCGTAAGGAGTTGGCAGAGAAGGTCAATATCCTTAGGCACTTCAAAGACAATCAGCTTTACTATGAGGTAAGAGGCCAGAGGGTCCCGATTGATAAGGGGATTGAAGACCTCAACATGAATGTACCCAAGCTTACAGCTTCTCAGGTCACCGCAGAATATGATTTCGTTGCCAAGCAGATGAGGCTTATCGATGCTCTAATCCAGCAGACTAATTGGACTGCAATTGTACAGATTGATCCAATGGTCATGGAGGCGTACAAAGCTCCATAACAGATTTAAGATAGCTTGATGGTACGAGGAAGGCCGCTAGGAGCCTTAATCCTAAGCAGCATCGATGTTGCGTTGCCAGAGCATGTCTGTAACATGCATCTCAACTGTAGCTCAATTGGTAGAGCACAAGCTTTTGGAGCTTGGCGTCGAGGGTTCAACTCCCTCCAGATGATCCATATAGAGTCACTGATAATGACTTGGATTACCAGCCTAACTCCGATTACTATTACAGTTTAGATCCGAAGTTGCGATTGACCGATTAGATGCATGGGTGTAGATGGGATCGCTTCCTAGAGCCACATGCATTCAGATCCGATTACCGACTACTAGACTTCCGACTAACCAGCTCGTAATCAAGCTATCTCTTTTATTAATTTAGATAAAGGATTATCTAAGATGGAAATTTGGAAGAAAATACCAGGGTTTGATTTTTATGAGGCAAGCAATCTAGGTCGCGTAAGATCAATTACAAGAACTATTTCACAATTACAACCTCGATATGGTGATATGATTATCGAGCGTCACTTTAAGTCAAAAGTCCTTAACCAGTCTGTCTTAAGCGATAAAGGAAAATACCCTCATTATGTTGTAACAATTTGTCGAGATGCGATCAAATACAAATCCTTAGTCCATAGATTAGTTCTGATTGCCTTTAAAGGTGAATGCCCTAAAGGAATGCAATGTTGCCATAATGACGGAAATGGCCTTAATAATGTCCTTGAAAATTTAAGATGGGATACTCCTTCTAGCAATCAACTTGATAGACATAAACATGGCACTCACTGGACTCCTATAAATAAAGGTAGCTCACATCCGAGGGCTATTTTAAATGAGGAAAAAGTTCAATCAATACGCAAAGCTAAGCGAGAAGGAAAGTCATCGAAGGAATTAGCAGAAAAATTTCAAATTAATATTAGCACTATTCAGAATGTAGCAAGCCGGAGAAGCTGGAAGCATCTATGAAGCTACAGCCCGAACAACGAGAGATGATCGCTATTTTTGATTGGATTAGATGGAATAAATTGGATAAATTTATTTGGCATACAGCAAATGAACGTCGGTGTTCCGTACAGCATGGTTCGATATTAAAAAGAATGGGAGTCAAAGCTGGCGTTGTGGATATATCTATTGCCAGAGCTAGAAATGGATATCATGGGGCATTCATTGAGGTGAAGGTTGGGAAAAATAGCCCTACTGAAACTCAAATTGAATTCATGAAGACAATGAATGAAGAAGGTTATTTCACTAAAACAGTATGGGGCGCAGAAGCAGCCATCCACGCAATTATGGAATATTTATATTACCAAGGAACCCCATCATCATCTTCCTGAAACTCCTTCGCAACCGGAGTAGCTGTAGCATCCTTGGTCTTGGGCATTAGCTTCACATCATTGGCGATAATCTTGAAGCTTATCTTCTCCTGGCCATGCTGGGTCATATACTTCTTGCTCTCCATCTCACCTTGGATCCAAACCAGATCGCCGACTGACATGTACTTCTCTGCTATATCTGCAAGCTTGTTAAAGAGCACTACATTGTGCCAGGTTACCTTCTCCTCCTTGACCCCATCCTTAATGTACTTCTTAGAGGTCACCACGCTCATATTGGTCACCTTGATCCCAGTCTGGGTTACCTTCGTTTCTACTGTGCCTATGCGGCCTAAAACCTGCGCAATATTAATCATGATGTCTTCTCGATCTGATGGATGAAGTCCAAAGCGGCCTCTTCTGAGAGCTCATCTATACTACTGACTTCATAATACTTCAAGGCCTTAGCTACACGTTCCTCAGCAACTCCCTTTTCAGAGATGAGTCGCGTAACCTCAGAATGCACTGAAGGCGTCTGCGCTCCAGTCGACACCACTTCACTGGATACTCCGCTAACTTCTGCTTCCGCTGAATCCACTTGATGTACATCACTCTCAGTCGTGTCGCTAGATATCTCATCTTTAAGGCTCCTAAGTTTAGCTTGAAAGTCTGCTACCAATACTTCAGTGCGTGAGCCCTTGGCCTCCACTGGCTCATACTCGCCAACACTATAATCTTCAACCTCTTCGCGTGGCTTAATGCCCTTAAGTGCGTCTGGGAAGGCATCTCGGAGGGTGAATCCACGGGCTCTGAGCTTAAGCATCCTCTCTGGGTACTGAGTCCATGGTCCGACCTTGCCGAGGAGTCCGGCACGCTTGGCCATGTCTAGGGTAAACTCATTTGATTTGGGCTCCATGCCGTAGCGCTTGACGGTGCAACGGAACCCCTTTACCGGATTGCCCAGGGGCTCCTCAATAATGTCCTCGAAGTCAGGATGCGCCATACAGAGCGCGAGCATGTCATCGCCCCACATAGCAGGCTTGCCATTTATTACAGCTATACATTGCATGGCCTGCTCTGGTGCGATACCAATCTGATAACCCATTGCCCAGGCTATATAGAGGTCTTGAGGCTTGCCACGGAAGCACTTTGGTACGAGCTCTGATGAGGCAAGCTTTGTGGCCAGGCTCATGTAGTGGGGAGCTAAGTCCTTGCTGAAGAGGCTATCATCTAGCCTGCTAACTATGGCGATATCCTTGCCCATATTTCCATCCTATTTCAAGTTGAATACGCGATTGCCCTTCTTAGTGGCCTTCCAGGTTACCAGCAGCTCTTCATTGAGCCCTACTAGATACTCAGCATCTTTCATGTGGCTCATAATCTCGACTTTATAGAGCTCCTCATCCTCTTCTAATTGCTTGAGCATGGCCTTGATCTTCGCAAGCTGCCTTAGTGAATTGGAAGTTGTGAAGTTGCTCTGGGATACCTTATCTGGGTTCGCCTTACCATATTTGAGTCTGCAATCTGCGGTATTGATAGGGGCAGGCTCGCGACGCTCTTGGACGCATTGCCAGAAGGCTATATCTGATTGCAGGATTAGTGCCTCAAGGGCTGCATCTCGCTCGTAGATGAATTGCTTATACTCCATGCCACCAATGAGTACGGCACAGTAGCCACGCGTGGCATCTGTCAGAAGGCATTGCTTGGCAATCTGGATTAAGTAGGCCATGGGTATACCATCTGAGAGGCTCATGTCCCACTCTTTACGTTGGAAGGCATTGGCGGCCTTACATTCGACTACGGCCTGAAGACTCGGGCACCATGCGTCAAGGTTGGCAAATATGTGGGGATAATGTGGGTGATATATGGTGTCAGGTGTAGTAAGCTCGACTCCATTCTCCTCGGAGAATCGCTTCAAGATGAGCGGTTCTAAGGCATTGCCCCAGTACTGGGCTTCAGTGGGATTATCATCTGATGATACGGTGCCTATCTTCTCGAGATATAGCTGGTAGGGCGTCTTGTATGTGGAGTAGCCCATAATGATGGGGCTGTCTGAGGCTCCAATGCCCTCATTGCGCTTCTTGCGCTGCTCTTCAGTAAGCATACTAATCCTTGTAAGCCTGGTTACCCTACAATATCCTACTCAAAGCTGAAGTTCAAGCTAGCGGTACACCTTAGAGTATGGTAATCTATGAGAGATTTACAGGAGACGACTATGACAATTGACGAAGTTATCCAATACTTTGGCAGCCTTCACAAGGCTTGCACAGAACTTAATATCTATCCCAGCAATATGACTCGCTGGAAGAAGCGCGGCCATATCTCTTATTTACAGCAATTTAGGATTGCAGAGCTGACTGAAGGCAAATTGATGCCAGATTCTGTTGATCCTCGTGTGCTTGAGAGAGAGCGTAAGAAGACGGCACCATGACGCTAGATAGGACGCACCTTATACAGATGAAGGTAGACCAGATTATGGGTCACCTTAAGTACATGGAGATGAGTTGTAAGGAGGGATTCTTTGGGCGAGAAGACTTAATGAAGGAGCTCAATGACCTTCAGACCTACCTCAACCGAATCAAGGCAAGAGAATTTAAACGACGACTAGAGGACTACAAGATGATTATTGAATTCGAGATTTACCATACCACTCACTTAACCTTTGCTATGGTCGAGGCAGGGCAACTCTTCGTCTGCGTTGAGGGCAACTTATACCAGAAGTCCTACGACTCTGACGATGATGAGAAGGAGATGGCATGGATGATATGTGATAAGGATGGCGCACCGCAGGGACAGTGTATTACCTTCTACTCAGATGAGAAGATTGATCGAATCCTCCCTAAGATTAAGAGGATAAGCTTCTAGCTGATACATTGACTCTAGGCCTAGCCCCGATATAGATTAAGATTTTAAACCCAACAGAGACCCCAATGGAGAAGACCTTAAAAGGATTTAAGCCACCCTCAGACCCCGACAAGAAGCATAAGTACGGCTATGGAATGCACCCAGATTTCCACGCCAAGCGTAAACCTAGCCCCGTAAATTTAGTAGATCCCGCATCCGTTGATGACCCTGAACTTAGGGACATTAAGCACGCGCTAAGGCTTGATCTTGAACGAGTTTCGGAGTAAAAGAGAGAGAGGGCATCCTGCCCTACAGAAGGTGTTACGCAGACCTGCAAAGTCTGACGTAGTACTCGATTGAACTTGCCGTTACGGCCACATCACTAGCTCGCAACTAGTCACTCTTAACATGACAGAAGGATTTTACCATGATAGCTAACGTAAATGAAACACTCTGGGTAGATTTTAATTTAGACACCGCAGTATTCCTCGATCTCATAGCCTTCTGGCTTAAGAAGAACTCTCTCAATAAGCAGCCCCGGAACTTCCGTGATGGCCGCTATTGGACTTATAACACTCTTGACTCTTACTGCACTCACTTCCCTGGATGGTCTAAGGACACAATCCGCAGAATAATACGTAATTGCGTAAAACACGGACTGCTTTTAGTAGGGAATTATAATCGCAAAGGTTACGATCGCACCGCCTGGTACTCGCTGACCGACAAGGCGCTTGAATACTACCCTCAGCTTCAATCTCTCATGAATGTTACGGCCGATAACCCTGATTCAGACTCATGTGGTGGTTCTCCCACATCATGTGGTGGATCCAACACAGCTATACCAACACTACTACCTACAAGCAGTAATAATACTATTACTGCTATAGCAGCGGCAGGTAAGGCCAAGAGGGATAGCGATAAGGAGCTAATACTTCGAGAGATGATCGACGCCTACCGAGAGACCTTTCCAGATAATCCTCAGCCACATAAGACTGCCATATCCACAA
>Ga0068859_100000410_pt1 | contig 42642 bp, 63 predicted proteins | sample KBSSwiS22_FD_66585 | JGI IMG/M metagenome (GOLD analysis project Ga0068859, IMG submission 66585) | Switchgrass rhizosphere microbial communities from Kellogg Biological Station, Michigan, USA - KBS Switchgrass S2-2 | ecosystem: Host-associated > Plants > Roots > Rhizosphere > Soil ... | reverse complement strand
CTTAAGGCCTTAAGAACTATTTTTTAACTACTTAGGTAGCGACTTCGGTACCGGCTCGGCGAGAGCCACCGCGCGGCCGAACCGGGTGATCGTGAACTCGGGCGCGCCGTCGGGGGCGAGGTAGCGGTGGAGAAGTCCACGACGGTGTAGGGCGATCAAGACGGTGGGGTTGGTAGGGCCCGTACCCGAGGCCCGCACCGGCCGCCCGTCAAGGGCCGCGCTCAGCGCCTCGATCATGGCGTCGGTGAGTGGGCCGGCGTCGTTCACGTCACGGGCTCCAATGCGAGAATCCCACGAATGGCGACGCGCGACTCCAGCGGATGTCGGCCGGAGTCAAGCTCTCGCTGTATCGCCGCCAGCGACGACCGCAGCCGCTTGTTTTCGTCGTCCAGCGCGACGATGGTTCCGTGCATCCTGTTCGCGGTCTTAAGCCCCTTGCCAGCGAACTTGTCCAGCCAACGCCGAGACCGACCGACCTCGGCCGCGATCTCCTCCTTGCTCGGCGGAATCATGGCCCTACCCCCGCGGCGCGCGCCTTCGCCTCGTCCAGCGCCCGCTGTAGGGAAGCGAGCTGCGCCTCCGCGTTCTCGTGGTACACGGCCCACGTGTCGAGGTCGCGTTTCTGATCCGCGAGCCGCGCTTCGAGGTCGGCGACCTCCTCGGCGAGCGCGCGGAACGCCCGAACCGCCTCCAGTGCGGCCGGGGAAGGCGAGTGAAGGCGGCCGTCGTCTCCGCGCGTGATGAGCGCTGATCGCAAGGCCTTGATCGCGTCGAAAATCCGCGCGCTCAGCGGCGCGGCCGGCGCGCCCTGTTCGTCTCTGCGGCATTTTCCACATACCGAATACTCGTCAACCTCCGAGACTTCTCCGCAGCCTTCACACGCGTGAATCGAGTCGGCGGGCGCGCCCTGGCAATACTCTCCGGTGCACGGCGGGTAGTCGTGCGCGACAGGCCTGATCTGTGGGCAATCGCTGTAATTGTGGAGACCTTGGCACTTCGGGCACCAAGGCACGCCGATAGCGGCTGGTGCGCCCTGGACCGGCGGGCGAGGCTCGATGGGCCCCAAGATGTCGTAGCATCCGCCGTCCCACAGGTCCCGCAATGGACGCGAGCCCTTGCCCACAAACCACGGCCGGCGAGCGTCCGGCCCTTCTTCTCCGTCGTATCTCGCTAGCACCACCCACTTACCGACGCTGTCCGTGCCAGGCCCGCTCCGCCCGACCACGCGGAACCCAGCCGGCGCCACCGGCACCTCATCGGGCCTGTCGGCTGTCAGGATTGAACTTTCGTGGCGCGGTCCAATGAGGCTCATGGCCCCACCCCTCGCACAACCCGCGCCGCCGGTACCTGGAGAGGTCCGAGACACGACACGCGCTCACGTTGCGCCTTCTGCCACCTCTCGACGTTTTGGGCGTCGGCGTAAGCCTCAGCTTTCAGCCGGGCGCCGGGGCCGCTGAACGTCTCCAAGGTCTTACCTTCCCGAACCACTCGATAGATGAGCATGTCTCCCTCTCCTGCACCGCCCGTGCCGACGTAGGGCCGTTCGGCGGCCCCCGCCTAGCCTCGGGTAATATCTCCCGACGTTGCTTCCGAGTCTACGGTTTTTGTTGCTTCTGTTGCTTCCGCGGCAACGCCCTCCTGCTCCTCCGCCGCCGCCTTCCGCTCCAAGTAAGCCTTTCTCGATAGCGCCCGAATGGCGACGATCTCCGCCGCCGAACGCTCCGCGTAGCCCTCCTCTGGTATTTCTTCGACGTCCTCCGCATCCGCCTCCGCGAATGAATGGAGCCACCGAGCAAACTCCGGCTCGTAATGAGGGCTGTGCGGGTTGCCGTGGCGCTTGATAATGTAGGCGTCTTTGCGTCCTGTCGGTAGGCGGCCGGAGTCGATGCAGCGATTCATAACGGAGCCGATCCACCCGTTCGTTCGCAGGTACTTTTCTTGCGTGTCGTTGATCTCTCGCGTGAGCCTGGCTCTTTCCTCGGCGTCGGCGGTGCCGCGAAGGCGCGCGCGGAGAGTTTGCAGGGCGTAGCGCAGCTCGGCTTTGTATTCCGCCTTACGCATTATACGATTCATGATCTTTTCCGCCCTGGAGAGCTTCGGGCGCCCGCGCGGGCGGGGGGCCGTGCCGGCGTCGAAAGCCTCCGCCCGCGCGGCGGCGCGCTTGGCCTTGGTCACCGTCTGATAGTAGCTCTGGTCGGCCGCCTTCTTACGCTGGGCACGAAGTGCCGGATCCAGCCTCTTCACGGCTTGGGACTTTCTCCGCCGGACCCCACCGCACGCGCTGCGGTCTCGGCCTGACGAATCCCATCCAAGCGCGCCGGGTCCCACCACGAATCGCGGCGAGAGGTCCACCCGTTCCGCGGGCCTGGCCTCCAGTCCGAAGGGAGCCCGTACTTTTCGGCCTGCGCTAGGGCGAAGAGAGCGACTTCGAGCTTTAGGGCCTGTTGGCGCGTACGCGGCTCGGCCTGGAGCGATGGAAGATCCCGACGCGCCAGCGCGATCTTTTCCGGCACCAGCGGCGCTTTACCCAAGGTCAAGCGATCACGGATCTCGCCGGGATTGACGCCGTAGAGGCGCTCGGTCTGGATCAGGATCCTCGCGTCAGAGGTGTTTCGCTCTTTTCCGTAAATCAACGTCGTGGGCATGGCAGACCTCCTAGGCGTCCGGCGCCGCGCCGGGCTCCAACTGTTGCAAGCGCTCCTTGGTCGTCGTGATCAAGCTCTGAACATCTTTCGTCTGTAGGTTGAGGTCCGCGGCCCGCGTCTCCAGGGAATGCAGCCGCGCTTTCAAAGCGACGATCTCGCCCTCTCTCGCGCGCTCCTGCGCCCGCTTCAACTTCGCTGCCTCCCGCGCCTTCCGGACCTCCTCCGCGGCGCGGATCTTGGCCTCGCGGTCTCGCTCCTTGGCTTCGAGGCGGGCCCGCGCCTTGGCTTCTCGGTCGCGCTCCTTGGCTTCGAGGCGGGCCCGCGCCTTGGCCTGCCTTACTTCCTCGGGCTCGGGCGGTCGCCCGGGAGATCTTTTCACCGCAGGCGATCGCGCCCGGAGGCGGTTGTCCAGTTCGGCGTCCCTAGCGATCCGAAACGCCTCCGACGGCACGACGGTCGGCGGCACGCGCTCGGCTTCGTGAGCGGTGCGGATCAGCTCGGCCCGGAATTGCTCCTGTAGGCGATGGACGTCCGACAGATCCCACACGTCCCCGTGCTCTGCCTCCCACAACGCCAAGGACCGCGCCGCGCTCGGACCCAACATCTCGACCAGCGCGTCTACGTCTTCAGGCCGCAGAGGTCCGTACCCTCGTTTGTAACGGTACGCGTAGACCACCGCAAAGACCTGTACAAGGGTCATGAGCCCGTGAGAGGGGCGGTCGCCTGGCCTCTCGGAGCCGGGGCGCCTCTCGATCAAACGGTCGACCGGATCACCGATCAAGAAGTCTCGGACGATGGCCTTGCGCCAGCTCTGATCGAAGTGGCAAAAGCGGCCTATCTTGATCGCTATTTCCGGCTTCGGAGGCGGGGCCGAGAGCGGGGCCGCGAGGGGGCCTAGGGTCGCTATTTCGGATTTAGACGGATGGGCTTCGGACAGGTCCGGACGCTTGATCATCCCTTTATTTTTAAGCTACTTCTCTGCCGGACGCTAGCGTTTATGTGAATATTTCTTCTGGGTGCATGCGGCGCCGCTGGCGCATTAAGAGTATAAGTAAATCCGTCCGTATGGTGCGCCCCCGCGACTTATGTGTAGGACAGGACCGCCAAACCCGTGTGCAAGCCCAGAAATAACCTACCCGCGTCAATGACGCCGCGAGTATTCAAGGTTTTCGTTATTCGTCTGACACTTTCATTCCGCTGTATAGATCCTCTCGGCAACCAAAGATAGAATGTATTAATAGAATCAAGAAAGAGACCATAAGCTACTTAAAAGGACGCAAAGCGACATATGAAAACGGATGGAATTTGTAGAAATAATCATTGATTCTACTCTTTGTTGAGGAGAGGGTCCATACAGCGGAATGATTGTGTCAGACGAATGTAGACGACGTGCTGCGGCACCGGACCTCGCGAGCGTCCTTAACGAGTAAGTTTTTGTTACTCGGCCGCCGAAAGATCTTGCGTCCTAAGCGCTAAGGATTTAGGCTCTAGCTTCTCGTGGCAATAGACCCTCCCGAAACCCTCTCTCTCTCCGAGAGAATCCTCCTGACGCTCGACGCCGGCCTCCTGGCACGGGTGGACCACGAAGTCGCGATCCTCGCCCGAGCGTCCAAGGAGCGCGCCGCGAAGGTGCAGGGGACCCGACGCTTGACGCTGCGCCGCAAGCGAATCGCCGGTCACGCCGTGACGCGGCTGGAGGTGCTCCGGGAGCTGATCCGCGAGAGCCTCGACCGGCGCGCGACCGCGCGCGGGGAAGCGGTGCCTTCGGTGGAGGTGGCGGGGCCGTTCGGTTTTGTGCCGGAGGGGTCCGCTCCCGAGGTAGAGGCGCCCCGGAGCGAGAGCGCCATCGTGGCCGCGCTGGAAGCCGAGGCGCCAGCGAGCGCGAGCGACTTCGAGGACCCGATCGAGGACAGGAGCGGAGGGTATCTCTTGCCCGACGAGCCGAAGGTGTCGGAGATCCTAGACGCCTTGGGAGTTCCCACCCCACGAATCGATCGGCCGTCGAGCGTCGACGACGCTCCGGCACCGCTTCGGGCTGACGTTCCACGTAAGGCTGTTGATGGGGGCGCGACGGCGAACTTGCGCCCGATCGGCCTGCGCCCGAAAAAGTAACTCGCCCGCGGTCGAGGCACACACCGCGAACGAACCGAAACGCCCCGCACGCGCACAACGCACGAAGGAAAGGCACACGCATGTCGTTTATGGAACCAAACACGGGTATGGTCGTCGAGGAAACCGAGGAGGTCGTCACGCGGCGGCTCTGTGAGCGCTGCCGCTTCATGTCCGCCGAGTCGAGTCACTCACTCTGCGGCTCCTGCACGGCCAGCGCTCACGGCACCGACCCGCAAGCGGAGATCGCACAGCTCCGCCAGGACAAGAATCGCTTGTATCAGGCGATCGAGCACCAGAAGCGCGTGATCGCGGCGCTCAGCCGGCAAGCGGGCGAGTCTCAGGCGCGGATCGAGAGCCTCGCGGACACGGCACTGGATCTCGTCGACGGTCTACTCCGCTCCGACGGGGAATTCCGCCGACTGGCCAAGAAGGCCGGCACGCTTTACGGGGCCCTTTGTTGGATGGCGGAGGTCGCCCGATGAACCACAACGAGATCAAGGGCCTGATCGAGACCGCCGCCGGTCCGGACGGGCAAAAGGACGAGAATTGGGAGGCCGTCGGCGTCGATCGGCTCTACTTCTCCGACCCCCGTGACCCCGAGACCAGCGGCGCGGTGGACGTCCAGCGCTCGCCCGACGGCGCGCACGTCGCACGGGTGAAGCTGGAGCTTTGGATCACGCCCGAGCGCGCGGCGGAGATCGTCGCCATCGTCACGGGAGCGAAGCCCTTGGCCCTGGAAGCCCTCGCCCGACGCCTACAGCCGGAGATCGCCCGCAAGGCGGCCCTCCCGATGGTTGCGCTCGGCTACGTCGCTCCTGCGAACGATGCGGAGGTTCAGCACGAGGTCAGAACGCACGTCACGCGGGAGCACGAGTCGGATCGCGTCTACGAGCCCACCGCGGTGGAGAAGGCGGACGAGGCGCGCCGGATCGAGCTGGAGAGGCTCGTCAAGGAGCAGGAGGAAGAGGAGCGGCTCGAAGCGGAGATGGAGCGCAAGCAAAACGAACAGGACGAGCCGGAAGAGCTGGCGTTGTAGGATCATGTTCGCCGCCCTCGCTATAGATCACGATCGCGAGACCGATTTCCTGGTCCGAAGTTTTCTCGCGCTCGTGACTCCGGGTGAGGAGAAGACGCTACGGGCCGCATACGGACTTCCATCTATGGCCTGTCTGGAAGACGTAATGCAGACCTCGGACCCGGAAACGATCATCGTCAAGATCCGCAAGTTGGTGTCGAACGCGCGCTTGACTACCGTGTAAACTTTGTAGGTGGACGCGAGCCAAGCACTTCGAGCGATCCGGCGTCTTGCGACGCGGCTGAGCCCCGAGGCCGCGGGAGAGGACGATTTGCGTCAGTTCGTGCGGGAGGTCGTCGCGGTGGTCGATGACGTGGACACGCAATCGGACCTGGCGCCGGTGGTTGCGTCCGCACCCTATTTGGACGAGCCGGTTATGCTGACCGAGACGTTGGCCGAGCTGCTTCGCCTAGGGGTCGTTTTTACCGCCTGCACCGGGTGCGGCAAGCCTCGTGGAGCTTGCCTCAGCTTGCCTCAGTGCACGAGCAGCTACATCGAGTTGGATGCCGCAGCGCTGGCCAAGCTTGCCGCAGTTCCTACAGTATAGTCTGTAGGAGCCGCCCTAACGCGGCCTGACTATCCCGCAGTCGTTTTTGGGACCTGAGTCTTTGCGCGCACTTAGCTTGCCGCAGACCTTGCCGCACGTGAGGCAACGTCCGGCACGCGTGAGGCAAGCTTGCTAAGCTCTTAGGATGGCGTTTAGCAAAATGACCCGGGAGAAGTACGCGGTTTTAGTTGACGCGTTCGTTAAAATCGGCGGCCCGGTGTTCGCACGGGTGGCTAAAGAGGCCGGCCTAGATCGCGAGACCGTTAAAAAGGGCTGGGATCGCGGATGGCCCGAGGTCGGCGATTGGGCGGCCCCAATTTCGGCCCGGTTTAAGGACGCCCGCGACCCCCTCGTCTACCCCTCCGAATCTGGGCCCGGCACAGGAAAAGCGAATGATTCCAAGGACTCCGATATATGGTCACGGCATGACCATACGTTGCCATATGTGACCATACGTGGCGATACGTCCCGACCTGCGCCCGGCCCGGCCTCAGGGTCAGCGTTTGAGCCGGTTTCTCCCCCATCTACCCCCGTAAGCCAGCCTACTATATCGCCCGACACCGGCGCCTCCGCACCCACAACGGACATGGCGCCAGCGACCGCGCACCCCGCGGGATGGACAGCCGCCCAAGCAAAGGCCCGGGATCGTGAGCCCACGCTGGTGCTGGCGGCCTCGAATCTGACGGTCGGCCTGAGCAACGCTGTGCACGCCGTGATCACGGCCCTCACGCAGAAGGCCCACCTACTCGACCACCTCGGCGAAGTGGGCGACGGCAAAGGCGGATTCATGCCTGACCCCCACGCCGCCAAGCACTATGTGGAGGCCCTGGCCTCGATGGTGGCCAGCGCCGATAAGCTGGCGCAAACCACCCTCAAGATCATGGAGGCCGGCCGCCTCAACACGGGCGAGGCACAGAGCATCACCGAGGAGCGCGGCAAGCGCTCGACACAGGTCGATCCAGGCGAGGCCATGGCCGCCATGGCACGCATGGCCGCCGTCGCAGCAAGCGCTATGCGGGGGCGTGCGATCGCCACCCACTACAAGGACCGGGACGAGGCGGGCGTGATAGACGCTACGGTCGAGCCCGCCACTCCAGCGCCCGCGCCCGAGGGCTGAACCCCTGTTTTCTCGCCCCGCCGTGGCACACACGTTGTAAATACACAGGGGCATAGACCTATCTAGGCGTAACCATTGGGCCGCAAACGATTAACTAAATCGTTTGCCCTCCCCGCCCGCCCCGAACCGCGTGTCATCTACACCCACAAGGTAGGACAGGGTAGGGGGTTCGGATACGACTGCCCTACCTCTAGCCTCGGGGGCGCGCCCTACCTGCATGAAATTTTGTGCGGGATCCCCGGCAAACGGTACTTTCTGCACCGCGTCAATTATTACCGGCCCGCCAGCTAAACTCCCTAAGGTCCGAGCCCGCCCGCTATTCCCATCCGTCCCTAAGACTTAAACCGAGGCCGAGCCCGATCATGGTCGCCGCGAGGCCGAGCCCAAAGATCGGATCGGCGGCCGGCCCCGCGCGCCCTCCTCCGGAACCGGGTCGAACCCTAAGCGTTTCCGGATCTTGCCTTAGCTTTCCGCGGTTTTAGGAACCGGTCCCGCTCGCGCACGCGAACCCTCTTGAAAATTTTTTCCAGAAAAATTCCTAAGCCCTTAAGGCTCTAGACGTCCGAGCCGATGAATAGATCATGAGCACGACGCCGACCGTCCGCCCCGCCACCGGCCCCGCCACCGGCCCCGCCACCGGCCCCGCCACCGGCCCCGCCACCTACGTCCCCGAGATCGCCTTGAACCAAATCAAGGCGCTGGATTATTGGGCCTTCGCCCGCTGGGGCGTCAAGGACGTCCTCTCTTTCAACGGGGACACCCTGCAACTGAACTGCGCCCGCGGGCGCCGGATCCTCGTGACGCTCGACCGCGGCACCGACACCTACCGGATCTCCGTCGGCCGCGTCCGCAACTTCGAGTTCCGCGAGCTGGCCTCGGATACGGGTGCCCACGCCGAGGATCTCGTCATCGCGATCGACACCTTGATCGAGCGGGCGTAAGTCGCCCGCCCGCTCCGCCACCACGAAACGCCCACACGAAAGGAACCCCGCTATGTCCACCCGCCCGACCCGAGCCAAGAACTTCGCCCGCACCCAAGCCCTCGTCAAGGTCTTCGCCCCGAAGCAGCTCCACGACGCGATCGACGCCACGCGCACCATGGGCGAGCTGGAATTCGTGGCCAAGATCGGCGCTGGCTTCGCGGCCTCCCTCGCGGCCGCGCCCGCTCCGGAGCGCTTCACGCTCTTTCTCCTGGACGCCGGCCCTAACAAGATCGGCACCATCAAAGCGATCCGCGAGATCACGAATCTCGGGCTCAAGGAGGCCAAGGACCTGGCGGACGCGGCGGGCGGCCATCCGGTCAAGATCCTGGAAGGGGTCGACCACCGCAGGGCCAAGGCCGGATATGACGTCCTGAGCGGCACGGGAGCCAAGGCCGAGATCGGCTAGCCCCCGCCCGTCGCTTCGGGACGTGACGCGCTTAGCTCTAAAAACGTCCCTTACGCAATAAAAATTCTTTACTCTCAAAAGGCAATGACTTAGTTTTGTCGATGCCGACGGACACTGTCCCACACCAGATCCGAGCACGTACCTTTTTCGTAACCGTCCGCCCACCCGTCCCGCCCAAGCCGCCGCCGACAAGGAGATCACCCAATGAGCCCCAACCGCACCGCCACCGCCAGGACCCATACCGCGCCCCAACCTCACGCCCCGGCCGCCCACACCTCGCGCCCTTCGCGCCCCGCGAACGCCGACGTCGCCCGCGCGCCGCACGTCCGCGCCGCCGCCAACGCGATCCCCGGCTACGCGCCGCCCTCGCGGAAGCAGATCACGGACGCCTTGCAGGAGGCCGAGGACCGGAAGAGCCGGCACCAGAAGGTGTTTCAGGTCATCGGGAGCCCCGAGTGGTACACGCCGGCCGGCACCCTCCGGGCGAAGGACACGATCAAGATCGGCCTCGACGCCTTCGAGGTCGTCATGAAAACGAACAAGGGCCCAGGCATGATGGAGCTGAAAATCGCGACGCCCATGGGTGACCGGCTCGTGCCGATGCAGCGAGACGCCCTCGTGCCGATCGTCCGCCTCGCGGACCCGGCCGCCCGCAAGCGCATGCGCTCCGGCGGGAATTCGTAAGCTTTCCACCCACACCCTTAGCCCTATCGGGCCGCGCGCCGCCCCCGCGCCGCCGCTCGATTCGAAAGCCCGGCCGCCCATCTGGAGCGGCCGTTTTCATTTCGGCCCCGAGGAAGGCCGCCGCCGCGGAAAAAATTTCTAGATCCATTCTTAAGCGCTTAACTTTTTGATCGGTCGAGCCGATGTCTAGTCATCATGACGACACAAACCACCGAGACGACGCCCGAGACGACGATCAGCGCCGCTATCAGTGACATCGTTAGTAACCATCTTGGCGCCACGCCGGAAATCGAAGTCGACGACGCGGCCGAGATCACACGGACTTACGATCTGGACGAGCAAACCCACGTGTACAGTGACGAGGACTTCGCGTCGGCCGAGCTGGAAGAGGTCCTCCGCCTCACGCGCGCCGCGCTCTCGGCCTCCGACGCGAACGAATCCGAGTGGTTCACGCGCGAGGCGTTCGACATTCTTTCCAGGATCGATCCCTAAGGCCTTAAGTTTTCCAGCCCTCCAGCCGATGAATAGATCATGAAGAAAATAGAGCGCCGCTACAACAATAAGTGCAGCAAATGCGGCGCGAAGTTCTCGACGCTCGCCACTAGGGAAGAGCACCACTTCGGGATCGTCGGTCCCGAGCCTTACGCACAAGCCGATCGCTACGTGCAATTCGAAACGACCGATCGTTCTTTCTCTCCGAGCCGCAACACTTCCCACGCGCTACGCTATCACTGCGAGTGCGGACAGTGGAACCGGGCCGAGCCGGTGATCGGAAAGTTCCGCGCCGATAAGAAGTGCGACGCTCGGTGTACCTCCGCCACCGGTCATTCGTGCGAGTGCTCGTGCGGTGGTAAAAACCACGGCGCGCAGCACGGGTAACCCGCTCCTAGACCACCGAAAGAAAGGAACCCGCCCCATGTCCGACACGCCCAACATCTCACGGTTCGCCACCTGTCCCACCTGTTCCGCCTCCGTCGTGGTCGTCGACGGGCGCCTCATCACGCACGACGCGCCGGTGCCCTGCCGCGCGGTTTGCTCCGGCTCGGGCTCCGCCGAACAGCTCGGCCGCTCCGAAGGACGCCTCGTCGCCATCATTCTGGAGGCGGTCGCCGAGGAGCATAACCTGGATTGGGTGATCTCCTACGAGGGCGCGCCCGGCGAGCCCAAGGCCTTCCGCGTCGTGCGCGACGGGCTGAAGTTGCTGGAGCCGCCGCACGTGATCGGAGAGACCGAGACGGAGGCGCGCGATTGCATCTCGCTCGCGGCCGAGGGAGCCGATGCGATCCGGCGATACGACGGCGGCCGGCGATGATCAAAGGCACGACCTTCAAGCGCACGCGCTACTTGCTCGGCACGATAGTCTGCGGGAAGACCTACTACTTCACCGCACTTCCGGAGTTCGGGACGGAGATCGCGGCGCGCGCTTACATGCGCGAGCACGCCCGCGAGCTGGGCCGCCCGGTGTATGTCTGGAGGACGCGCGAGTGCTGGGCCCGAGGCGTGAACTACGGGATCGACGAAGTGGGGCCGTTGCCCGAGGAACAACAGAAACAACAGCAGGCGTTGCCGGCCGCTCAACAACCGCCCGCCCCGGACGCGGATTCGTAAGGGCTTAGAGTCGGCACGGCGCCTGCAATACTCCGGATCATCTTCTCAAAACCCCGCCCGGAAGGGCGCCCTAGCAGGGACCTAGGGAGGAATGGGGGCACACCCGAGAAGGCCTCGAACACTTTCAAAACCCCGCCCGGAAGGGCGCCCTAGCAGGGACCTAGGGAGGAATGGGGGCACACCCGAAAGTGTTCGAGGCGCCCGCTTCCGCAACGCTCAAACCGGAACCTCTTCACATGTACAAACATTGGATCGCTTCTCGAAAGACGGCACAAGGCACCGTGATCCACTTGTGGCCCGACGGCGCGATCACGTGGGCGCTCGGACTCTACGTCAAGGGCTCGCCACACGCGCGAACGGACGCGCAGATCGCCGAAGCGCGCACGGCTGGCTGGCTCGTTATGGGCGAGGTCGAGCTTTACGACGATGACGAGGTCCCGGCGCTGATCAAGGCGGCTCGATGGGCGGCGGCCCGCGGACTGGATCCCGGCGCGATGCGGGCCCATCTTCACCGGCCTACCGTGTTGCGTCCCGTGTGGGAAGTGGTCGAGGCGGATCGCGACGGCAATCCGCGCGTGCGTGTTTGGAAGCTCCCGCGCCTTCGATGGCCGGGGCTCAGCGTGTGGTCGGACGGCGCCACTTATTCAATCTGGCGAGAGATCTCCGGCGGCCGCGGAACCTATGGCCCGACCGGGATCGAGTTCTCGAACCTCGCGGAGCTTTCGGCGCACCTGTTGAGCGACTGTCAACACATGCAACACATTCGGTTGCCTCCCGAGCAACACGTCACTCGCGAGCCCTCGGATTCCTAGCCTCTTAGGGTCGGCACACCCCGTGCATTCAAGAGAGTCCATCATGGTCAAACTCACCCGCCCCGTCGATTTCGAGGCCGCGATTCTCGAACAGCAGGAATACGAAAGCGGAGAGTGTGGTGGTGTATACCCCGGGATCGAGAAATTTGATCCGTACGGCCCGCAATGCGAGGAGTGCCGCTATTCCGGCGGTCAGCACTCGATATCTTGCCAAAAGGTGAGCGCCCGCAAGCGCGCCCGCCAAGGCGACCTCAAAACCTAACCCGTTGCGCGGGCGACAACAGAAACAACAGCTTTCGTTGCCTCGTGAGCAACATCCGCCCGCCCCGGTCGCGGATTCCTAGCCTCTTAGGGCCGGCACACCCCGTGCATTCAAGAGAGTCCATCATGGAAAACACGACGACCGCCGAGACCGCCACCGTCCACGATCGCGTGATCCTCAAACCGGGCCGCGAGGTGCTCGACCCGCACAACCGCCGGATCGAGGTCGTGTCGGTCACGCCCGACCCGAGCGGCGACAAGGCCCGAGACGTGGTGACGTGCCGGCTCCGCGGGCCGTACGGGGCGACCGTGACCTACACGCGGTCTATGCTCCGGCCGGTAGAGTAAAAATTATTTTTCTAAGGCCTTAAGGTTTTGGCGCCCGGTGCCGATGGGATAGGTATGAACACGACCAGCACCCCGGACACCAGCCGCTTCCAGACCCGTGGCGTTCTCGCGGGCGCCTACAAGGCCGGCTCCGCCGCCGAGGCCCGCGCGATGCTGACCCACCTCGTGGACCTCACGATCAATCACGGTTTCACGGCGCTTTGCCGCCGCGTCAAGGCCGGCAACATGGCGGACGAGTATTCGGGCACGTCGGCCGAGCTGGCCGCCCGCCCGACGTGCCCGATCTGCGCCGCGAAGTGGGACCGCCTCCAGAAGTAAAAAATAATTTCTTAAGGCCTTAAGGTTTACCACGCCCGAGCCGATGGAATAGTTAATCATGGCGCTCTCCTCCCTCTCCGGTTTCGGCTTCGGCGGCGCGGTCCTCCCGATCGTCAACCCCGCCGCCCTCGTCAAGGTCTCGGCCCCGGTGAAGAAGTAAGGCCGCCCCCGCCCCACGAAAGGGATCTCACATGAGCCGCGAATCCAAGCCCTCCGCGCCCTCCGCGCCCTCCGCGCCCTCCTACGTCTACAAGGTGCATGACGGCAAGCTCTACCGCGTGAAGGTGAAGAAGATCACGGCCACGGGAACGGTCTTTCTCGAAACGAGGCCGCTTTGTTTCGGCTGTGCGGCGATGGTCCATCCGCAACGCGCCCACTTCACCGCGGAGTCGGCGCTCGCGGCCGCTCGCCTCCACGCCGAGCGGGCCGCCGCCGATGCCGCGTTCGCGCTGGAGCAAGTCTCGAACCTCACGCCGGCCGACGCCATCGATCCGAAATCCTGACGGCTGCCTCCGACACAACAGAGTCCCAGCCGAAGCAACACCTTCCGTAGACTCCGAGGCAGCAACAGCCGGCGCTAAGGGCCCGCACGTTTCGAGGGTCCTAAGAACGGCACAGAGCGTGCATTTAGATCCGGACATGATGAGGACGACGCCGATGCTGAAAGTCAAAGACGCACAATTCTGGATCGCCGGGCTCGCCGGCCTACCCGAGGCACACGCCCTCCGCCAGATCTCGCACGAGGTCGAGGCGCAGCGCCTGGCCCTGGCGGCCGCGCGCAGTCTACCAGCCCGCGAGCTGGCCGAGTGGCGCAAGAGCGTTGAGATTCTGGAGCGCACCAGCTCCCGCTTTCGCAACGCCATGGAGCGCCGGCTCCGCGCGCGCGAGGGCGCGGCCGCGATGTCGCTCGACGTGGCCGAGGACGGCCCGATCCGCGGGAACAGCTGATCGCGCGTGGTATCCTTAGGGACTCACATGAGCAAGCTAACCGACGGCCTCAAGACCTGGATCGCTCAGCGCCTCGCCGGCTCCTCCGCGCGCTTAGCGGTCGCCGAGATCAACGCCGTTCTGAGTCGGCAGCGCGCCGTGCTGGAGCAATGCAAGGCGGATCAGCAGTGGCCCGACGGTATCAACCCGGACGACCTGGAGAAGTCGATCAACTTGCTCGAAGTTGGCCTCCGGAGGGCGCAGGAAGCGGCCAGCGCAGAGCTTGAAGCGAGCATGACCAACGCCGCCGCCGAGGCACGAGCCCTCGCCATGGCCGAGCTGCGTGCGTTCGAGAGCCTCGCGGATGCTCCTTCTCCCGCCGTCCCGGCCACGCCCGCGGCGGCCGACGGGGATACGTCGGCCGAGCCCGCGACGCTGTTGACCAAGAAACAACAGAGGCAACAGAGTTAGTTGTCCGGCGCGCAACCGGCCCGCGCGCCACGCCCCGGATCGGCGGGGCTTTCGAAGTGGCACGGGCGCTGCATTGATCCGGAGTCATGAACACCAACGGGATCGAAATCAAGGGCGGCCGGATCGTCAACGTGGGCGACATCGTGACCAACTTCGGGCAGCGTGCCGTTATCGTCGGGATCATCGACGGCTTTCTCCGGGTGAACGGGTTGCGCCACGATGGCAAGAAGGATCGTCGCGGGACGTGGATCGCGAAGCCGGAACTTTGCGCCTAAAGATTTCTTACGCTCTAGCCGATGGGATCAATCATGAACACGACGACGCCGAAGACGAAGAGCCCCCGGGCGATCAAGATGGCCGAGCGCCGCGCGGAAGCGGCGGCCCACGCGGAACGGATGGCGAAGATCTACGCCGAGAACGCGGCGATCGTCACTACCGGGAAGTGCCCGGAGTGCGGCACCAAGCTCTACAGGAACTCCTCGCTCGCCGGTTGGTGGCAATGCGGCCACTACGGCGCGCCTGGCTTCCAGGCTGAGGCGGGCCCGCACTGTTCCTTCCAGCTCTTCACGAAGTAGCCCACGGCCGCCCACACCAAAGGAGCCCGGACACATGAAGCTCATTCAAGCCGAGACGGCCTATCGGAAATTCATCGGCCGCCGAGCGTTGTGGACGTCTACCTTCGGAGCGATCTCCGCGGACGGCAAAACGAAATTCGACGCCGAACGTGGGCTCGAAGCCGCGCTCCACCGGCTCGTGACAGAGGACGGAACGCCCGTCGTCAAGCACGACGCCCGCGGCGGCACGTGGGTCGCGCAGCGCGAGAACCACGGCTCGTGGTCCTACTACCACATCGACCAGACCACGGGTGAGCATAGGTGCGTGTGCGTGGTCGGGGAGCGAGACACTTGCCTGGCCTTCATGGAGTCCCACATGCGACAATGGTGCGAGCCGTGATCAAGCCCGGCCGCAACGCCATCGACCCGCACGGCCGTAACGTGTATGTGGTCGACGTGACTCCGGACCCGAGCGGAGACAAGGCCCGGGACCTCGTGAAGGTCCGGCTCGCAGGGTCGTACGGCGCGCACCTACAGTATCCGCGCTCGACCCTTCGGCCGGCCTAAAAATCTTTTTCTAAGGCCTTAAGGTTTCCGGCGGCCGAGCCGATGGGATAGGTATGAATGCGACGACGACTCAGAACGAGGTAGCCCGGATCGAGCGCGCCAAGTTCCTGGCCTTCTTCGCCATCGACCCGGCCCTGTCGCCGGCCGAGCGGATCGCCAAGACCCGCGAGGCGCTGGCCGAGCTGGACGGCATCGGGGAGTGGTAGGCCGCCTGCGCCGCGAAGGCGCTAGAGCTTAGGCCTTAACGTGGTAGACTTGGGGGCAACTGCTTTCCCCAAGGAGACCCCGCGCCATGAAGCTTCGATCTTTTCTTCCGGTCCTTGCCCTCGCCGCCCTGTCGTCGTGCTCGATCTTCAAGCCGGTCGTGGACAACGTCAACGACCCGTCCACCACGGCGGGCGCCATCGTGGCGGACTGCGCCAAGCCCGAGATCGCCGACGCCGTGGCCAACGTCTTGGCCAACATCAATCAGATCATCGTCGACCCGAGCAAGCTGGAGGTGGTGAAGGAGCAGGAGATCGCCTCCCTCAAGGCCTCCGGCCAGGAGGTGCTCGCGTGTGCCCTGCGCGCCGGAATTGCCGACATCACCGCCATGATCCAGAACGCGGCCACGCATCACGCCGCGATCGATTCGCGCGTCGTCAACTCACGCTCGACGCTCTCGCACGTCGTGAGCGCGCAGGGCTTCGCGTACGCCGACGGCTGGCGCCCCTCCGCTCCTAGCGGCGCGGGCGGTGCTGGCGGCGCGTCCGGGCGCTAAGGCGCTCCAGCGAGGCGAGCCTCCGGGCTCGGGTCAAAGCGCGGTTCGATTCCGCGCCCTCGCCCCAAAAGGCAGAAGAGGCCACGCCCGCCGCTATCACCGCCAAAATCGACTTCGGCGGCGGGCGTGGCGCTGGTCTTTTAGAAAGGGAAACGATGTCCATCGCCGCGTTCGTCAACCGCTCGTCCAAGCTCACCGACTCACAAGCCGCGTTGATCGTCGAGGCGTTGCAGATCCAGCAATTCGATCTGTTCGACACGTGGCGCGGCGACCTTTCCGACATCGGCGGCCCGGCCGATATCATGACGCCGCTCCTGTGCGCCGACGAGAACCGCCTCCCGGAAGGTTGCTATCCCGTCGTGTTCGTCGACAATCCCGACGTCGCGGGCGCGCTCGGATATCACAGCGTTGACAACGGTGGCAAATACTACGCCCGGATCTTCACCGATCTTTTGCTCGCCCGCGGGCCGTGGAATGAAACCGTTTCGGCGTGCGCCTCGCACGAATACGTCGAAATGTGCCTGAACGCCCCGTGCCTGATCGGCGTGATAGGGCCGAAGCGCGTCGAGGGCTCGCGCTATCAGCGCGAAGGATCGGATCCGGTCGAGAGCGATTCGTATTGGGTGAATGCCGACCGAGACGGATTTCCGCACGCCGTCGCGGTCAGCAACTTCGTTTTGCCGGACTACTTTCGAGCGAGCACGCCGAACGGTGCGCGTGTCGACTTCATGGGCACGTGCCCCGGTCCATTCCAGCTCGCCCCCGGCGGCTACATGCTCGTGGGCCAGGACGGCCTCTCTATCCCCACTCCTATCTACGCCGCCAAGCCGCCGGCCCCCGAGCGCGTCTTTTACAAGACCCTCGGCCGTCGCTTCTACGGCGGCCGCGGCAAAGTTAAGCCCTAAACTCTCCGTCGGTCGTGTATCTTGGGAAGTGCGTGAGCGCTTCCACCGACGATAAGAGGCCGGATTGTCCCAAGTGCGAACGGCCGATGACCAAGGGCGCGCGCACACCGGACGGCCGCGTCCGGTGGACGTGCAAGGGCGGCCGGGCTGAGGGCCGAGCATACTGCTACTCGACGACCGCTCCCAAGCCCGGCGCCGTGCGTACGCCGAGCGGCAGAGTCATCCAGAAGGGTAAGGCGAAGCCGCCAATCTTCCGGCGCCCCATCGCCTCCGGCTCTCGCGTCTTCGTCGTGACGAGCGCGCAGAACGCTACGCCAGTGCACCAGGAGTTTTGGGCGTGCCTGACCACGATCGCGCAAGCGCGCGGTGCGGAATTGATGGTCGTGCCGGTGCGCTATAAGAACCCTACGAGTCGGTGGACCGAGAGCCAGGCCAACGAAGAAACGTGGGCCGCCGAGGTCCAGCCCTATCTCTGGAACGTTCGCCGCGCCTTCAACGACAATCTGATGTTGCTCGGGGACATCAAGACCCAGCCGACCGCGAGCGATCCTCTCACCGGCTTCGACGCCATCTCCGGCGGCTCGTCAGCGATCCTCGGTCACACGAAGCTCGCGCTTCGAAGCATCGCCACGCCTTCGCACAAGATGGCGAAGATCTTGACCACCACCGGCGCGTGCACGGTGCCGAATTACACGGACAGCAAGGCCGGCAAGGTGGGCGAGTTCCACCACACGCTGAGCGCCGTCATTGTCGAGCGCGAGAAGGGCGGACGCTTCCACCTCCGCCAACTCCATTACGACAAGAAGACCGCGACCGTCACCGACCTAGACAAGCGCTATCACGTCGATCACGTCGAGAAGGCTCCCGCCCCGCTCGCGATTTCGATGGGCGATACCCACGTGGACTTCATCGATCCGGCCGTCGAGCGCGCCACCTTCGGTCCGGGCGGCATGGTCGAGACCCTCCAGCCCGACTATCTCTTGTGGAACGATCTTCTCGACGGGTACAGCATCAACCCTCACCACGCCGGCAATCCCTTCAATAAGATCGCGAAAGGCCTGAACGATCGAAGCTCTGTCGCCGACGAGGTTCGACGCGCGTGCGAGTTCGTCCGCGCGCGCACGAAGGGCAAGACGATATCCGTCGTCGTGCCGAGCAACCATGACGACTTTCTCCGTCGGTGGATCCTGACTCACGACTGGAAGACCGATCCGGAAAACGCGGAGTTCTATCTCGGCCTGGCCCTCGACATGGTGAAGGGCACGAAGCTCACCGCACGCGGCACGGAAACGCCGAGCCCGTTCCCGTTGGTCTTCCGCCGCTCGGTCGACATGACGAACATCAAGATCCTCCACGGCGATGAGAGCTTCGCCCTCGCCGGGGTCGAGCTGTCCATGCACGGAGACCGCGGCCCGAACGGCGCGCGCGGCAGCATCCGCAACCTTCGGCGCATCGGGGTCAAGTCCGTGATCGGACACTCTCACTCGCCCGGTATCGACGAGGGTTGCGTGCAGACGGGCACGAGCACGTATCTTCGGCTCGAATACAACGGCGGCCCTTCTTCGTGGCTCAACGCTCACGTGGTTCTCCATCGAGACGGGAAGCGGCAACTGATCATCATCGTTGACGGCCGATGGCGCGCCGCCGCGTAGCCGCCGCGTAGCGCCTAAGAATTTGTTAAGCTCTTAGGGCGGATGCGATGTTCCGTTCCAAATTGCAAGGCTGAGGCTCTCGGCGGCGCCGCTGGCGCGACCGAGTGCGGCCCGCATCTTCAGGCGACGCAAGAGCAGTGGCACGCGAATTTACTCGCGGCCGCGCGCGAGGACTTCAACGTTTTTTGTGAACTTTGCGCCGTTCACGACGAAACACAGGAGCCGGTCAAACAAGCCGAGATCCATTATCGATGGTCCGCGCTGTGCGACAAATATGATCGGCTCATCATTTGGAGCCACATCGAATCGGGTAAGACCAACCAGCTTTCGATCTATCGCACGGTGTGGGAGCTTGGAAGAAAACCGGAGCTTCGCTTTGTAATTCTTTCGAACACGGCCGGCCAGGCCGCGAAGATCGTGAAGTCGATCGCGGCCATGATCAAGAGTCCGCAAGTGCGGGAGGTCTTCCCGCGCATGGCCCCGGATCCCGAAGGTCCGTGGACGAGCACAGAGCTTCAGGTCCTTCGTAAGGGCACGGCGAAGGACCCCTCCGTCCGCGCGGTCGGCGTCCACGGCGCCCTCACGTCGGCCCGCTGCGATCGCCTCATCATCGACGATATCCTAGACCCCGAGAACACCGACACCGAGGCCAAGCGCGAGAACCTCGCGAAGTGGGTGCGCTCGGCGGCGCTCTCCCGCATCACGGCCAACGGGCGGGTGATCATCGTCGGGACCGCGTACCACCCGAAGGACCTCCTTCACATGCTCGCGCAAAACAAGCGCTTCAAGTGGTTCCGGTTCCCGATCATCGACGCGGAGGGGAAGATCACGTGGCCGGAGGCGTGGTCCCCGAAACGCATCGCCGACAAGCGCGAGGAGCTGGGGCCGGCGGAGTTCTCGCGGAGCCTCATGTGCCAGGCCCGCGACGACGGCGACGCGCCTTTCAAAGAGCAGTGGATCAACGCCGCGATCGCCCGCGGCGAGGGCCGACGCCTCGTCTACTCGCTCGCCGAGTTGCCCGACAACGCCCCGGACGATCCGGAGGCGAACCCCTACGGCGACCTCCCGGAAGGCTGCGCCACGTTCACGGGCGTGGACCTCGCGACCGGAAAACAAACCCGGCGGCGCTCGGGCGACGACACCGTATTTTTTACCTTCCTCCAGTATCCGAACGGGGATCGGTTGATCCTGAACATAGAACTCGGAAAGTTCGGCGGACAGGCGATCGTAAATAAATTGGTCGACCATCATCAGCGCTACAAATCAACGCTGGTCGTGGAAAACAATCAGGCGCAGGACTTCATACTCCAGTTCGTGCGCGAACAATCTAACATCCCAGTCGTTCCGTTCACCACCACGCAGCGCAAACACGATCCAGTTCTCGGTGTGCAAGGTTTAGCGGTCGAGCTTTCGAACAACAAATGGATCATTCCCTCGGATAACACGAAAACGGATCCCAGCGTCGAGCGCTTCATTTCCGAAATGCTCTTCTACTCGCCGAAGGCCCACACCGGCGACGTGCTCATGGCGTCGTATTTCGCGCGCGACTACGCGCGCCGGCTCTTGGGTAGCGTCACCACGCCAACGGTCACGGTCCGGATCGTCGGGGCGCGAGGCGAGGAAGGGGGAGGCTCGGGCGGCTCTAGCGCCCCCTTGGGCGGTGGGATGCTGGCGCGTCTCTTCAGCGCGCCGACCAAGAGCCTGCCCGCGAAGGCGGCCGCGAACAGCCCCCACCGCGACAGACCTAAGGTGTAAACTCTTACTCGTGGCCGCCAAGAAATCCCCCGATCGCGTTAGCCTTTTGGAGACGGTCGCCCCTGAATCGGGGGCGCTCACGCCCACGGTGAAGGCCTACTTCGTCGGCGAGGAGGGCGGCGACCGGTCCAACGCCATCGTCCAGCAGGAGAAGGACAACAGCGCGTTCGCCGGCTCCGGCGCCATCTCGCCGCCCTACGATCCGAACGTCCTGGCGCAGGTTTTCGAGGGCTCCTCAACCCTAGGCCAGTGCGTTGACGCTTACGTCGTCAACATCGATTCGTTTGGGCATCACTTCGAGCCCGTGATCGATCTTGAATCACCCGAGTCGGACGAGCTGATCCGCGATGCGCTCCGCGCCGAGCGGCTCCACGACCGCGAGACGGGCGAGGCGGCCAAGGATGACGCGAAACTTTTGCTTCCGGCCGAGCCGAAGGACGCGGAGGTCACCGCGCGTAAGAAGGAACTCGCGATCGAGATGCGCGCCGAGCGCGTGCGGCTGGAGAATTTCTTCGAAAACTGCACCTCGGGGATCCCGTTTGCCGGCCCGGAAGGGCTTCGAGGGCTCACGCGAAAGGACATCGAGGTCCTTGGGAATGGCTTTTGGGAGGTCCTTCGCAACTCCATGGGCGAGGTGACGAGGCTGAATCACCTTGTCGGCCGCACGATGCGCTACATGCCGGTCGACGAAACGCCGGTTGACGTCACGGTCCCTCGTCGGATTTCGCTCCTGAAGTTCACCGAAGAGACGGTCACGAAGCGTTTCCGCAATCTCGTCCAGGTGCAGGATTACACCAACCGGATCGTATTCTTCAAGGAGTTCGATGATCCTCGGATCACCGACTCGGCCACCGGCAAGACCTACCCGACGATCGAAGCGGCGCGCGCCGATTACGCCTCCAACGGAAAAAATGGCGAGGAGTTCCGCCCGGCGACGGAGGTCCTGTCCTTCAAGATCTCGTCGGTCCGCAGCGTCTACGGCACACCCCGGTGGATGGGCGCCCTACTCGCCGTGATGGGCAACCGTCAGGCCGAGGAGGTCAATTTCCTCTATTTCGAGAACCGTTCCGTTCCTCCGCTCGCGATCATCGTTTCCGGCGGCCGCCTCAACGCTGAGACCGTGCCTCAGCTGGAGGACTACATCGCTAACAACATCCGCGGCAAACGGAACTCGCACAAGATCATGATCATCGAGGGCGAGACCGGCGGCGGTCCCGCGCAGGCCAACAACGGGCGCATGAAGATCGAGCTTCGCCCGCTCACCGACGCCCAGCAGAAGGACGCGCTTTTCAACGAATACGACAAGCGCAACGCGGAGAAGATCGGTCAGACGTTCCGGCTCCCCCGCATCCTCCGCGGCGACGCTCAGGATCAGAGCCCCGGCACCGCCGAGGCCTCGATTGATTTCACGGAGGTTCAGGTCTTCGGCCCCATCCGAGGGAGCTTCGATTGGGTGATGAACCGCGTGCTCCTTCCCGAGCTGAAGATCAACCTTCACCGGTTCGTCTCGAACGGTCCGGTCATCAAGGATCCGAACGGCCTCACGACGATGATCAAGGATCTCGTCACGTGCAACGTTCTCACGCCCGGCGAAGGACGCGAGTTGGCACAGGACGTGTTTCACCGGGTCTTCCGCAAGATCGATGCGGATTGGACGAATCAGCCCGTCGGGATCACGGTCTCGGGCCGCAACGCCGCGGGCTCGGAAGGCGCGGACGGCGCGCAGGGCTTCGGCGCTGGGGCCCTTTCTCAGCCCGGCGCGGCCGCGGCTCAGGCCGCCGCAGGGGTTGATCAGTCGAAGGCGGCGTGGTCCGCGACCGATCCGAGAAGCGTCGCCGACATGCTCGTCAAGATGCACGAGACCCTCATCCGCAAGGAAGTCGAGGAGGGCGGCAAGGACGTGGAGACGATTCGGATACCAATGGACCTTTTCGCGTCGTGCTTTACGCCCGATCCGACCTAAGGCGGAGGCCGGTACCGTGGCGAAAACCAAGCTGAATGAGTTGACCGATCTGGCGCTGGAGGTCTACGCGCTCAGCGCCGCCGCTCGCGGGTGCGTCGACTACGAGTCGAGCATTCGGATCGCCGGGGCCCTCAAGGCGATCGGCGAGAAGCTCGTGAAGCTCTCTCCCGAGGTCTTCGACGAGATGACGGAGAACGTCCTACGCCGACTCATGGAGCGCAAATTTCCGGAGGTCGCGCCCAACGATATCCGTCAGATTGTGCAGGAATCCAGCGCTCGCGCTGCGTCTGTCGCGATCGAAGACGAGGACGGAGCTGCGTGAGCCCGTTCATAATTTACGCCCTAGTCGATCCCCGCGCGGCTTGGGTCAACCGACGTGCGCGCGAGGCGGCGCTATGAGTTGTTGCGATTGGGCCCGACGAGGCTCGTGGGCGGCGGAGCAACTCTTAGCCAAGCTCGGGCATCCGATCACTAAATCGTTGGATCCGCTGGATCCTTCCGACTTCGTCCTGATCTCCGTGCGCTTAGCGCGCGCCCTGCGCGGCGCCGCCATCGGCACCGAGGGCGCGACTATCAAAGCGGCCATAGAGGCGCTTGATGTCGACTGGCCCACCATCTCCGAGGACCGACGCGACCAAATCATCGCGGCCGCGCGCGCTGAGGTGGCCGGTCTCGCCGTCCGCGTTCCGCCTTTGGTCGAGCCCATCCTCGAACGGTCGGCGTCGAGTCTAGTTCCGCTCACCCGCAAGGCGGCGATCAGTCTGTACGATCTGAACCTGGAGCAGTCCGCTGAATGGGCGGCCAGTCTAGTCGAATCTCTTCGAGATAGTCAGATGGTCTATGTGAAATCGCAGTTTGATACCCGCGCCACGCTTTTCGACTCGGCTGCAAAGGACGTCGTCCGCTCCGGCCTGGAGAGCGGGCTGGGCCGCGACGACATCAGTGAGGCCCTCTCGACAAAGTTGACTCCGCTGGGTGTCGAGCGCGGGACCGACTACTGGAACTTGATCGCCACGGACTTTTCTAACAAGACTCGCACCACGTCCCAGCTCAGCACTTTTTCGGACGCCGGTGTTAAGCGCTACAAATATGACGCCGTGATGGATCAGGCGACTAGCGAATTTTGCCGCCTTCTCAATGGGCGAGTTTTTTCCGTGGAGAAGGCGCGCAAACGAACTTATCAAGCGCTAGCGCTTCGCGATCCGGAAGAGATCCGGGACGCTATGCCGTGGGTGCAACAAAGCGGCTCGCGTCTCTATTTTCGTCGCGGCGGCGAGCAACATCCCGTTGCGCACGTCGATAGTCCTGGAGTCGGATCGCTGGACAATCCGGGAAATTATTCCGACGTCATGTCTAACAAACAGTTGGAAGCGGCGGGCGTAACAGTTCCTCCGCGACACGGTCACTGCCGTTCAACGATCACCGCCGTTTGAAAACAGAAACAACGAAAGGCACACAAACAAATGCACGTCATCGGCAAGAAGGAAACGATCCTCAGTCTCTTCCCTCCCGGTCCGGATCTCGGCCGACTTACCAACGGCGTGACGGCCGCTGTTCACCGCAGCTTCGAACAGCAGAGCATGCGCAATCCTACGAACGACGAGGTAAAGCGGCGCTTCGAAATCTGCGTGAAATGGGCCCTCACGTTCCGAGGGGAGTTGAAGTGGGGGATCCAAAGGATTGTTGACGAATTGGATAACGTCTTGCGATCGGAGTTGCTCGGCACGCCGTACCAAGTTCCAACACGGCAATGCTGGATTCCGAGCGACGGGGCGATTTAAGCCCTAAACTTTCCGGCCACCTGTTAAGCTAATGGCTCTGAACCGCGAATTCACCAATCGGGAGACCTGAACACATGGACAAGTTTTCGTATCTGAATCAGATTCGCGGCATCGCCAAGGCGAAGCGCGATCAGTTGTGCCCCCCGCAGACCGCGACCCTGGTGAAGGCCGGCAAGCTGCTCGCTCAGCTGACCGCCGCCTCCGGGCAGTGCGAGGCCATGGGGCATCCGCTCTCGAAGGAGTTCCGGAAGACCTTGGCCGAGGTGATCCGCGACATGCGGTCGTTCCAGTCCGGCTACGCCTCGAACGATCCGAGCCAGCAGATCGACGACCTGGCCGCCGCGCCCGCGTTCGCCGAGACGAACACCGTCAAGGTGGACTCCGCCGAGAAGCGCGTCACGGTCGCCGAGTTCGGCGTCTACTCGCTCAACCTGATCAAGTCGGTCGAGGGACTCGACGTCCCCGAGGCGCTGGCCAGCCTGGACGCGTTCCTTGCCCTCGTGGACAAGGCCATCCTCGACGCGGACGTCTCCGGCGTCCTGCTCCCGGCCCAGAACGATCCGGCTCAGGTCAAGACGACCGTGAGCAACGGCGCGGTGACCAGCCTCGCGGGCGGCACCTCGGCTCCGTCGACGGCCTCCTCGAACTTCGCGACGAACCCCGAGGCGGCCAACGGCGCGCCTCCCTCTTCCATGCCCGCCAGCACTGGCGCCGCAGCGGCCGCAGCGGCTTCGAACACCGTGACGGATCCGACCGTGGTTCCGGCCCCGGCCGGCCCCGGCCCGGCCGCCAGCACCGGCAACGTGGCCACCGCGGCCACCGCGGCGGGCGGCGGAGACACGCAGGCCTTCAAGGCGGCCACGGCGCCCGCGGCCGAGCCCACGCCCGAGGAGATCGCCAAGGCAGCGGCCGGCGCCTCGAACCCGGTCGGCTGGACCCGCGACCTGAACACCCGCGAGTTCATGACCGGCAAGCGTCGTGTGGATTTCGGTAAGGACGGCAGCAAGTAAGGTCCCACTTCGGTGAGCGTCGACTATAACAAAGGCGATGTTTCGTTCGTGCGGATGATGATTCCGCACCACGAAACCGCCGTGTCGGCGGCCGCAGCGGAATTCAAAAGCGCTTCCAGCCCCGAGATCAAGGAGTTGGCGCGAAACATTCTAGCTGGGCAACAGGTCGAGATCGCGCAGATGAAGACTTGGCTCAACCTACGCGGACTTGCGGAAGCGGATCCAGACGACGCCACTGAAGAGGAGACTACAATGCGGAAGGCCGACGGGGTGCTCGACGCCGACACCGCCCGGATCATCCGGGCGGCGGCCGGCGTCGGGCCCGACGAGCAGATCGAGATCTTCGAGATCCGCGAAGAGATCACCGAAGGCGCGGCCATCGTCGGCAAAGGCGCCGAGCCCAGCGTCACCCGCGTGATCAAAGGCGTTCTTCCGGCGGAGGAGCGCTTCGTTTTGGGGATCGTGCTGGAGCCGACGCTCGAAATGGGTCAGCCGGACTCGCAAAACGACGTCTATTCAGCGGCGGAAATTGAAAAGGCCGCCCACAACTGGATGCAGCGCTACAAACAACTCGGCGTCCAGCACAAAGAAAAAGCCGACAACAGGATCGAAATTCTCGAATCGTACATCCAGCGCGGAGATACGGTCGTCAACGGACAGATCGTCAAATCCGGGACGTGGTGCATGGCCGTTCGGGTGGTCGATGATCAGCTTTGGGCGGACGTGAAGGCCGGCAATTTCACCGGGTTCTCAATCGGCGGAATGGCCAATCGACAGCCCGTCGAATCAACGACCGCCTAATATATCGAATTCAACCAACGACGCTTTGCCGCGCCTACCGGCGCTAGACTGAGGAGACATCATGCCCCGTTTGACGAGCATCCATAAGAACGCTTCCGCTTCGGTGGCCGCGGTCGCCAAAGACGGTGATGCCGATGGCGTCCACGAGCTGACGGATCTGCGCGTTCACGAGGTATCGATCGTCGACGCCGCCGCCAACCGCCGCAAGTTCCTCGTGACGAAGCAGCGCGAAGCGACGGATCCGAATGATCGCGCCGCCGTCGCGGCGAAGATGCAGGCGAAGGCGGCCTCCGGCAAAGTGTTGCCGGGCGCCGAGCTGGACGCGGCGGATGCCGGCGCGCCAGCCGTCAAAGCGGACGCCCCCGCCGCCGTCGCGGCCCCCGCCGCCGTCGCGGCCCCCGCCGCCGCCGTCGCGGCCCCCGCCGCCGTCGCGGCCCCCGCCGCCGTCGCGGCCCCCGCCCAGAAGGCCGGCGACGTTACGCCGCTGCCGCCCGCGAGCGCCGGAAACGCCGTCGCCGCCGTCGAGGCCCTGAACAAGTCGATCGAGGTGGACGTGGTTCCGCAGCTCGACGGCTCGATCGCCATCGCGGTTTCGGACACCACGCCGGCCCCGACCAGCAACGCGCCAGCCGAGGTTCAGGACAAGATCAAGCTCGCAGTCATGGGCGGGATCGATGCGATCATTGCTCGGCTCCAGACGCTCAGCGCCGCAGTCGCGGCCTCGAAGGGGACGTGGAGCGATTCCGGCGTGCCACAGGAGCTTTACGGCCTCTGGTACATCCGGGACATGATCTCGGCGCTCTACGATATCGGCGGCCCGAGCTGGGAGATCGAGGCGGCCGCCGATGCCGCGATCGAGGGCGCCGGCAACTCGATCGAGATGGCGAAGGCGCAGCACAAGGCGATCACCGCCTCCCACGTGGGCAAGCTCATGGGCACGCACCGCGCCCTGAAGTTCTGCGCCGCGGATCTGGGCTCTCTGTTGAAGCAGCTTCAGGGCGTCGTTGCGGTTGCGGCCGCCGCCGAGCCGGCGAAGACCGAGAAGGCCGCCGACGCGATCGATATCTTTTCCGATCCTCGCGTCGTCGAGATGCAGAAAGCCGCAACGGAATCGGCGAAGGTGATCGCGGCATTGCGCGCCACCGTCAACGAACAGGCCGCCACAATCGCGAAGGCCCGCAATTCCGTTGCGCCTTCCAATTCCTTTTCGAACAACCCGACCCGCCCCACCGAAAAAACTGCTACTGTTAGTTGGCCAAGGGATCTCGCCGCGACCGGGCCGACGTCCCGTAAATTCTAAACCGCAACCAAACCAAGACACCGACCAAGGAGATTCGAACACCATGCTCACCAATGACTCCATTCTGCAAAAGGCCGACATGGCGTTGTCGGATCTCACCACGGGCGGGTTGCTCCTGCCGGCGCAGGCTCAGAACTTCATCCGCGTCCTGATCGACGAGGCCGTGATGCTGAAGATGGCGACCGTGACTCCGATGCGGTCGCAGAAGCAGCGCATGGAGAAGATCAAGTTCGGTTCGCGCATCCTGCGCAACGGAACCTCCGGCGTCGCGCTGTCCGAGGCCGACCGCTCGAAGCCGGACACGGGCCAGGTCGAGTTGGACACCAAGCTGTTCAAGGCCGAGGTCCGGCTGAACAACGAGGTGTTGGAGGATTCGATCGAGCGTCAGGATCTCCGTCAGACGATCCTCACCCTCATGGCCGAGCGCATCGCGGTCGACATGGACGAGGTGATCGTCAAGGGTGACACCACGTCGCCGGATCCGTTCCTGGCGCAGTTCAACGGCCTGCTCGCGTCGATCTCGACGCACACGGTGGACCACGCCGCCGCGACGGCCAACCGCACCCTCTGGAAGAACATGCTCAAGGCCATGCCTTCGGCGTTCCTCCGCAACAAGAAGGCGCTCCGGTTCCTGACCTCGGTCGACGCCGAGATCGATTACCGCGACTCGCTCGCGGACCGCGCGACCGCCAACGTGGGCGATCGCTTCGTGGAGCAGGACGCCCCCTCGATGTATTCGGGCGTGCCGGTCTCCAGCGTTCCGGTGTTCCCCGAGAACATCGGCACGGGCTCGCACTGCACGGACGCGGTGCTGATCGACCCGAAGAACATCAACGTCGGCGTGTGGCGGGACATCGCCATCGAGACCGACAAGCTGGTCTCCGAGGGCGTGCTCTTGGTGGTCGCCACCATCCGCTTCGACATGAAGCTGATCGAGGAGACCGCGGCCGTCAAGGGCATCAACATCAGCGTGACCTAATTAGGTCGCGAGGCGCTCCGGGGCTCACCCAATCGGGTCCGGCCCCGGAGCGTTTTCAACCCTTCAAGTTTTCGTTTTTCAACTCGTACGTTTTCGGATAGGAGATCAAATCATGGCGCTCGGAACGATGACCAGCATTTCGGCGAAGGCCTCCGTCGGCCCCGTTTTCCACGACCGAGTTTCTCAGGTGGGCGACGGCGCTTACACCTCGACCGGAACCACCGGCCTTCTGGCCAAGCTGCGCGCCCTCCGTGGGGATCAGCGCGCGATCATCTCCGTCACTGACTACAGCGTCGGCGCGAATTACTGCGTCTACAACCCGGCGACGGACAAGCTCAAGGTCTACGTCCGCACCACGGGCGTGGAGCTGGCCGACGGTTCCGACTCCGGGAGCACCTACCTCCTGCACATCGTCTCCGAGTAATCGGGGATACGGCACGCCTTCCACGACCTTCACACGAAAGAACCTGGAGAATTTCATCATGTTGATCCCAACGAAGTTCGAGGCGGGCGCGATCAACGACGCGGCCACGTCGACGCAGCTTTTCCGCGACATCGCCGACGATCTGGCGGCGGTCGCGGGCGCGCTCAATGGCGTGACGGCAGCGGCGGCGGCAGTCACCGCGGTCGCCGACGTGGCGGCCGTGGCGGCTGCGGCCCCGGCGGCGGCGGTTGTCGCCGACGCCAACGAGAGCACCGAGGCCGGTGCCGGGGCCCTGGCCAACGAGCTGAAGGCGAAATACAACGTGATGGTCACGGCCGTAGCGGAGCTGCGCACCCTGGCCGGCACCGTTCGCTCCTTGGTGAACGACATCAAGGCCAAGTACAACGCGAGCGTGACCCTCCAGAACGAGCTTCGCTCGGACGCCCCCTCGTCGGCGACCCTGAAGACCACGAACGCGTAATCGTTTGGGCTGGCGCCCCCTCTTAGCGGCGCCGTTTGGAACTAACTTTGGGCCGCCCTTCGGGGCGGCCTTTTGTTATCTGGGCGCCCGGCGCATTGTTGTCCGTGTTAATGTATATTGAATCGGTTCGATATACATTCCCACGAAAGGCAACAGAGACCAATGGCAAACGAGAAGGCCCGCACCGACAAAGATGAAACGTTCCTCGTGCGTTTGAAGCCGCGCGACGTTCGCAAGGGCTACTTGATGGGCAGCTACACCGTTTTCGGGATCCGCTTCTTGGAGTCGCGAGGCTGGCACCGCGTCAAGCGGACCTTGGTCACGGCGAGCAACAAAGACGCCGGCAAGACGATCAGCGTCGACTTGATCGATTATCTGTCGAAGGTTCACCAGAAGAACGACAATCCCGAAAGCCCTCTCGCGTTCGACATTTGCACCGAGGCCGAGGCGCGGGAGATCGACAAGAAGGAACGGCGCGCGAAGGCGGCCAAGAAGACCGCCACGGCTCGGGATCCGTTCGACGTCAGCAGCGGCGCGAACGATCTGAGCGTCGAGGATCTCAACGGCGGACGCTCGGACGATGACGAGGAGGACGACGAGGAAGAGGAGGAGCGTCCCGCGCGAAGGCGCTAAAGGCCCTCCGCCCGCGCGCCCGGCCGCCGAATATGGCGCCGGGCGCGGGCGACTCGCGCTAAGCTCTTAGAGTGCCGCTGGCAATCGACAAGGTAAACGGCGCGACGCTGGCCAATGGCAAGCTCGCGCTTTGGGCGCTGGCCCGAACCCCGGCGGACGATTCGCCGGCCGGCATGCTCGTGGACCTCGCGGCCGCGTCATATGAGATTTTCAGCTCGTCGTATGTAAGCGTCAAGGCGAAGGCGGCTCTCAATGTCGTGGACGCTCCCTCCACCGGGAACCGCGCCGGCCTTGGGCACTACGTCGCGACGTGGGCGCCCGGTTCGGCCACCGTGGGGACGTATTATGTGCGCTGGTATTACAAGGTCGAAAGCACCGACGCGGAGGCCTACTTCGACCAAGAGATCGAGCTGGTCGCGCTGCCCTACAAGCCGGGCGCCTCGCACTATTGCACGGTCCAGGATCTCCGCGATCAGGGCTTGCCGAGTTCAGGCTCGAACGCGGTCACGGACGCGCAAGCGCAGCGTCTGATCGAGCGCGCGAGCCGGTACGCGGAGCACTTCACCGGCCGAGGCGCTGGTGCGTTCGAGGCGCAATTCAAAAGCGTGCGCGTCAACGGCAACGGCTCGCGCGCGCTGCAAATCCGGGAGCCGATCGTGGGGCTCTCCCACGTCTCAGTCGTGATCGACAACGTCTCCGGACAAAGCGATCTCGCGATCATCGCCTCGTTCCTGAAGATTTACAACCGGCACTTGACTAGCGGCCTCATGTCGCCGGACGACCGCGAAAATCCGAAGCTGGAGTTTGTCCACGGCAACGATCTCGGCGGAGTGAACTACCCGGCCGGCGCGTCCGGGTACCGGCTCACGGAGCTGATCTGGCCGCGCGGTCAGCAAAACGTCGAGCTTCAAGGCCTGTTCGGCTACACCGAGCCGGATGGCTCTTTCACGGGCGGCGTGCCCGCGATGTTGCGCGAGGCGGTCCAGCTCCTCGCGTTTCGCAACCTGCCGTCGATGGGTGGATCGGATCGAGCGGCTGCCCTTCGCGAGACACGTTTGACTTTGGAGGCGACGCGAGATCAGAGCCAGCAGTTCGCCGCGCCGGGCACAGGAGTCGAGACCGGGCTGACCGCGACCTTCACGGGGGACCCGAGCATCGACGCCCTTCTCGTGCAGTTCGCCCGTCCGCCGCAGTTTGGAGCGGCCTAATCGTGTATCGCGGCAGACTAATATTTCCGTTCACGATCGAATTGGCACAACTCGACATCGAGGGCACGGCCGCGGACCCCGACGGCGCCGGCCCGAAGACTTCGGGCTACGATGCCGACTTCGCCGAACCGGCCGTGCTGCCCAGCTCGGACAAGCTCGGCACGTCCGCGCGCGCGGAGAAGACGCTGATCAAGGTGGCTGGACAGTTCGGATCCACGGATGCCTTCGCTGATCTGCAAGAGGCCCCGACAGGCAACCTCGCGCCGACGGAGTTTACCGTCCTGTTCCACTTTCGTGACCTCGAAGCGGCGGGGCTCGTGGAATCCGGTACAGGGACCGCCAAGATCAAGATCGGGGACCGGATGAACGCGGTCTATGACTACAAGACCGGCGCCCTCATCCAGAAAATCCGCAACCCTCCGGGCGCCTTCGTCGTGAAGGCAAAGCCGATTTTCGGGCTGCACATGCGGCGTAATCTTCTGGAGGTGCACTTCCGATCGCGCGACCCGGGAGCGGCGTAGTCGTGGCCGGCACCATCGGGCCGTGGGGCGCCGCGGTCAAAGCGCTGGCGCAGTGGCCGAGCAATCTCGCTCAGGCGAAGCGCCGCGCGCTCCTGCAAGAGGCGCAGTTTTTCCGAACCAAGATCGTGGAGGGGCTACGCGAACAAGCTCCAGGAGGCAAGGCCTTCAAGCCGCTCTCCACGCACACGATCATGCTTCGCCAGGCCCTGGGTTTCAAAGGGACGAAAGCGCTTCTACGCCGCGCGGACCTTCGCAACTCCATCGCCGTGAAAGAGCTGCACACGGCGGACGATTCGATCTTCGTGGGCGTCTTGCGGACGGCGAAAAACAGCAAGGGTGGCGAGCTGGTAGACGTGGCGCGCCTGAACGAGGAGGGCTCGAAGCCGATCGTCATCAAAATCACGCCGAAGATGCAGGCATTCCTGGCCGCGGCGTTTCGCAGGGCTGGCGCGGCCGCCAATCGAATGGGGCCACCCAAGCCCTCGACCGGCGTGATCGTCGTTCAGATTCCGGCGCGCCCCTTCATGGGTCCGGTGTTCGAGAAGTACGGCGAAGCTACCGAGGCGTCTAAGCGGTTCGCGGAGCGAGTGCGCAAAGAGATGAAGGGCGTCGGCCCGTGGGGTACGCTGAAAGGTACAATCTGACATGCCCGTTCCTGTGCCGACCTTCACCTCGTGCGCGCCCGCCACCATCTTCACGGGTGGGCAGTTCGTCACGATCACGGGCTCAAACTTCCGGACGGCGTACCCGCTTCCGGATCTCGACGGCCCGATCCCGACCCCGCCGCCCACGGTCTCCGTCCAATTCGATGGCGTCGAGGCCGAGAGAGTGGCCGTATTCTCGGCTACGGAGTTGACGTGTATCGCCCCGCCGCACGACCCGGGTACCGCTACGATCGTGATCCGGAACCTGGACGAGGACGGCAACCCCATCTCCGGTCAGATCGTCACGGCCGCGGCGGGCGTCACCTACGCGCGGGCGGACTTGTCCGTCGAAGACGACTTCACGCGCGTCACGCGCGCGCTCGCCCAGCTCTTGAAACGGCAGACGATCGAGAACGTCGTGATCACGAAGGACACAGACTTTTCTGAACGGGCCGGAGAGGTAGATTTCAACGTCGTCGACGTCGCCAATTTGCCGGCCCTCGTGATCGGGTTGCCGACTACGAAAGAGGATCTCTTCTACGATCTGGATCTGACCCCCGAGATCGTTCGCGGGGACGTGTACGATCAACGCCGCTATATGCGGACGGTCGACATCACCTGGAAAGTTTCCGGCTTCGACGACAAGTCGATCCGCGCATCGAATTTGTTGGCATTGGTACAGAAGGTTTTCAACATCAACGATTGGCTTTACGTCGATGTCGATCCGACCGACGCCTCGAAGGGCCAGGTCCGCTACGAAATGGACGCGGGAGATTTCGGCTTCGCAGGCGCCCCGGGAAACTCGAACGTTCGCATGTTCGCGGGCGAGGTGATGATTCGCGGCTTCACGTTCGAGGACGTGGCGAGCTTCCCGGGCTCGATGATCGGATCTACCGGCGGCGTCGTCACGACCGACCCGACGGTGACCTCCGAGAATATATAGAACCGAAGGGAAACGCGCCGCCGCCGCGCGTTTTAGGCCCTTAGCTTTAGGCAGTTGCGCTATCGTCAAAGGACCATGGTCACCTTGACGAATCGTTCGCGAACGTCCGCGATCATCATCTCGCTTCCGACGTCGTTCGGTACCGTGCCGCACACGCACCGCTCGGTGGATCGCAACTTGGACGGCGAGGTCGGCGTGCGCGTGACGGAGCGTGAGCTTTGCGACTCCGTGCACATCATGCCCGGCGAAACCTCGCGGCCGCTGCCGGACGAGGCGGCGGAGCTTCCCGAGGTCAGGGCGCAGGGACGGTACCTCACCGTGTCCCACGTTACGGAATAATCCGGCGCCGATCATTCACGCTTCCCAAACCGACCAACGTCTTTAGGAGAACCGGCCAATGTCGAATCAGTTGCTCGCCAGCAAAATCACCGTCGAGGAGGAACAGCCCGGGATCCGCGCGATCCCGACGCTCAACACGTTCGTGATGGGCTTCCTCGGGACGGCGAAGCAGGGCCCGGTGGGGACCGCGACGCTGGTCAGCTCGTTCGCCGAGTTCGTGAAGATCTTCGGCTCGTATCTCTCGGGGTCCGATCTCGTGTCGGCCGTGGAGGGCTTCTTCAACGACGGCGGCACCAGCGCATGGATCGTTCGCACGGTCCATTACAGCGACATCACCGACGCCTCGACCAAGACGAGCGCGGCCGGAACGGTCAACATCGCGGACTCCGCGCCCGCGACGACGCTGACGATCAACGCGAAATACGACGGCACCTATGCTGCCGGCCTGAAGATCCGGATTGCCGCGGCCACCTCGGGCAACGCGGCCGAGTTCAACCTTTCGGTCGAGGACACGTCCGGCCTGACGCTGGAGACCTATCCGAACCTCAGCATGTCGACCAGCTCCGCGCGGTTCGTCGAGACGATCGTGAACGATCCGATCTCCGGCTCTTTCCGGATCGCGGCGGACGCGGTCCTCACGACGCGCCCCGTGAACATCCTTTCGGCGGCCCTCTCGGGCGGAGCGGACGGTCTCGGCTCCATCGCTGACGCCGACTATTCGGGCAGCGCCGCGAGCGCTACGGGCCTTCGCGCGTTCGACGTCGTGGACGATCTGACCGTCCTCGCGGTCCCCGGAATCGCGACGTCCGCGGTTCACAACGCGATGCTGACCTACGCCGAGTCCACGCGCAGCGGGCAGGTGTTCGCCATCCTCGATCCGCCTTCGGGCGTCAGCTATTCGGCCATGGTCACCTATGTCAACTCGACGGCGGCGATCGGTGGGCTCTCGGAGTTCGGCGCTATCTACTGGCCCCGCATCAAGGTCCAGAACCCTTCGACCGCGATCTACGGCAACGTCACGGAGATCACGATCTCCCCGTCCGGCGACATCGCCGGCATGATGGCCCGGAACGACAACGCGAAGAACGGCGGCGTGTGGACCACCCCGGCCGGCACCGAGGAGGGGAAGCTCCCCCGCTGCGTCGGCGTGGAGAACACCGACGTGTTGAAGGAGGAGATCCGAGATGTCCTCTTTCCCCAGCGCATCAACCCGATCACGACGATGAAGGGGTTCCCCCGCTTCGTCGACGGGGCCCGGACGCTCAAGGCCTCCGGAAACTTCCCAACGATCGCGCAGCGCCGCGGCGTCTCGTTCGTCGAGCGCTCGGTGAAGCTGGGCCTCCAGTTCGCGCGCCACAAGAACAACACGCCCTCGCTCCGCGCGAGCCTATACCGCTCGGTCTATTCCTTCCTCAAGGATCAGATGAGCGTGGGCGCCTTCGCCAGCAACGACCCCGCCACGGCGTTCTTCGTCGACTTCGGCGACGCGCTCAACCCGCCTCAGCAGAAGAACACGATCATCGGCCGCATCGGGATCGCGACCGTGCAGCCGGCCGAATACATCCGGCTGAAATTCTCCCAGGATACGCGGGCAATCGATGCCGCCCTCAAAGGCTAAGCGGCTCGCGGACCTCTAGTCTCAACCTTCAAGACCAAACAAAAGGCAAATCACAATGATCGTCGGCAGCCCTCGAACCTTCGACAAGAAATTCAGCTTCGTCGTCCAGATCGACAACTTCACGTCGTTCGGGTTCTCGAAGTGCTCGGCCCTGGAGATGGAGGTCGCCGAGATCAAGCACTTCGAGGGCGGCACCCTCATCCCGAACAAGAGCGCCGGGCGCGTCGACTTCAAAGACATCACCTTGGAGCGCGGCGCGACCCGCGACCTGGACATGTTCCTTTGGATGCAGCAGGTTGCGAACGCCCCCGCGAACATCGGCGTGAAGGAGGTGCTCTACAAGCGCCACCTCGATATCGTTCAGCTCGACCGCGATGGCTCGCCGCTGAAGCGCTGGAGCCTCTTCAACGCCTGGCCGAAGTCGTTCACGGCCGGCGAGTGGGACAACGGCGCCGACGAGAACGTGATCGAGAAGATGGTTCTCTGCTACGATTATTTCGTTCGAACCCTGTAAGCCGACTCACGGATATTTTCGCGGCGGCCGTCCTTCGGGGTGGCCGTCGGCGTTTTAAGGCCCTAGTAAATTTTTGTGTGCTAAAGTCTTAACCATGGCTGACATCACCCTCCCGTCCGGCTTGAAGCTCCAGATCCGCGGTTTGAAGGGTAAGGAGCTGAAGATCTTGCAGGACAAGACCTCGCTCCGGACCGGCACGATCGGCGAGCGCATCTTCTCCGCCTGCACCGTTTCCGTTCTCGACCCCGGGATCTACTCGTTCAAGGATGGGCCCGCCGGCCCTGTCGTCACGTGGGACGACGTCCTCTTGGGAGATCGGTTCGCGCTCATGCTCGCGATCCGCTCTGCCACCTTCGGCGCTGCCTTCCCGTTTAAGGTCACCTGCCGCCACTGCGATGAAAGCTACGAGTGGCAGTTGAATTTGACCGATCTCCCCGTCAAGGCCCTCGCGCCCGAGGACGTGGCCGTGCTCAAGGCGGGCGAGTCCCTCACGGCTCGGCTTCCGTCGACGCAAGCTCTCGTCAAGTTCCGCCTGGCGACGGGCAAGGATGAGCGCGCCGTGGCCAAGGCCAAGACCGAGCCGAACGCGATCCTTTCGATGCTGGCCCTCCGCATCTCCGAGATCGACGGCGTGGATAACGTCCGGGCGTTCCTGGACGACGCGGAGCTGGCGGATCTGATTTCCCTTCTCGGTGAGATGGACAAGCGCGATTGTGGCGTGGAGACGACCATCGAGACCGCGTGCGAGCACTGCGATCGAATCAACGAGGTGGGGCTTCCGCTCGGGGAAAATTTTTGGGGGTTGAAGAAGGGCTAGGCGCCGCCTTCCCCCTTCTTCCGGAGGATTGGCTCGACTCCGCGATCTTCAAGCTCTGCTATCACCAGCACGGTGGCTCCGGCCTCAGCTTCACGGCCTCGGACGTCGAGGACATGGAGTTCTCCCGCATCATTCGGTTTTGCGAGCGTCTGGACGAACAGCGCGAGGCCGAGGCCGCGGCACTGCGCCGGCCCACGTGATAAGCTAAAGGCTTAGGTCAAATGGGCACCAGCACGCGCATAGCCGGATCGCCCCAAATGAGGTTAACGCGTCGTGCTTAATGCACTAGGACTCGGCTTCATTTTCCAGGCGAAGGACGAGGCCTCGGAGGTGATCCACAAGCTCCACGAGGGCGTGGAGGAACTGGAGCACGCCGGCCACAAGGCGCACCATTCGATCCTGCAATCGATCGGCATGAGCGGCAAGGCGATCGCCGGCATGGCCCTCGCCGTGGGGGGCGCCGCCGCCGTGGGGGCGTGGGAGTTCGCCGAAGCAAGCGAGCGGTTCGGGAGCGCCATCCGACAGGCCGGCGTCGCCGCCCACGCCACGACGGAGGAGTTGGAGGAATTCGAGGCCATGGCGAAGAGCCGGGCGTTCGACGCCCTCAAGGGCTCCGCCGTCGAGACGGCGCAGGTTCTCGCGGAGCTGGCGAAAGAGGGCTACAACCTCGAAGAGAGTGGCCAGGCCCTCGATGGAACGCTGAACCTGATGAGGATCTCCATGGGCGCGCTCGGCGCCAAGGAGGCCGCGGGCCTGGTGAACGACACCCTCGGACAGTTCGGCATGAAGGCGGACGAGGCGGGAGAGTTGGCGGATAAGCTCGCCTTCGCCATGGGTCATTTCGGCTTCCGAGCCGAGGAGCTTTCGGGCGTGATGTCCGGGCTTGCTTCGGGCGCCAAGCTCACGAACTCCTCGCTCGACGACACCCTGATCGGCGTCGGCTTGATCAAGCAAGTTTTCCCGAGCGCGACCAAGGCCGCTAGCGCGATGAACGTGGCGCTTCAACAGCTCGCCAGCACGCACACGCAAAAAGAGTTGGCTGGCATCGGCGTCGCGGTGAAGGACACCCACGGGAAGATGCTGCCGCTTCTCGACGTGATGAAGAATCTTGCCGCGCGCACGCAGCACATGACCGAAGCGCAGATCTCCCACCAGCTCGCGACGATTGGATCCTCGCGCGCCGCCGGTGGCCTGTCGGTCATCATCGACGCCTTGAAGAAGGGCGTCACCGATTCGTCCGGCGTCCTGCACACGGGCGCCGACGCCCTAGCCTACTATCGGAAGCAGCTCACCGAAACGGACGGCACGGCTAAGCGAATGGCTGACATGCTCGGGGACGACCTCGGCGGTGCGCTGAAGGCCTTGAAGGGGGCCCTCAGCAACGCGGCCGTCGGGCTCGGCTCCATGTTCGAAGGTGGTTTCAAGACCGGGGTCCAAAACCTGAACCTCTTGGTGCGCGGCCTCACCCAGCTTTTCACCCAAGGAGGCTTCTCCGGCGACGTCAAGGATGCGCTAGACAAGCACCTCGGGATCAAAGAGTTCGCAATCCAGACGTTCATTTGGATCGAGCGAATCAAAAACTTTTTCACCAACCTCGGCGAATCGTTTCAAACGGCGTTCGCGCCGTTCAAGCCCATCCTCTCGGAGATCGCCGACGCGTTCGGATTCCTCGGCCAAGAGCTGGGTCTCACCGGACAAGGGGCCGACGACAACGCCTCGAAATGGGACTCGTTCGGCGCGGCCGGTGCGAGGGTGGGCGCCCTTCTCGCCGAGGTGGCGGGCGTGATTTTGCCGCTCGTGAAGTGGGCGATCCTGGGAGTTGCCGGAGGCGTCCAGGTCGCTAAAGATCTCTGGGAAAGCTTCGGCGACACCATCGGCAGCGTTTGGGGCCTCCTGTCCGGCTTCGTCCGCGTCGTCGCCGGCCTCTTCTCGGGGAATTGGAAAATGGTTTGGGACGGCGTGATCGATGTCGTCGCGAATGCGGCGTTGGCCATGGTGAACATCATCATGGGGATCGCCGGATGGATCGGTAAGGCCGTGGACAAGATCGGCGGGATGTTCGGGAAGGACCTCGGCATCAAGGGCGGCTTGGATGAGCTGAAGAAGGAGTGGACCGGCAACATCAAATTCGGCGCGAATGAGTTGAAGGCCGTTGTCCAGGGCGAGCCCTCGCCCGCCAAAGCGGCGATCGAAGGTCAGGCCAAGGCGAGCGGCGCCGCAATGGTGGGGGCCGTAGGATCTGCCGAGGGCAGCGAACAACACGTGCACTCGCACGTCAGCCTCCACGTCGACGGAGAGAAGATCGCCGAGGCGACCGCATCGGCCAAGCGCTCGGCCGGAGCCCGCTCGTTCCGCCACGTGCCCGCACACGAGGGAGGTTTCTAAGTCGTGCCCGCCACCATCGCAGACGTGAACGCCGCCGGGGGCGCCATCCAGCAGCGCGCGCCGCGGATGTATCTCCAGGATCTTCAGACGCTCGAAATCGTAGAGGCCCAATTCAACCCGGCCAAGCTCAACGAGGTCTTGGCCGTCGACTGGAACCGCCTCGTCTCGCCGGGCAACAGCCACCGGCGGATGCAATACAGCTACACCGATAACCACAAGGTCACTTTTGAGCTGATCTTCGACGCTCTCCAGGCCGGCAACGTGACCGACATGGAGGACGCGCGCCGGTTCTTGTTCTCGCTCTGCTACGCCAAGAAGGGCGCCCAGAACATCCGAGAGGGCGAGGCGACGCGCGTGCTTTTCGTTTGGCCAAACCTCTTCACCATGACGTGCGTGATGACCAACGTCGCGTTCGAGCATACGGCTTTCAACCTCGCCGGACAGCCGATCTACTCGACCGCGAAGATCGCGATCGAGGAGATTCGCGACGCGCGCCTCTACTCCGAGGACGTTCGCGCCACCGGCACCCAGCGCACCTCCGCCTCGTCTCAGGCCAACACGACCGCCGGACCGCCCGGTCAAAAGGTGTAAGGCATATGACGGACTATTCACGCTATCTTTTCTGCCAAGGCATTACCGACGCCGCCGGCCGGCTCTTCCTCACCGACCGCGTGCCGTTCCGATTCGTCGAGCGCTCCGACAACCGGACGCACGTCGTGACCGAGGGAGACGACCTGTTCGGGCTGGCGGATCGCTACTTCACCGGCCTTCCGCGCCCGAGTCAATTTTTCTGGCTTCTGGCGGACTTCCAGCCGGAGCCTATCTTCGATCCGACCCTCCGACTCGCGATCGGGCGCCAGCTCGTGATCCCGAGCGTGCGCATGGTAGTCGAGGAAATTCTCAACGAGAGCCGACGTCCAGACTTCTTGGGCTAAGTCATGGCTTTCAACCCTTCCAACACCGATCGGCCGTTCTTCACGGTGAAGGTAATCCCCGAAGGGAAAGGGGCTGTCTCCGTCGATCTGTCCGATTCGATCGTCTCGTTCGAGTTCACTGATGCGGAGAAGAAGGCCGACCTTTTGAAGCTCAAGATCAACAACTTCGATCTAGCTTTCTTCGATGATCCGATTCTGCGCAAAGGCAACATCATCGAGTTCACTTTCGGATATCCAGGCCGCACCGCGCCCCCACGCCAGTGCGTGATCCAATCGGTCAAGGGCGGCCGAACGCTGGCCGTACAGGCGCACGCGCTCTCTATGTTGATGCACAAGGTGAAGCGCACCCGGACCTGGGAAAACTACACGCTCGCCGAGATCGCAGCCAAAATCGCCGGAGAGTACGGCGAACAGCTCGGCGTACCGGGCGGCTATGACAAAGACAACATCGCGATCGAGGCCGAGCTAGATCGCAAGGTCCCGCACCGGCACCAAGCCTCCCAAACGGACGCCGAGTTTTTGAGCCGTCTAGCGAAGCGGTACGGGCTGGAGTTCTACGTCGACTCCCGCGGCCTGCATTTCAAGCGCCGAAACATGAAACAGCGGCCGGTCCGCGAGATCACGTGGTACAACGGCGAGGGCGATTTCCTGGACTTCGACATCGAGAACGACATCACGCGGAAGCCCGGCGCCGTGACCCTCAAGGGCATCGATCCTCTGACCAAGAAGACGATCTCACATCGCGCGGACAACGACTCTACGAAGCGCTCCGGACTCGCTCCCGTGGTCGAGATCATAGACCCGCGAACGGGCCTCGCCTCCCTTCAGGCGCGACACGCCGAGGAGGACACGAACCATTCGACGGAGACCAGCGCCGCCGCGATCAAGGCGCAGGCGGCCGGGGCGTTCCAGCAAACGCAACAGACGACGGTCAAAATGTCGTTCAAGATCATCGGAGATCCCGACGTCGCGGGGAAGAGGGTGATAACGTTCAAGGGGCTGGGAAAGCGCATCTCCGGCAATTACTACGTGAACGAGGTGACCCACACGATCGATTCGTCTGGCGGCTATATCACCGCCGGCAAGGCGCACACAGACGGGCACGGCGGTTACGGCGCCCAGAACGTGGCCAGCAAGGCGGCGCTCAATGACAAAGGCGTCGGGAAGCGGCCGGAACAGATCGAGAAGGTCGACCCACGCACCGGCGAGCGGCACGTGGAATTCCGCCACTCGGGCGACGAGCCGCACACTTAGCCGCCCAAAGGAGCAACGCGCGTGTACGACGAGAACGGAGAGCGAAAGTATTTCGGGATCTACGGCGCGACCGTCGTCGACAACGCGGATCCCGAGGCGCTGGGGCGCGTGAGGTTCAGGATCGACGGAATGATCGAGCCGTCGAGCGGCTGGGCTTTTCCGGCCGCGCCCGGCGGCGCCGCGCAAAACGGGGTCCGGGACGTGCCCAAGAAGGGCGCGACCGTTCACGCCTTCTTCGTGAACGGCGATATCGATCAGCCGCGGTTCATGGGTGGATGGCACGGTCGGGGCGAATCTCCGACGCAGACCCCGGCCCCGGCCAACGCGGACAGGGTTAAGATCTACGAAACGGATCGCTTCCTGATCGTCTTGAACGGAATCGGCGGCAGCGAAGAAATTTTGATTACCGACAAAACAAGCGGTGATAAAGTTTCTATGCGGCCCTCGCAGCTCACGATTCAAAGCGCGGCCAAGGTTACGGTCAAAGCGCCGCAGATCGAGATCGGAGATGACGGTCTAGGGAACGCGCCGCTGATAAACGGCGTGGTACTGGCGTCCGGGATCGATCCGTTGACCGGTCTGACGTACGGCGCTTTGGGCTCTGCTAGCTCGGTCGTGACGGCCAAGAAGGCGTAGAATCAGGCGATGGCCCTCAATGCCGACGTTCTAGGCTCCCTCATACGGACCAAGGTCGAGGCGCTATCGGCCGACGACGTGCGGGCGCGCGATCCGCTTTTCAAAGCCATCGCCGAAGCCCTGATCGAGCACATAACGAGCGCGGGACTCGTGACGGTCACGGTCGCCAGCGTCTCGGGCGTGACCAGCGGGGCGGGCGTCTCGGGGCCCGGCACCGGCACCGGCACGATTTCCTAAGCCGCAAACCATAAGCCGGTAAGGCTTTGGTATGCTGGATGGACAATGGGAGCCATCCTCACGCCCGACTCTGGCGCGCCCCAATCTCCCACCGATCCGATCGTATTCGACGTTACGGACGCCGATGAGGCGCTGACGGACCTTCTGATCAGCCTCCGACACGACACAGGGATCGTCGAACTGGTGCACGATGGGACCGCCTTCACCGCCTTCTATTCGGCGGGGTCGACGCGCACCCCCATCACGGACGGGTTCCGGTTCTCGATCGTGCGCGTGGGCGGTTGGACGGATGCCAGTGTCTCGATCTCCGCTTATCCGTTCGCGGGCACCGGAGTCGGCCTGATTAACTTCTCATCTGATTTCGAGGTGCTCGAAGATCCTCCGGGAGAGGATGTCGCGCTCGCGGTAACAGGTGTCACGGGCGGCACGTATGGCGACGCCGCGCACGTGGGCCGGTTCACGACCGATTCCAAGGGACGACTCTCGGACGCGTCGAGCATCACGATCTCCATTCCCTCGACGGCGATCTCCGATTCGACCTCCGCCGGCCGGGCGCTCTTGACGGCGGCCAACGCCGCCGCCCAGCGCACGGCGCTGGGTCTCGTGATCGGAACCGACGTTCAGGCTCAAGACGCCGAATTGTCCGCGATCGCCGGCCTGGCCTCGGCCGCGAACAAGCTCCCGTATTTCACCGGCTCGGGCACGGCCGCGC
>Ga0068859_100000409_pt1 | contig 42671 bp, 34 predicted proteins | sample KBSSwiS22_FD_66585 | JGI IMG/M metagenome (GOLD analysis project Ga0068859, IMG submission 66585) | Switchgrass rhizosphere microbial communities from Kellogg Biological Station, Michigan, USA - KBS Switchgrass S2-2 | ecosystem: Host-associated > Plants > Roots > Rhizosphere > Soil ... | reverse complement strand
CAGCGGTCGCACACGGGCACCGGCCGGAGGGTTCTCGGCGAGCGCGGCCAGGTAGTCGAGACGGCCGGCCGCGACGATCTGTCCTGCGCCGTTGCGGTTGGCAGGCGTCAGGCCGGCCGCCTCGATCCCCCCGGCAACCACATCGGGATCGCCGCCGAGCAAGGCAGACATCCCGGTGGGTTCGATGGCGCAGGCTGCCGCCATCTCGGCTCCGCGGCGGGCGGCGAGGGCGACGGCGTCGGTGGTGCTCAACGCGCCGGATAGCGCGGCAGCGGTCAGTTCGCCGACCGAATGCCCGGCGATGACCCGCTCGGCCTGCCCGTCCAGCCCGAGGCGCGTCCCGACGATCAGGCCGAGTGCGACGAGCAGGGGCTGGGTGACGGCGGTGTCCTTGATCTCGTCGGCGTCGGCGGTGGTGCCGAGCCGGACGAGGTCCAGGCCGGACGCGGCGGAGAACGCGGCGAGTTCGTCGGCGACGCCCGGCAGCTCCAGCCACGGCGTCAGCATCCCCGGCGTCTGCGAGCCCTGTCCCGGTGCGAGTACGGCGATCACACCTACGACCATTCCCTCCGGGGCGAGCACCTCGCGAGCACGACGCGCACAGTCTTGTCTGCGCGCCGTTTGTAGGACTACGACAAGTCGCCCAGCCTGCCGAAGGTCAGTGCGATCTGGAGTGTGTACATTCCGCGCGGTTCCATGGGTGATTCCCCACAGACCTCGGCTATGCGCCGTAGCCGATAGCGCACGGTGTTGGCGTGGACGAACATCGCCCGGGCGGTGGATTCCAGCGCCCCACCGGTGGACAGGAACGTGGTCAGCGTGTCGAGCAGGACGTCGCCGGACTTGGCCAGCGGGACGTAGATGTGATCGACCAGCTGCTGCCGCGCCTCGAGGTCGCCGTCCAGTGCCCGCTCCGGCAGCAGGGCCTCACTGCTGACCGGACGCGGCGCGCCGACCCAGCCCGGGACGGCCCGGAGCCCGGCGAGCGCCGCCCTGGTCACCGCGCTGGCCTCGCTGACGTCCTCGGCCCGCGGCCCGACGACCACCGCCCCGTCGGCGAAGGCCCCGATGAAGTGGGCGGCCGCGCCGAGCGGGTCGCCGATGTTGCCCAGGACGATCACCAGGCGGCCGCCGTAGACGCCCGCGATGGCGTCCAGCCCGAGGCCGCGCGCGGTCGTGTGCACGGCGGTGAGCGCGTCCTCGGTGTTGCTCTCCGAGGCCGTCCCGACCAGGGCGGTCACGGGACCGGTGGAGCGCCAGCCGAGCGCCGCGAGCTGGCTGAGCGGGTCGCCGCTGATCGAGGCGCCACGGACGAGGCCGTCGATCACCAGCGCCTCCAGTCGCGCGTCCCACTGGCCGCGGCTCTCGGCGGCCTTGGCGTAGACGCGCGCCGCGGCGAAGGCGATCTCGCGGCTGAACCGCAGCAGGTCCTCGCGGATCTTGGGGCGCTCGTCCGCGTCGGCCAGACCGGGCAGTTCCACCTCGGCGACGTCGATCGTCTCGCGGATCAGTTCGACCGTCTGCTGCAGCGACACCGACCGGGCCATCGCGCGCGGAGCCGCCGCGAATACCTCACCGGTCAGCCGCAGCACGTCGTCGGGGCCGCGCAGCCATTCGACGAAGGAGGCGATGCCCGCCTGGGCGACGAGGCTCACCCACGAGCGCTGGTCCGGCGGCAGGGTCCGGAACCAGGCCAGCCGTTCGTCCATCCGGGCGACGGCGAGCGTGGCGATGCGTCCGCTGGCCTGCTCGACCAGGCGGACGGTCTGCTCGCGCGTCCCGTCTGCTGACATCCATCAAGGATCCCACGCCGATCAAGGGTGGCGCGTCCGGGTGAGCACCGCCAGCCGTCCCGCGAGCCCGACCGCGAAGACGATCAGCCCGGCGAGGACCGCGGTCCACGGCAGGCAGGCGACGAGCAGGACGCAGCCGAGGGCACCCGCCGCCTGCATCGCGCGCGGGTACCTGCGCTGCCGCTCGTCCTGGGTGAACGCGGCGGCGTTGGCGATCGCGTAGTAGACGAGCACCCCGAAGCTGGAGAAGCCGATCGCGTTGCGCAGGTCGGTGGTCAGGACGAGCACGCAGACCGCCGCGCCGAGCGCGACCTCGGCGTGGTGCGGCACCTGGAAGCGGGGGTGGACCGCGGCGAGAGTGCGGGGCAGGTCGCCGTTACGGGCCATCGCCAGCGCGGTCCGTCCCACTCCTGCGACGAGGGAGAGCAGCGCGCCGCCGCTGGCCAGCGCCGCACCGACCCGCACCACCGGCGCGAGCCCGCCGAACCCCACGGCGTGGACGGACGCGGCCAGCGGGGCGTCCGACGCCGCGAGCAGATCGGGCCCGGCAGCGGCGAGTGTGCTGATACCGACGGCGAGGTAGACGAGCACGGTGATCAGCAGCGCGACCAGGATCGCGCGGGGGATCGTCCGGCGCGGGTCGCGCACCTCCTCGCCCATCGTCGCGACGCGGGCGTAGCCGGCGAACGCGAAGAACAGCAGCGCGGCCGACTGCAGGATGCCGTAGGCGCCCTTGTCGGTGAGGTGGTCGATGCGGGCGACGTCGGCGTCACCGGATGTCCACAGCGCGACGACGACCACGGCCAGCACGGTCAGCGTGCCGGCGAGCAGGACGCGGGCCAGCGCGACCGTGCGGGTGATGCCGCGGTAGTTCAGGGCGGCGAGCAGGGCGACGACCGCTGCTGCCAGGCCGCGGCGCAGCCACGTCGGCGCGTCGTCGGGGACGGCGTACGTGGCGAACGTCAGCGCCATCGCCGCGCAGCTCGCGGTCTTGCCGATCACGAATCCCCAGCCGGCGGCGAACCCCCACCACGCGCCGAGGCGCTCGCGTCCGTAGACGTACGTGCCGCCGGATGCGGGGTACTCGGCGGCGAGCTGGGCGGACGCGGCCGCGTTGCAGTAGGCGACGAACGCAGCGATCGCCAGGCCGATCAGCAGGCCGCTGCCCGCCGCGCGGGCAGCGGGGGCGAACGCGCTGAAGACGCCCGCGCCGAGCATGGCGCCCAGGCCGACGACGACCGCGTCGCGCGTCCCGATCCGCCGGGCCAACTCCGCCATGGCCGCGCACCGTACCCGGCCCAGGTGAACCCCACTTCCCGGTTCGTGCGGCCCAGTCCGGGCGGCGCGGACGAGCCCACCGGCCGGGAGGTGGCGACTTCCCGGCTCGTGCGGCTCATTTCGAGCCGCGCGGACGAGCCACACCGGCCGGGAAGTGCAGTCAGGACGGGCGGTGGACCGGGTCCTTGCCCCAGGCGACGACGTCGTCCGCGGACCAGGTGTTGACGATGCTCGCGGTCTCGACACCGCAGCGGGCCGCACGTTCGGCGCCGTTGGTCTGCCAGTCGAGCTGGCCGGGGGCATGCGCGTCGGTGTCGATGGTGAACGTGCAGCCCGCCTCGACGGCCAGCCGCAGCAGTCGCTTGGGTGGGTCCAGACGTTCCGGACGGGAGTTGATCTCCACCGCCACCCCGAACTGCGCGCACGCGGCGAAGACCAGTTCGGCGTCGAACTCCGACTCCGGACGGGTGCCGCGCCCGCCGGTGACCAGCCGGCCGGTGCAGTGCCCGAGCACGTCCGTGTGCGGATTGGAGATCGCCGCGATCATGCGCGGGGTCATCTCCGCCGAGCTCATCCGCAGCTTGCTGTGCACGCTCGCCACGACGAGGTCCAGGCGTCCGAGCAGCGACGGCTTCTGGTCCAGCGAGCCGTCCTCGTTGATGTCGACCTCGATGCCGGTGAGGATCCGGAACGGGGCGAGGCGCTCGTTCAGTTCGGCCACCACGTCCAACTGCTGTTCGAGGCGTTCGGCGGACAGTCCGTTCGCGACCTTGAGCCGGGGGGAGTGATCGGTCAGGACGAGGTACTCGTGGCCGAGAGCACGTGCGGCGCGGGCCATTTCCTCGATCGGGCTTCCGCCGTCGGACCAGTCCGAGTGCGCATGGCAATCACCCTTGAGAGCCGTGCGGATGGCGGCGGTCGCCTCGTCCACCGGCCTGCCCTCGGTGGCGAGCAGGCGCCGCAGGTAGACCGGTTCCTCACCGGCGAGCGATTCGACGATGCACCGCGCGGTCACGTCGCCGATGCCGCCGATCTTGGTCAGTGTGCCCGCGGCGGCTCGCTCGGCGAGCTCGTCCGGCGGCAACTCATGCACCACGCCGGCCGCCCGGCGGAACGCCTTGACCCGGAAGGTCGGCTCCAGCGCCCGCTCGAGCAGGAAGGCGATCTGCTTCAGGTCCGCGACCGGATCACGAGGCTCCACGGTCACATTCTGGCCCGTCCGTGAGTAGCGTCGAAGTCAGGATCGCGACGGTTGAACTCGGCGCACTGACGGTCTCGGCCCAATGCCTGGGCTGCATGGGCATAAGCCAGAGCTACGGGCAGGGTGACTGGCGCATCGCGGACGCGCTGGCTCGAACAGAACGTCGCCGCACTGGAGGTAGTGCTGGACGAGGCCGACCTGGCCGAACTCAAGCCGCTGGCCGAGCAGGTCGTCGGCGCCCGCTACTGACGCCTACTTCGGCTCGGAGCCCCCCGAGACCGTGTAGGACCAGACCTCGCTGCTGATGCCCACGGGTGCCTGACGTTCGCCGCCGGCCGGGGTCGGGCCGCTGTGGCCCTGCCCGAACGCACGGGAGTTCAGCCAGGTCTGAAAGGACTCCTCGTCCTTCCAGCGGGTGATGACCAGCCAGGTCGTCCGCTCGTCGGTGGGCTGGAGCAGTTCGAAGCCTTCGAAGCCGGGCTGGTCGTCGACAGCACCGGCCCGCGCGGCGAAGCGCTTGGCAAGTTCGTCGCCGCTGTCGGCCGGCACGGTGATGGCGTTGATCTTGATGACAGTCACCTCACGATCCTTGCACGACGGAGCAGCAGGGGTATCAAGCCGCTATGGTGGGCGCACCTTGTCGGCAAGTCCGTTCTGCAACCCCGCCGGGCGGCCAGTGGAGGGACAGACAGATGACGCAGGGACCGCCGCCGTGGGGTCAGCAGCCCGGTCAGCAGCCGCCGTTCGGACAGCAGCCGCCACAGCAGCCGCCGCCCTACGGGCAGCCTCCCCAGCAGCCGCCGCAGCAGCCCTACGGACAGCCGCAGCAGCCGGCCCAGCCCCCGTACGGCCAGCCTCAGTACGGCCAGCCCCCGTACGGGCAACCTCCCCAGCAGGCACCGCAGCCGCCGTACGGCCAGCCCCAGTACGGGCAGCCGCCCCAGCAGCCACCGCAGTGGGGCGCGCCGCCGCCCGCCGGCGGTTCGGGCGGCTCGAAGACCTGGCTCTGGGCTGTTCTCGGTGTGGTGGTTCTGGCCGGTATCGCGGTGGGCGTCTTCTTCGCCACGAAGAGCGACGACAAGAAGCCGGCAGCCCAGAACGTGACGACCCCGGCCGTCACCACGCCAGCGGTGACCACGCCCGCGCCGCCGGTGACCTCGCCGGCGTTCCCGGAAACCTCCACCCCGCCGGTTACCGAGCCGCCGACGACTCCGGACGTCGACATCACCGCCGGCATGACCAACGCGGTGTCCTGCGACCAGGTCGCCTCCGTGGCCGGTGCCGGTGCGACCGTCGTCGGTGAGGCCAAGTTCCCGGCCGGCGTCCCGGAACCCGGCGGCTCGCTGGTGCTGGGCTGCGAGTTCAAGATCAGCCAGGGCGGTGTCGAGGCACCGGCGTTCATGGAGATCGTCACCGGCACGACCGCCGACGACTTCGCAGCGACCCTGACCGCCAAGAACTGGTCGGAGCTCAACAGCATCCCGGTCGGGTCCGTCACCGGCACCCTCTACAGCGAGGGCGGCGACGCCACCCACCTGATGGTCGTCGCCGAGCAGAAGCCCGGTGTCGTGGCGCTGTACATCGACGCTTCGGGCGGCTGAACCGGCCAGTTCGACGACGGTGCCGCCGGTGGGTCAGCCCACCGGCGGCACCGCTGTTATCGGCCCAAAATCCTCGCCGAAGTATTGGCACTCTTGGCATGAGAGTGCTAATTATTGAAAGTGCACGGTATGCCCCGCCACGGTGGCGAGGGCTGTGTGAGGAGGTGATTGCCGTGCTCCGCTTCGACCCCTTCCGTGACTTCGACCGGCTGACCGAGCAGGTTCTCGGGACCTCGTCCGGCACCGCCAGGGCTCCGCGGTTCATGCCGATGGACCTGTACCGGTCCGGCGACCACTACGTCCTGCATGCCGATCTGCCCGGTGTCGATCCCGGCTCCATCGACGTGAACGTCGAGAACAACACGCTGACGCTCAAGGCCGAGCGCAGCGAGCGCACCGAGGAGGCTGTCCAGTGGCTGACGAGCGAGCGGTTCGCCGGAAGGTTCCTCCGCCAGATCGCGCTCGGTGACGGCATCGACGCCGAACGGATCACGGCGACCTACACCAACGGCGTGCTGACAGTGACGCTGCCCGTGGCCGAGCGCGCCAGGCCGCGCCAGATCACGGTCAACGTGGACGACAAGTCCCAGCCCGCCGAGATCTCCGCCTGATCCGGTCCGACCGTCCTGCGGATGGTGCGCCCGGGCGCACCATCCGCAGGACAGATCAGGTGGTTAGGCGTCCCCGCCGATGGTGCCGGCGCCGGCAGCGTTGACGTCGGCCAGCCGATAGCGCTCGAACGCCTCCGCGGGGGCCTCCCGCTTCACCTCGCCGCGGCGGGCCAGCTGGGCCAGCGTCGCGACCACGATCGACTCGGCGTCGATGTGGAAGAAGCGACGCGCCGCACCGCGGGTGTCGGCGAAACCGAACCCGTCGGCCCCGAGCGAGGTGTAGTCGTTCGGCACCCAGCGGGCGATCTGGTCCGGGACCGCCCGCATGAAGTCGCTGACGGCGACGACCGGTCCGCGGGTCCCCTCCAGCGCCTGCGTGACGTACGGGACGGGCGCCTCACCGGCCGGGTGCAGCAGGGCGGCCTGCTCGCACTCGACCGCCTCGCGGCGCAACTCGTTCCAGGACGTGGCCGACCAGACGTCGGCGTCCACGCCCCACTCCTCGCCGAGGATCTCCTGCGCCCGCAGGGCCCACGGCAGGGCGACGCCCGAGGCCAGGATCTGCGCGCTGGGGGTACCTCCCGCTGGGATGCCGTTTTCTCCCGGCGGGGGAGGCCTGTCCGAGGACAGCGCGGGGGAGTACTTGTACAACCCCTTCAGCAACCCGGCCACGTCCAGGTCCGCCGGCTCGGCCGGCTGCAGGATCGGCTCGTTGTAGATCGTCAGGTAGTAGAAGACGTCCCGGTCCGTGACCGACGGGGTGTCGTACGCCCCGATGCCGTACATCCGCGCCAGGCCGGCCTTCACGATGTGCGCGATCTCGAACGAGAACGCCGGGTCGTAGTGCACGACCGCGGGATTCGTCGAGGCCAGCAGCGGGGAGTGCCCGTCCGCATGCTGCAGGCCCTCACCGGTCAGCGTCGTCCGTCCGGCCGTCGCACCCAGCACGAAGCCGCGGCCCAGCTGGTCGGCGAGCTGCCAGAACTGGTCGCCCGTGCGCTGGAAGCCGAACATCGAGTAGAAGATGTAGAACGGGATCATCGGCGTGCCGTGCGTGGCGTACGCCGTCGCGGCCGCGATGAGCGAGGCCGTGGACCCCGCCTCCGAGATCCCCTCGTGCAGGATCTGACCGGTCGCCGACTCCTTGTAGGACAGCAGCAGTTCGCGGTCGACCGCCTCGTACTCCTGTCCGTGCGGGCTGTAGATCTTGGCGGTCGGGAAGATCGCGTCCAGGCCGAAGGTGCGTGCCTCGTCGGGGATGATCGGGACGAACCGGTTGCCGATCTGCTTGTCCTTGATCAGGTCCTTGAAGAGCCGGACGGTCGCCATCGTGGTCGCGACCGCCTGCTTGCCGGACCCGGCCCGGAGTTCGCCGTAGACGTCGTCGGCCGGCTGCGGCAGCGGCTTGGAGCGCACGACCCGCTTGGGGGAGTGACCGCCGAGCGCCGCGCGGCGCTCCTTCATGTACTGGATCTCGTCGGACTTGTCGCCCGGGTGGTAGTACGGCGGTAGGTCGGCCTCGAGCGCCGAGTCCGGGATCGGCAGGTAAAGCCGGTCGCGGAACGCCTTCAGGTCGGCCTTGGACAGCTTCTTCATCTGGTGGGTCGCGTTGCGGCCCTCGAACGACTCGAGCGTCCAGCCCTTGATCGTGTGCGCGAGGATGACGGTCGGCTGCCCAGTGTGCTTGCTGGCCGCGTCGAACGCCGCGTAGACCTTGCGGTAGTCGTGCCCGCCGCGCGACAGCTTGCTGATCTGGTCGTCGCTCATGCTCTCGACCATCTTGCGCAGCCGCAGGTCGCTGCCGAAGAAGTGGTCGCGGATGTACTTGCCGGACTCGACGCTGTACGTCTGGAACTGACCGTCCGGTGTGGTGTTCATCTGGTTGACGAGCGCGCCGTCACCGTCCATCGCCAGCAGCGGATCCCAGTCGCGGCCCCAGATCACTTTGATGACGTTCCAGCCGGCGCCGCGGAAGTACGACTCCAACTCCTGGATGATCTTGCCGTTGCCGCGCACCGGGCCGTCCAGTCGCTGCAGGTTGCAGTTCACGACGAAGGTCAGGTTGTCGAGTTCCTCGCGGGCGGCCAGGCCGATGGCGCCGAGCGACTCGGGCTCGTCCATCTCGCCGTCGCCGAGGAAGGCCCACACGTGCGAGTTGGACGTGTCGGCGAGTCCCCGGGCGTGCAGGTAGCGGTTGAACCGCGCCTGGTAGATCGCGCCGATCGGGCCCAGGCCCATCGAGACGGTCGGGAACTCCCAGAACTCCGGCATCAGCCGCGGGTGCGGGTAGGACGACAGGCCGTACGGCGCCTTGGACTGCTCCTGCCGGAACCCGTCCAGGTGCTGCTCGGTCAGGCGCCCGAGCAGGTACGAGCGGGCGTAGACACCCGGCGCGGCGTGGCCCTGGAAGTAGATCTGGTCACCCATGCCGGACGCGTGGTCCTTGCCGTGGAAGAAATGGTTGTAGCCGACCTCGTAAAGGGAAGCGGCGCTCGCGTAGGACGCGATGTGCCCGCCGACGCCGACCGTCTTGTTGGCTCGGGACACCATGATCGCCGCGTTCCACCGGATGTACGCGCGGATGCGGCGCTCGATGTCCTCGTCGCCCGGGAACCACGGTTCGCGCTCGGGCGGGATGGTGTTGATGTAGTCGGTGCTGCGCAGGGCAGGGACGCCCACCTGTCGCTCCCGCGCTCGTTCGAGCAGCTTGAGCATGAGGAATCGCGCCCGCTGACGGCCATCGGAGTCGATGGCGGCGTCCAGGGATTCGATCCATTCACGGGTCTCGTCGGGATCGATGTCCGGGAGCTGATTCGGCAGTCCGTCGGTGATGATGCTGAATCGGTCGCGTGTCACAAACCCAGTGTGCTCTACTGCAGCCCGCTAAGGTCAGCACAGCAGTTACTTTCGGGTAGACGCAGAATGCGTCGACCATGATCGGCAGGAGGGCGTCGTCTTGACCTCGAACCCCGTCCCGGGGATCGCTGAACGTATGGGCCTGCGCCCAGACATGATCGTGATGGAATTCGGGTACGACGACGACGTCGACATGGATCTGCGCGACCTGATCGCCGACACCATCGGCGAGGATCTGCTCGACGAGGACTCCGACGAGGTCGCCGACATGGTGCTGGTCTGGTACCGCGACGGCGCCAGTGAAGCCGACAGCGACCTGGCCGACGTGCTGGTCGACGCCATCGGCCCGTTGGCCGACGACGGTGTCATCTGGCTGGTCACCCCCAAGCGCGGACGCACCGGCCACGTCGAGGCGTCGGACATCTCCGAGGCCGCTGCCATCGCCGGACTGTCGCAGACGTCCATCGCACCGCTCGGCGCGGACTGGGCGGGAACCCGCCTGGTCGGCCGCAAGTCACACGGAGGCAAGAGATGATCGAGGTCGGCAGCGAGGCGCCGGACTTCACCCTGCGCGACCAGAACAACGAGGAGTTCACCCTCTCCTCGTTCCGCGGCAAGCAGGCGGTGCTGATCATCTTCTACCCGCTGGCGTTCACGGGCATCTGCACCGGCGAGCTGTGCCAGGTGCGCGATGACCCCTCGGCGTTCCAGACCGACGCCGTGCAGACGGTGACGATCAGCGTCGACTCGGTCTTCTCGCACAAGGTCTTCAGCGAGAAGGAGGGCTACGAGTTCCCGCTGCTCGCGGACTTCTATCCGCACGGCGGCGTGGCCCAGCTCTACGGCGTCTTCAACGAGACGACCGGCTTCGCGAACCGCGGGACGTTCCTGGTCGACACCGACGGCATCGTCCGCTTCGCCGAACTCAACCAGCCCGGCGAAGGCCGCGACCCCGACGCCTGGCGCGAGGCGATCAAGGCCCTCTGAGTTCGGCCTAGACCTCGTCCTGGTCGATGATGACCGGCTTGACGGGTGGCTCGGGCGCTGCGAGCTTCGGCGTCCCGTCCTGGACGTCCATCCGGGGCACCTTCCCGTCGGCCATCGCCAGTTCCCAGAGGTAATCGTTGTAGGAGCCGTGGTAGGCGTCCTGGCTGCGGGAGAGTCCGGCAGCGGTCGTCTCCGCATTGCGGCCTCGACGGCGGCCCACCGCGCCCTCGCCCAGTTCCACCCCGTCCGGGACCTCGAGCCGGTGCCCGTACCGATCGGCCAGCGCGGCGGCGCGCCTGATGCGTTCCTGTTCGATCGGGCTCCGGGCGGCGAGTTCACCCGGTGTACGGAGCTCGATCGCCCCGTCGGCGTGCGCCGGGGCGGTGCCCGGCAGCAGCTGCGCGGCGTCCCCCCGTGACGGCAGCGCGTCCGGGTCGATGCCGAGGAACCTGCGCTGGGCGTCACGCACCTCGTACCGGCTGACCAGCAGCGGTGCCGCCAGTGCGAGCAGCGCGAAGACGTACCACTGGATGACGTAGGCGAGGTGCTGCCATTCGTAGGCGCCGCCGGCCGGGTTCGACAGGTCGGGTGCCGGCAGCGCCTGCAGGCCGCCGGCCCCGGGTTGGCCCGCGTCCAGCGCGAGGTAGGCATCGTAGACCGGGCTGCCCAGCCGGGCCGCCTGCTCGGCCGGGTTGATCGACTGCAGTTCGGCCGACGGCAGTTCGGCGGCGTGATCGGTGCTGGTCGAGGCCATCGCCAGCCGTCCGGTCAGGCTGACCGTCCCGGTCGGTGAGGGCTGGACGGACGCCGGCGGTTCCCCGTCGGAAGCGACGAACCCGCGCACGACCAGCAGCGCCGTGCCCTCCGGCGTCCGCAGCGTGTCCAGGACGTAGAAGCCGTTCGTGTCCTGCACCTGGACGTTGCGGACGAACGACGTGCCGCCGACGTACGTCCCGGTGATCGTCACCCTGCGGAACCGGATCGTGTTCTCGTCCGGCGACGAACCGCTGCCGGCGGCGGGCAGGTGCATCTCGGCGAGTGGGACGGTGCCCGTGTGCGCGTTCGCGGTCAGCAGGTCGTTGAGGCGGACGGACTCGCGGTACCGTGCGATCTGCCACGTGCCGGCCGCGACGCACAGCGCCGCGACCACGAGCATCAGCGCGGTGAACGCGAGGTAGCGCGGCTGGCGGAGCCTGCGCAGCACACGGATCACGCGTCCACCGTACGTGCCCCCGGACGGATTCGAACCGCCGGCATCCGCCGTGTAAAGGCGGCGCTCTAACCAGCTGAGCTACAGGGGCGGGGATGGCCCCGACAGCCTACCGGTCCGGTTCGGCCCGTCCCGTCGTCAGTTGGGCGCGGGTGCGTGGCATCCCGCTCGCGCCGCGCGGCCCGGGCTTCACCGCGAGCACCTGGTTGACGCCGATCCGGTTCGCCTCGAAGGCCAGGGCCGAACCGGCCATGTAGAGCCGCCAGATCCGCGCCCGTGCCGGGCTCGTGGCCCGGACCGCCTCGTCCCAGCCGCGCTCGAGGTTCGCGACCCATTCGCGCAGCGTGAGTGCGTAGTGTTCCCGCAGCGACTCGACGTCGCGCACCTCGAGCCCGGCCGACTCGAGCGCGTCGACCATCGTCGCCAGCGGTTCGAGTTCGCCGTCGGGGAAGACGTACCGGTGGATGAACGAGGTGCGGGAGACGCGGGCACGTGGCCCCGGCCGCCGTGAGATCGCGTGGTTGAGCAGGCGCCCTTGCGGAGCCAGCAGCGCATAGAGGTCGGCGGCGTAGATCGGGAGCATCGCTGCGCCGACGTGCTCTGCCATGCCGATGCTGGAGATGGCGTCGAACGGCCCGTCCCGGACGTCCCGGTAGTCCTGCACCCGGATCTCCGCCCGCTCGGCGAGGCCGGCGTCGGCCATCCGCGCGGCGGCGTAGCTCGCCTGTTCGGTCGAGAGCGTGACGCCCACGACGTGCACCCCGTACGTCCGGGCGGCGTGCAGCGCGAACGTGCCCCAGCCGCACCCGACGTCCAGGACCCGCATGCCAGGACGCAGTCCGAGCTTGCGCGCCACGAGGTCGCACTTGGCGAACTGGGCGTTATCCAGCCCGAAGGCTGCGTCCGGCCCGTCCGGCCAGTACGCGCAGGAATAGGTCATCGACTCGCCCAGCACGACCCGGTAGAAATCATTGCCGACGTCGTAGTGGTGCCCGATCGCGGCCGCGTCCCGGTCCTTGGTGTGCCGGCGCCCGACGAGCCTGGCCTCCTCGGCCGGAGGCTTCGGAGGTGGTCCGACGATCCCGAGCCGCAGGGCCGCCCGGACGATCGCCGCCTTCGTCGCGTGGTCGACGGTAACCCCCGGGCCGTCCTCCGGCAGGGCGACCTTCTCGAGTTCGTCCAGACCCGCGAACAGGTCACCCTCGAAGTCGATGTCGCCTGAGACGTACGCCCGGGCGAAGCCGAGTTCGTTGGGTGCCCAGAGCAGGCGGCGTAGTGCCCGACGCCTTCTGAAGACCAGATGGAACGGCGCATCGGCGGCACCCAGTGAGCTGCCGTCCCAGCACCGAACCCCGATCGGCAGTCTGGCTCGCAGGGCCGCGTGCACGAGCGGTTCCAGAATCTGCGCCACCGTCGGGCGCGATGTCAAGGTCGACATGTTCACTACCAAGGTAGATCAACCCGGCACGGCGGGCGAGACGGTCGAGGCGGCCAAGCGCCAGTCCCGCGTCGCCGACGCTGCGGGCGGCAAGATCGCTGCTGGCCGACCCCCGCAAGGCGATGCTCGGCCAGCACCTCCGGCAGACCGGACGTGCCGAACCTGACCAGCGCGGCGAGACCCAGGGCGAACTCGCCTCGCTCCGCGGAGAAGACCTCCATCGATTGACCAGGACGAGCAGGCCGTCGTCGTGCTGCGGCAGGTCGACACGCTGACGAGCTACGGGCTCGGTGCGTTGCTCGATGCCGTCGACGCCGTACGGGACCTGGTCAGCGCAACCGGTCCGGACGGGTCCGACGTGCTGGAGCTGCGCCCGGTCATCACCGGGACCGGCGCCAGCTTCCCGGCGAGCTAGCGATCAACCGGCGGTCCGGGTGAGGACGGCGGAGACCTCGCGGCGCGGCGTCCGGGGCAGGTCCTCGGCCGCGCCGCCCGGGTAGCCGATACGCAGCATCATCTGCGGCATGCCGACCCAGCCCAGGGCGGTCTGGACGCGCGCGCGGAAGTCACTCAGGTCCACCGCCTGGCTGAGCGGGCACGTGCCGAGGCCGGCGAGTTCGGCGGCGACCATCAGGCGCATCATCGACACGCCGGCCAGCAGGTGGTTCCGCGGCCCGTCGCCGTGGGCCAGGACCACCGCGATAGTCGGCTTCTCGTCCACGTCCAGGTCGATCATCTGCCGTCCGTCCAGCCCGATCTCGAAGTCACGGACCGGCACGTCCGTGTGCCGCTGGTGGCCGGGCTCGACGTGCGGGACGGACGACAGCAGAACGCCGTCGGACGCGTGCACCTCCGGGTCGCGCAGCCAGGACGCCATCTCCTGCCGCAGCGCCTCGTCCTGCTGCTGCGTACGGTTGGCCCGGCTCACCGCCACGGCCAGGTTAATCCGCTCGTCCTCGGTGTTCGGGAAGTCGACGTACAGGTCCTCGACCGCGGCGGCGGCACGCAGCACGTCGGTCACCTCCGGCGGCAGGTCCCGCCCCGCGAACGGACGCCGGTCGCTGCGCCGGCGCAGGGCCGCGTCGGCCTGTGCGAGGACCGCCGCGGAGGGTTCGGACGTGCCGGTGACCGTGAACCGCGCGAGCAGGTCGGGTTCGGACTCGTCCGGGCGTGTTTCGGTCTCGACGGCAAGGCCCGCGGCGTGCAGCCCGAGTTCGGTCAGGTGCAGCGCGGCGCCGCAACTGATCAGCAGCGAGTGCCCGTCAGGGTCGGCGACGGCCAGCTGCCGGGTGCGGTCGGCCAGCAGGTCCAGGCCGTCCCCGGACAGCCGCCAGCGCCAGGGCTGCGTGTTGTGGATGGACGGCGCGCGCACCGCGAGGGTGAGCGCTGCGTCGACGGCTGATCTATCCGGTGCGGATGCCACATCGGCACTCTAGGGCGTCCGGTGGCGTGGGCACGTCGCTGCACCGATCGGAGGTCAGGAATCCACTCAGGTGGGGGAGGGACGTCCACCTCTGGTCTTCGTCGCGGTCGGGGCCACGGTGGGCTTGCCGTTGGTCTTGGTCGACCCGGGCGGCGTCCGGATGCTGGTCGCGGCCGGCGCGGTCGAGGTGTGCGGCGCGGGAGTACGCGTCGACCCGGGCGGGGTGCGGGTCGCGGCCGCCGTCGGGGTGGCGGTGGGCGTGGCCGGCCGCGCCGTGGTGGTGGCGGGCGCGCTGCTCGGACGGGCCGCGCTGGTCGGGCGCACACCGGACGAGCCGGGGCTGCCGGCCGCGGCGCTGGTGACCGAGGCCGAGGTGGGCGGGGCGGGCGTGCGACCTGCCGGTGCGGACGTGCCCGTGGCGGCGGGTGGCGGGCTGGGACGGGACGGGGCGGACGAACTCGACGGACGCCCGCCGAGCGCGCCGTGAAGTCCCGTGCCCGTCCCCAACTCGGGGGTGGAGTCCTCGGCCACGGGCGGGGCGAGGGCCACGACCGCGGCCGCGACCCCGGCCAGGGCCATGCTGACCAGTGCCACCCGGCGACCGGGCGCCTCGCCGGCGACGAGGGTCCACATGCGGCTCGCCTCGGTCGAGCGCCGGCGCCGCAGCCGGTCGGGCAGGTCGGCCCGCATTGCGGCCATGCTGTTGACCGGTGCGGAGAGGTAGCCGGCCGCAGCCAGCGCCAGCAGTGCCCCGACCAGCCACGCGTTGGCGGTATGGGCCCGCAGCAGCACGAGCAGCGCCACCACGAGGCTGACGACGCCGAACACCGATTCGGCCCGGTTCAGCTGCATCGACTCCCGGATCGATGTCTCGTCCCGTGTCTTCGGCGTCCGCAGGAACACGCCGTGCGGCTCGGTCGCGCCTCGGACGCACGCGCGGGCAACCGTCAGACCCAGGCCGAGCCAGATCGTCAGGGCGCCGGCCGCCTCGCGCCACGTCGCGTGTCCCGCGCCCCTGACCCCGCCGATCGCCCGTACCAGCGACAGTCCTGTTATCGCCGGTACGGCCACGAGCAGCAGCGGGGACAGGCGCCGCAGCACGACCTGTTCGCCGACCGCGAGCCCGATGGCGCCGACGAACAACAACATCAACAGAGCCAGCCCGAGCAGTTCGCCGAACCACTGCAGGCCGCCGCAGAGGTAGGCCAGCCGCTGCGACCGGGTCAGGCCGTTGGCCGGGTCACGGTTCCACGGCAGCAGGGAACGCCAGTGCAGCCGCAGGATCTGGATGCCGCCGAAGCACCAGCGGAAGCGCTGCGACTTCAATGCCTCCCAGGTCAGCGGCATGACGCCTTGACCCCAGCTGTCGTCGACCTGCCGTCCCGTCCAGCCCGCCTTCTGCAGCCGCAGTGACAGTTCGGCGTCCTCGGTGATGCACCACTCGTCCCACCCCCCGACCGCCTGCAGCGCCGAGCGGCGGATCAGCCCCATCGTGCCGCCGAAGATCGCCGCGTCCCGCTCGTCGCGCGAGCGCTGCGAGACGCGGAAGAAGTAGTCGTAGGAGTGGTAGAGCCGCCGGTAGTAGCTGGACCCCTGCCAGCCGCGGTAGTCCTGCGGGCTCTGGACGAAGCCGAGGTCCGGCTCGGCGAACAGCGGTGCCGTCGCGCGCAGCCAGCCCGGATCGACCAGGTAGTCGGCGTCCACGACCGCAACCAGTTCGGCCCGCGGGTCGGTCACGGTGAGGCCGAAGTTCAGGGCGCCGGACTTGTAGCCGGGCCAGTCCGCCAGGTGGTGGAAGTGCAGCGTGGCGGGGTACTCGGCGCAGAAGCGCTCGACCGGCTGCCACAGCGCCGGGTCGTCGGTGTTGTTGTCGAGCACCACGACCTCGAAGTCGGGATAGTCGAGCGCGAGCAGCGACCGCAATGTGTCGAGCACCATCTCCGGCGGCTCGTTGTGCGTCGGGACGTGGATGGAGACGAAGGGAAACGGCCCCTGCGTGCGGGCGTCCAGAGGCGCGCCCTGCGGCATGCGGCGCGCCCAGCGACGCGAACCCAGGACGTCGACCAGCTCCCAGAGATAGGCCAGGGAGAGCAGGTACGTGCAGAGTTCGAGCAGCCACAGCAGGACGCCGCCCGTCAGGCCGAACGGCCCCAGCCCCGAGGAGAGCGTCCAGGCCGCGGTATACGCCAGGAACGCCGCGCCGGCGAGGACGGATGAGGACCATGCCAGGTGCGCGGCGACCGTCCACCGTCGCGAGCGGGTGAGCCATAGCGCCGAGACCAGCACGCACACGGCCCCCGCCGCGACCCCGACGCCGGTCGAGGCACCGAACGCGGGAAGGACGACTGCGGGGAGGGCGGGCAGGGCGAGGGCCAACAGATCGCCGCCCAGGCCCCGGTCACCCCGTCGCCGGCGCACGGTGCGGGCGTGGAACAGCAGGATGACCGTCGCCACGACGGCGACCGTCGCCGAGCAGACGAGGACCGCCGTCAGCACGCCGGCACGAGCAGGACAGAGATCGTCACATCAGACATATCTCCCGTGGTCCCGAGTGCGTTACGGACGTCCGAGACGGCCCGCCGTGGTCGCCGTCACGTGCCACGATTCCGGGGTGCCCTTCGTGATCAGCCTGGCGCTTGCCCAACTGCGCCACCGGCGCGCGCGCTGGGCCCTGCTCGGGCTGGGCGTCGCGTTGGTCGTCGCAGTGCCGGTCGTGGCCTCGGGGCTGGCGGCGGCGACCTCCGCACGGGCGGTACGGCACGCCATCGCCGGCCTGGCTCCCGAGCAGCGGATGATCACCGTCAACCAGGACACCGTCCCGCCGGCCGGGCAGCGGCCCGCGCAGGACGCCACCGTGCGGGCCGACCTGGCGGGACTGACCGGCCACCCCGTCCGCCGCGAGCTCGGCTTCCGGCAACTCGAGGTGCGCAGCGTCGAGTTCCTGCTGACGGCCACCGACGGCCTGCCCTCCGCCGTGACCGTCACCTCGGGGCGGCTGCCGCGCGAGTGCCGGCCGGAGCACTGCGAGGTGGTGCTCGTCGGGTCGGCCGCGACGCCGGCATTGCGTCAGGCGGTCGGCGACCTGGGTGTGGAGATCGTCGGCACGGCCGAGCGCCGCGACCCGCTGCTGGTCGCCGGCCCGTACGACCCCGGCGCGACCCCGGTGCTCGTGGGTGACGGCGTGGACGCGATGTCCGAACTGGCCGCTCTGGATCTGTTCGGGCGGCACCTGGACTGGGTCAGTGTGGTCGACGCCGACCGTGTGGTCGCCGACGGGACCGACGACTACGTGCGCCGCAGCCATGCGGTCGCCGAGGAACTGAGCCGCACCCTGCGGCTCACCATGACCGCGCCGTCCGATGTGTTGCAGGCGGCGGACGCGCGGGCCGACACCTCGACGCGCCGCTTCGGTCTGCTCGGCGGTGTGGCCGCCGCGCTGCTGCTGGGGTTCACCGTGGTCGCCGCCGCCGGACTGCGCCGCGAGGCCGCCCTGCTGGCCGGCATTATGCGCAGGCACGGTTCGCGCACCGGACAGGTGGTGCTCGTCCTGGCCCTGGCGGCAGCGGCCGTGGCGGTCGTCGCTGCAGTGCTGGGGTCGGCCGGGGGGGCGGTGCTGGCGGGTGCGTTGTCCGGCGGCAGCGGCCTGCCCGCAGGCGGGGTCGCCGGACGGGCGCTGGGCGCCTCGGCCTGGACGGTGGCGGTGCTCGCCACCCTGGCGGGTGCCGTGGTGGTGGGTGTGCTGTCGTGGGCCGACGGGCGGGCGCGCGCGGTCTGGCAACTGCTGGACGTCGTCGCGCTGGCCTGCCTGGGCGCGGCGGCGCTCGCGGTCGACCGCGGCGACACCTCCCTCGCCGGTGGCAGCGACCCGCTGGTGTCCGTCCTGCCCGTCCTGGCCTCGGTCGTGGTGGGTGTGGTCGCCGCACGGCTGTGGGCGCCGGTGGCCGGCCTGGTCGCGCGCGTGCTGCCACGCCGCTCGCTCGCCGGGCGGATCGGCCTGCTCGGAGCGGTCCGTCGCCCGCTGCGGCCGGTCGCTACCGCGGCCCTGGTCGCCGCCGCCGTGGCCTCGGTCGTCTTCGCCGCCGGCTATCGCACGACGCTGCGCGACGGTGCCTCCGACCAGGCGGCGTTCCAGGTGCCACTGGACGTCACCCTCGCCGCGAGTTCCCACGTACTCAACCCGGCGCTGGTCGTCGACCCCGCGCGGCTGGCCGCGTCCGTCCCGGGCCTGAGGGTGTTCGGGGTCGGCCGGACGGCGGCGTCGGTGAGCCCCCTGCCCGGCGTGGTCGACAGCGTGCCGCTGCTCGCGGTGCAGTCCGGCGCGTTGGCCGCCGCGCACGACTGGGGGCGCACGACCGGCTCGGACCTCTCGGCCGCCGACCTCACCCGCGACCTGACCGGGGGCCCGGCCGCGGCGGGGCGGGAGCTTCCGGCGGGCACACGGCAGGTCGTCATCGCGCAGCACGGCGCCAGTGCGGACCTGGCGATCACCCTCTACCTCCGGACGCCGGGCGGTCGCGAGACGGGGGTGACGCTGACGCCGCACGGCTCGACTCTGGTCGCCGACCTCCCGGACCTCGGGACGGCCCGGCCCACGGTGTTCGCGGTCGGCATCGACGAGAGCGAGGTCCGGGCGACCCGGCACGCGCATGCGGTCGGCGAGGGCGACTCGGACGTCCCGCTCGTCACCGGCGACCTGACACTCGGCGCGCCGGTCGCCGATGGCGTGCCCGTCCCGTGGGACTGGTCCGGCTGGGGCACCAAGGGCACCGGGACAAGCGCGACGGCCGCGTCCCTGGACGTGCACTTCGTCCTGGACGGCACGCCGACCGTCGCGCTGCCCGGCTATGCAGCCGTCGCCACCGGTGCGCTGCCGGTGGCCGTCGATCCCGCCACCGCGCGGCTGGCCAAGAACGGTCTGCTGCAACTCAAGCTCGACGGCACGACCGCCGTCACCGCCCGCGTCGTGGCCACCCTGCCGCGGCTGCCCACGACGGACGGGCGGTTCGTCCTGGCCGACCTCGCCGCCGTGGCGGACAAGCGCGCCCTCGCCCACCCCGGGCAGAGTCCCGGCGAGTACTGGCTGGCCGTGCCGTCCACCCATGCCGGTGCACTCGTCACGGTGCTCGCTGCGGCGCCGTACGCGCGACTGGCGATCTCCGACCGGCGCGTGCTTTCGGACCGTCTCGCCGGCGACCCGGTGTCGCAGGGGTCGTACCGACTGCTCAGCGTCGTGGGGCTCCTGGCGTTCGGGGTCGCTCTGCTCGCGCTGCTGCTGCTCGTGATCGGCGAACGGCGGGACGGGGCGGGCGAGCTGTACGCGTGGGAGTCGGACGGGTTGTCGCCGCGGGTGCTGCGCCGGATGCTCGCCGTGCGGGCGGCGCTGGTCGCCGCGGTCGGCGTCCCGGTCGGGGTCCTCGGCGGCCTCGTCCTCACCCGCGTGGGCGTGACGCTGGTGGCGGTCGACGCCTCGGGTGCCCGACCGACCCCGCCGCTGCAGGCCTCGCTCGGCACGTCCGCACTCGTCGTGCAGTTGGTTGGCGGGGTAGCAGTGGCGCTGGCCGGGTGCTGGGCGATCGCCGCCACGATGCTGCGCGAGCGCCTGCCCGTTCCCGCGGAGGTGGATCTGCGGTGATCGACGCACGCGACGTCTTCTGTCTCTACCCGGTGCCCGGTGGCGCGACCGTGGCCGCCCTGCGGGGCCTGTCGCTGCAGGTCGCGGCGGGGGAGCGGGTCGTGGTGCACGGGCCGAACGGCTCGGGCAAGACCACGCTGCTGCGGGTGCTCACCGGCGAGGTTCCCGCCAGCGCCGGGTCGATCGCGGTCTCCGGGCTGGAACTGGTGGGCGCGTCCGCCGCCAGGGTCGCCGCCCTGCGCCGGTCGCACGTGGGCCTGGTCGACCAGCACTCCGGACGCTCGCTGCGCCCCGAGCTGAACGTACGCGACAACGTGGCCCTGCACCTGCTGCTGGCCGGTGTTCGCCGGCGGGTCGCGAGGTCCGCTGCCGAGGACACCCTTGCGGCGTTGGGGCTGGCTCATCTCGCCGGTCGGCGCCCGCAGACGCTCTCCGGGGGCGAGGCGCAGCGGGTGGCCGTCTGCGCCGCGGTCGTGCACCGGCCGGACGTGCTGCTGGCGGACGAACCGACCGGCGAGCTCGACCTGGTCTCGGCCGACGCCGTCTACGACCTGTTGTCGGTCGCGGCCGCCGAGGCCGGTGCGAGTCTGCTGCTGGTCAGCCACGACCCGCGTGCGGCGCGCGTCGCCGACCGGGTGGTACGCATCCGCGACGGGCGCCTGTCCGAGCAGTGGTCACCGGACGACCCGCAGGACGAGGCCCTGGTGGTCGATGCCCGCGGCTGGGTGCGCCTGCCCGGGACGGCGCGCACCGACACGCTCAGCACGTCGCGCGGATCTCTGCGGCTCGAGGGCGCCGGAGCCCGCGCGGTCGAGCCCGTGCCCGTCCCGCCGCTGCCCGGCCCGGAGGCCACACCGCCGGCCCCGCTGCTGCGCGCCAGCGGACTGCGCCTGCGCTTCGGTGAGCGGGCGATCTTCTACGGCCTGGACCTCGATCTCGCGCCCGGCGCTCTCACCGTCGTGCGCGGACGCTCCGGGGCGGGCAAGTCGACCCTGCTGCGCATGCTGCTCGGGCTCGCAGACCCGGACGACGGGACGATCCTGCTGGGCGGGACGGAGGTGGGGCCGCTCGGGCGTCCCGGCCGCGCCACCCTGCGCCGGCAGATGGTCAGCGTGGCGCTGCAGGCCGGCTCGCTCGCCGAGCCGATGAATGCGATCGAGAACCTCACGCTGGCCCGCACTGCGCGAGGATTGTCCGACGCCACCGAAGGAATCTGCGCGATCGTGAGCGCGCTCGGACTGGACGCGGTGGCCGACCGCCCGGTGCGGCTGCTCTCCGGCGGCGAGCGTCAGCGTGTCGCCATCGCGCGGTCGCTGGTCGTGCGCCGCCCGCTCGTGGTGCTGGACGAACCCACCTCGCAACAGGACGAGGCCCACGCCGAACTGGTCACCGCCGCGCTCGTAGCCGCCGTGGCGGCCGGGACAACCGTCCTGTCCACCACGCACGACCCGCTGCTGGCCGCCGCTGCCGAGAAGGTCGTGGAACTCTAGTCCTCGGGCTTGTCGTCCTTCTTCTGCTGCTCCTGAGCGCGGCGGCGCTGCTCCTCGGCGCGCTTGCGCAGCTGGGCCAGGAACTCCTCGTCGTCATCAGGTGCGAGCTGACGGCCGGTGTTCGCGCGCTTCTGCAGCGGCGACAGGCGGTTGGTGCCGGGGATGTTCTCGCCGCGTCCCGCCGGCACCGGGCGCTTGTCCCAGGGCCGCCCGGCGACCAGCCAGGCGATCGAACCCAGCAGCATGAAGATCAGCACCACGAACAGCCAGGCGAGCTTGGGCAGGTTACGGACCTTCTGCTCGGGCGTGTAGAGCACGTCGATGAAGCAGCCGATCCAGAGCAGGATCCAGACGAGCCCCAGCGCGCCTCCGAACGCAACCACCGCGGCGACCTCCGACCCTTGGTACGGCGACCGGTCCGGCCGTCCGTTCTGCCACGGTACCTTGCTCACGTGCCGCGGCTCGCCGAGATAACAGCAGTGCTGGACGGGTGGTTCCCGCCCGCATGGGCCGAGAAGTGGGACGCGGTCGGGCTGGTCTGCGGCGACCCGTCCGATGTGGTGTCCCGCGTCCTGCTCGCCGTCGACGCCGTACCGGCGACCGTCGACGAAGCGGTCGACGCCGGCGCGCAGTTGCTACTGACCCACCATCCCCTGCTGCTCACGGGCGTACACGGCGTGCCGACGACCGATCCCAAGGGCGCACTCGTCCACCGGATGATCCGCAACGGCATCGGGCACTTCGTCGCGCACACCAACGCCGACCGCGCCGACCCCGGCGTCTCGGACGCCCTCGCCGGTCGCCTCGGTCTCACCGGCCTGCGCCCGATCGAGCAGCAGGAGGACCCGCCGATGGACAAGCTCGTCGTGTTCGTCCCGCTCGCCGACGCCGAGCGGCTCATCGACGCGCTCGCCTCAGCCGGCGCCGGTGCACTCGGCGACTACAACCGCTGCGCGTGGACCACCGACGGGATAGGCACCTTCCGCCCTCTCGCCGGTGCACGTCCTGCCATCGGCGAGATCGGGACGATCGAGCAGGTGCCCGAGACGCGCGTCGAGATGGTCGTCCCCGCCGGCCGGCGCAGTGCGGTCGTCGCCGCGCTCCGTGCCACACACCCCTACGAGGAACCGGCCTTCGACCTGCTGGCCGGCGTACCCCTGCCGACGAGTCGCGGCATCGGTCGCCTCGGTGAACTCCCCGAGGCGATCTCGCTGCGCGAGTTCACCGCGCTGGCCGCGTCCGTCCTGCCCGCCACCGCCTGGGGCGTCCGCGCGGCGGGCGATCCCGACCGTGCTGTCCGGAGCATCGCGGTGTGCGGCGGCTCCGGTGGCTCGCTCGCCGCGGCGGCGCGGCGCGGGGGAGCGGACGTCCTGCTCACATCCGACCTCAAGCACCACAGCACGCTGGAGGCGGCGGTCGAGCCGGGCGACGACTCCATCGCTCTGGTGGACGCCGCGCACTGGGCGACCGAGGCGCCGTGGCTGGATGCGGTGGCCGCTCGTCTGGCGGTCGAGTTCGGGACTAGGTTGGAACTGCGGGTCTCGCAGCTCGTGACAGACCCGTGGTCGCTGCACCGCCCGTCAACTCAACAGGAGATTCGCTAGTCCATGGTGAACGCTGATCACGACGCGCAGCTGCGCCTGCTCGACCTCCAAGCCACCGACACCGTGCTGGCCCAATTGGCACACCGGCGCAGGAACCTCCCCGAGATCGCCGCGATCGCCGACCAGACCGTGCGTGACGCCGACCTGTTCAACGAGCAGATCGACGCCGAGACCCGGCTGGCCGACGTCGACTCCGACCAGCGCCGTCTCGAGGGTGAGATCGACACCGTCCGGGCGCGTGCGGCGCGGGACGAGCAGCGCCTGCAGGCGGGCGGCGTCTCCAAGGAGCTCGAGGGGCTGCAGCACGAGATCGCCACCCTCGCCCGCCGCCAGACCACGCTGGAGGACGAGCTGCTCGAGGTGATGGAGCGTCGCGAGGAGGTCGAGGCGGACCTGGCGAAGGTGCGGCTCGCGCGCGACGAACTCGCCGCCACCATCGCCGAACTCTCCGCCAAGCGGGATGCTGCCTTCGCCGAGATCGACGCCGCGATCGAGGAACGGACGGACGAGCGGACCATCCGGCGCACCGGCGTCCCCGACGACCTGCTGGCGCTGTACGAGAAGGCGCGCGGGCACGGCGGCGGCATAGGGGCCGCGATCCTGAAGGCGCGCCGCTGCGAGGGCTGCCACATCGAACTGTCCGGTAGCGAGCTGAACTCGGTCCGCGCCGCTGCGCCGGATGCCGTCATCCGCTGCGACAACTGCCGCCGGATCCTCATCCGCACCGCCGAGTCCGGCCTGTAACCCACCGGCCGAACCCACGCCCGACCTATCGGTTGTTACCCAGATCACTCCGAGAATGCTTCCATGGAAGATATCTATGGTGTTAAATCTCTGTGGGGAACGCGTTCGGGCCTTGGCGGGATCGGGGGATCACGGCCAGGTGTCCGGAGCGCGACTCTTCTTGGTTGGTTCGCCTGCCCCGGTCGGGATGTCGGGGGACGTCTCGTGGGGGCGGGGCAGGCGGAACCAACCATCGCCGGCCGGTGCCTGCCTCACCCCGCCGCGGCGCGGCCCGACAACCTCTCCAGGCGGCTGGTCAATAGCGGGATCCGATGCGCGTTGCCGGTCAGACCGACGTACCGCTCGCCGAACACCGCGAGCAGCGCATCGTCCAGGCGGCGCACGGCCCCCGCAGGGTACCGATAGCCCATCCGCATGATCAGTGCGTCCATGTCGACCGAGGCGAGCAGCCCGCCGAGTTCGTCCAGCGACGTGATGCCCAGTTCGAGCAGCAGCCCACAGATCCAGTCGTAGTGGTCGGTGCGTGACCAGGCCGCGTCGGGGTACTGCGTGGCCAGGAACGTCGCCAGTTCCTGCGAACTGATTCGCGGGTCGGCGGGATCGAAGTCCGGACGGCGCGCGGACAACGAGGCCTGGATCCGGTTGCGGATCTCGGTGAATTCGCGATCTGCCAGTTCCAGCAGGCCGGCGGCGAGGGTGAACCGGCGGTCCAGGTCCGGCGCGTGTTCGGCGGGCACCGTGCCCTTGTAGCGGATGTCGTGCTCGAACTCCGCCCAGGCATGCTGCAGGATCGTGCGGACCTGCACCGAGGCCGGCCGCTCGGGCACCGCGTCGGAGGCGATGAGCAGGTGCCGACTGGCGTAGCCGAAGCGGCCGTCCCGGGCGGTCTCCTCGCCGAGGTCCCGGTCGTCGATGATCGTCAACTGGTCGGCGAACAGTTGCGCGACCGCGGCGACGTCGCTCTGCAGGTAGGTGATCACGCGGATGCCGACGACGTCGGTGATCTGCGTCAGGGGGTCGTCGTACAGCGGCGCGCCGTCCAGCGTGCGGACCGCCTTGCCGGCAAAGGACGCCACGCTCTTGGTGCGCCCGGCGATGCTCAGGTAGTTGATGCCCGCGTCGTCCAGCAGTGTGGTGATGATCGCGACGTAGCGGTCCGTCACGGCGTGCAGTCCGGGCTGCAGCGCGGCGTAGGTGCGCACGGCATGCCGGACGGGCTCGAGGTTCATGGGGACACCCTGCCCGATCCGCACCCCGGACGGCGATACGGCACAGTGGTCGGTGATGACGACTCTGGGCAGTGGACCGGCAGGCTCGCCGACCGATGCCGACGGGCTGTACTCGGCGTTCTCGAGCTGGGTCGACGAGCAGGGCATCACGCTGTACCCGGCGCAGGACGAGGCGATCCTGGAACTGGTCACCGGCACGAACGTCGTGCTGGCCACGCCGACCGGCTCCGGCAAGTCCCTGGTTGCGGTCGCCGCGCACTACTTCGCGATGGCGGCCGGCCTTCGCTCGGTGTACACAGCGCCGATCAAGGCGCTGGTGAGCGAGAAGTTCTTCGCCCTCTGCGCGATCTTCGGCTCCGACAACGTCGGCATGGTCACCGGCGACGCCTCCGTCAACGGCGACGCGCCGATCCTGTGCTGCACCGCCGAGATCCTCGCGAACATCGCCCTGCGCACCGGAGCCGACAGCGACCTACGTGTCGTGATCATGGACGAGTTCCATTTCTACGCCGACCCCGACCGGGGCTGGGCCTGGCAGGTCCCCCTGCTGGAACTGACCCACGCGCAGTTCCTGCTGATGTCCGCGACGCTGGGCGACACCCGCGAACTCATCGAGGACCTCACCCGCCGGACGGGCCGCGCGAGTGCCACCGTGGCCGGCGCAGAACGTCCCATCCCGCTGCACCACTACTACGCGGTGACCCCGCTGCACGAGACGATCACGGACCTGCTGGCCGGCGGGCAGGCTCCGATCTACGTCGTGCACTTCACCCAGGCCGCGGCACTGGAGAACGCGCAGTCGTTCACCAGCCTCAACGTCGCCTCGCGCGCCGAGCGCGACCTCATCGCCGAGACGATCGGCGCGTTCCGGTTCACGGCCGGCTTCGGCAAGGTGCTGTCCCGGCTGGTGCGCCACGGCGTCGGGGTGCACCACGCAGGCATGCTGCCGAAGTACCGCCGGCTCGTGGAACAACTCGCGCAGGCGGGACTGCTGAAGATCATCTGTGGCACGGACACCCTCGGCGTCGGCATCAACGTCCCGATCCGCACGGTGGTCTTCGCCTCCTTCAGCAAGTACGACGGCGTCCGGCAGCGGCAACTGCAGGCGCGCGAGTTCCACCAGATCGCCGGCCGGGCCGGCCGGGCCGGGTTCGACACCGCCGGGACGGTCGTCGTGCAGGCTCCGGACCACGAGGTGGAGAACGCCCGCCTGCTGGCCCGCGCCGGCGACGACGAGAAGAAGCGGCGCCGCATCGTCCGCAAGAAGCCGCCCGAAGGTTTCGTCTCCTGGGGACCGGGCACCCACGAGCGGCTGCAGACCGCGGCGCCCGAGGCGCTCGTCCCGCAGTTCGCGGTCACGCCGGCAATGCTGCTCAACGTCATCGCCCGTCCCGGCAACGCCTTCGCGGCCATGCAGAACCTGATCACGAGCAACCACAGCACCTTCGCCGCCAAGCGGGTCCAGGTACGCGAGGCGATCCGCGCCTACCGCGCACTGCTCGCCGCCGGCGTCATCGAGCGGCTCGATGTCCCGGACGCGCACGGGCGCATCGTCCGCCTCACCGCCGACCTGCCGCTGAACTTCGCGCTCAACCAACCGCTGTCGACGTTCGCGCTCGCCGCGCTCGACCTGCTCGATCGCGAGTCCGACAGCTACGCCCTCGACGTCGTGTCGGTCTACGAGGCGACGCTGGAGGACCCGCGGCAGATCCTGAGCGCTCAGCTGTTCAAGGCCCGTGGCGAAGCGGTCGCCGCGATGAAGGCCGACGGCCTCGAGTACGACGAACGGATGGAGTTGCTCGACGAGATCACCTATCCGCGCCCGCTGGCCGACCTGCTCCTTGCCGGTTTCACCATCTACCGACGGAGCCACCCCTGGCTGACGGAGGACCAGCTCGCCCCCAAGTCGGTCGTGCGTGACATGTGGGAGCGGGCGATGACCTTCACCGAGTTCGTGTCGTTCTACGGCCTGGTTCGCAGCGAGGGCCTGGTGCTGCGCTACCTGTCCGACGCGTACCGCACGCTGCGGGCGTCCGTCCCCGACGCCGCGCGCACCGAGGCTCTCGAGGACATCACGGAGTGGCTCGGGGCGTTGGTGCGGCAGGTCGACTCCAGCCTGCTGGACGAGTGGGAGCAGCTCGCCGCCGGCGGGTCGGCGGGCGAGGCCGTGGTCGAGGTGGTCGTGCCCGTCTCCCTGACCGGCAACGTCCGCGCCTTCACCGTCCTGGTGCGTAACGCGATGTTCCGGCGGGTCGAACTCGCGGCGCTGGGACGTTACGACGAGCTCGGGGCGCTCGACGCGTCCGCCGGGTGGACGGCGGAGCGCTGGCGGAAGGCGATCGAGGGCTACTTCGCCGACTACGACCGGCTGCCGACCGATGCCGACGCACGCAACCCCGCCCTGCTGCACGTCGAGCGCACCGCGTCCGAGTGGCAGGTGCGGCAGGTGTTCGACGATCCCGAGGGCGATCACGACTGGGGTATCGCGGCCACCGTCGATCTTGCCGCCAGCGACGAGGCCGGGGAAGCGGTCGTCACCGTCACCGCCGTGGGCCCGTACTAGCCCGAGGGCACGACACGGGCGGAGATCCAGAGCGCCACGGTGCACCCGAGCAGGACCAGCGGGACGGACCAGAGGCCGAACAGGTGGAACTCGCGCGCTGCCGGACGGTCGCGCTCGGGGAGCATCCGTCGCCACAGCAAGGTCGCCAATGAGCCGCCGTACGTCGCGTTGGGTCCGACGTTCACGCCGATCAGGACGGCCAGCACCGCCGCGGGACTGCCCGCCACGATCGGGACCAGCGCCAACGTCGCCGGCAGATTGTTGACCAGGTTCGCCGCGGCTGCCGCGAGCAGGACAAGGCCGAGCAGCGCCGGTAATGAGGTTCCTGATGGCACCAGATCAGTCAGGGCGTCACCGAGCCCGTGCCGCACGACCGCGTCCACCAGCACCGCCAGGGCCAGGACGAACGCACAGAACCCGGGTGAGGCCTCCTTGACGAGCGCCAGCGGTCGGACGTCGCGTCGTGCGAAGCGCGGGACGAGCAGCAGCACACATCCGCCCAGTGCTGCCCATGCGACAGCAACGTCGGCGGACGAGAGGCTGACCATCGCCAGCACCGTCACGACCACCACGGCCAGCGCGTAGCGCGGAGCGGCGGGGCAGGGCGCCCGCGGTGCGTACGGTCGTCCGGCGAGTTGGGCCGCGAATCGCGTGCGTAGGGCAAGCCATTCGCCGGCGCACGCGACCAGCCAGGGCAGTGCCATCAGTGCGGCGAACCGCCCGAACGACAGTCCCGTTGCGCTGAAGGCCAGCAGGTTGGTCAGGTTGGACACCGGCAGCAACAGCGACCCACTGTTGGCGAGCCGCACGCAGGCATAGGCGAACGGACGTGCGGAGGCGCCGGCGCGCGTGGCATCGGCCAACACGATCGGGGTCAGCAACACCACGGTGGCGTCGAGCGTGAGCACGGCCGTGACGGCTGCCGCGAGCACCACCATCATTGTCAGCAGACGACTCGGACGACCGTGTGCAAGAGCGGCAGCACGGGCACCGAGGTAGTCGAAGACGCCGGCTTCTGCGCACAGGTGACCGAACACGAGGATGGCTGCGAGGAACCCGACCGTCGGTCCCATCTCGCGCAACGTCCGTGACGCGTCGTGCCAGGGAACGATGCCCAGCGCAACGACCACACCTGCTGCTGGCAGTGCGACGAGTGCCTCGCTGACACCCCTCGGTCGGATGACCGCGACGAGCAGGCTCGCCGCCAGGAACACGATCGCAATCACCTCTGCGGGTGCACCTGTCACATCCCGCAGGGTAGCGATGGTGTGCAGCGGCCCAGGCGTGCCCGTACGATCATCTATCGCGGCGGACGAGCCGACCGGGCGACCGCGTTCGGGCCTTCGGGTCCGGCCGAGGAAAGTCCGGGCTCCACAGGGCAGGGTGGTTGTTAACGGCAACCCGGGGCGACCCGCGGGACAGTGCCACAGAGAACAGACCGCCAGCGGGTTTCGGCTCGCTGGTAAGGGTGAAACGGCGGTGTAAGAGACCACCAGCGCCACGAGCGATCGCGGCGGCTAGGTAAACCCCACCCGGAGCAAGGTCAAGATGATCGTTGGGGAAACCCAACGATCTGCGCAGGTGATCGAGGGCGGCCCGCCCGAGCCTGCGGGTAGACCGCTTGAGCCTGTCGGCAACGGCAGGCCTAGATGGATGGTCGCCATCGACACCTCGGTGTCGATACAGGACCCGGCTTACAGGTCGACTCGTCCGCCGCCCTTCGTCATGATGTCCGCATGACGAGTCGCGAGCTTGCTGGTGAGTACTGGTGGTGCATGAAGCACGACCGCGTCGAACGCTATGAGGAAACCGACAGCAACAATCGCATCGGTCCCTGGCACACGTACGACGAGGCCGCACGTGCTCTCGAGATCATCCGTGAGCGAGAAAAGGCTTATGACGCCGAGGATTCCGCGTGGGAGGACGGAGATTGATCTTTCCTGTTGATCATCCGATGGTGTGTACGTGCTGAAGACGATGCGGCGTGGCGTGTTGACGTCATACCTGCCGCATCGTCCACTTGATCGCAACGAAGACCGCTTCGTTGCTCTTTGCCTGAGGAGGCAACGCGAATGACCGCACCGAAGAAGGCCGCCGCGAAGAAGGCGCCCGCCAAAAGGGCGCCCGTGAAGAAGGCCGCTCCTGCCAAGAAAGCCCCGGCAAAGAAGGCCGCTCCCATCAAGAGGGCAGCCCCTGTGAAGAAGGCCGTTCCTGCCAAGAAGGCGCCGGTCAAGAAGGCTGCTCCCGCGAAGAAGGTGGCTGCCAAGAAGGTGGCTGCCAAGAAGGTGGCCGTCAAGAAGGTGGCCGTCAAGAAGGCCGCTCCCGTCAAGAAGGCTGCTCCCGTGAAGAAGGTGGCCGCCAAAAAGGTCGCCGCCAAGACGGTCGCTCCTGCGAAGAAGGCTCCCGCGAAGAAGGCGCCCGCCAAGAAGGCCGCGGTCAAGAAGGCTCCCGCCAAGAAGGCCTGAGTCCGAAGGACAACAACCGATAGTGGTAGCGCACCGGGTCGCCGGTGCACCGCTGGATTTCGCCGCTCTGCGAACGGAATTGGCGGTGCCCGGCGACTTCTCACGTGAGGTACTCGCCGATGCGCGGGCCGCGGCCGGCGGGCGGCTCACCCAACCGCCCGAGGCCTACACCGACGTCACCGACCTCCCGTTCGTGACGGTCGATCCGGCCGGCAGTATGGATCTGGACCAGGCCGTCCACCTCGCCAAGGACGGCGACCGCTACCGGGTCAGCTATGCGATCGCCGACGTCAACGCCTTCGTCCCGCCCGGCTCGGCCCTGCACGCCGAAACGCTGCATCGCGGCGAGACCATCTACTTCCCGGACACCCGGGTCCCGCTCCATCCGCCGGTGCTCAGCCAGGGTGCCGCGAGCCTGCTGCCCGACCAGGTCCGTCCTGCCGTGCTCTGGCAGATCGACCTCGGCGCGACCGGTGAGGTCGCCGCGATCGACGTCCGTCGAGCCCATGTCCGCAGCCGGGCCAAGCTCGACTACGTGACGGTCCAGCAGCAGGCGGACAGCGGCACGCTGCCCGAGGCGATCACCCTCCTACCGGAGATCGGTGGCCTGCGTCAGGCCCTTGCCCGCGCACGACATGCGATCGATCTCGACCTTCCCGCCCAGGAGGTCGAGAAGTCAGAGTCCGGGGACTGGACGCTCGTCATGCGGGCCCCGCTGCCCGTCGAGAAGTGGAATGCGGAGATCTCCCTGCTCACCGGAGTCTGCGCCGCCCGCCTGATGCTCGACGCCGGGTTCGGCATCCTGCGCACCGTCCCGCCGCCGGAGCAGAAGGCGGTCGACGCGCTGCGCCGCGCAGCGGCCGCGCTCGGGGTGACCTGGCCCGACGGTGCGGCGCCCGGTGACGTGCTGGCGACCTTGGACCGCGGCAACGGCAAGCATGTCGCCTTCATCGAGCACGCCGCGTCGCTGCTGCGCGGATCCGGTTACACCGTCTTCGACGGCGCACCGCCGGCTCAGCCGCTGCACGCCGGCATCGCCGCGCCGTACGCGCACGTCACCGCTCCGCTACGCCGGCTCGTGGACCGCTTCGGAACCGAAATCTGCCTTGCGGCAAAGGCGAATCAGCCCGTCCAGCAGTGGATTCGTGACACGCTGCCCCAGCTGCCCGAACTGATGGCGGGCGCCGACGCGCTGGCACACAAGGCCGATCGCGCGGTCGTCGACATGGCCGAGGCCTGGCTGCTGCAGGACCGTGTCGGGCAGCGGTTCCCGGCGACGGTGATCGACCTCGACGACAGGGGCGGCGCCACCATCGTGCTGGACGAGCCCGCCGTCCGCGCTCGCTGCAAGGGTGCGGGTCTGGTCATCGGCGCCAAGGTCACGGCCACACTCACCGAGGCGGATGTCAATACCCGCGTCGTCCGCCTCCAGACCGGCTGACTACCGCGCCTTCCCCCCCGGAATGGCTAGGATTCTGCGGCGAATCGTGGTCATTCCAGGGGGGAAGGCGAAGTTGATCAGTGGTACTCGTGCTCGGCGGCGGGGTACGTGCCGCCGCGGACCTCGTCGGCGTACTGGGTCGCCGCGTCACGCAACAGGCCGGCCACGTCGGCGAACTTCTTGACGAACTTGGCCGGCTTCGGGTTGAAGCCCGCGGCGTCCTGCCAGACGAGCACCTGCGCGTCGGTGACGGCGCCGGCGCCGATGCCGACGGTCGGGATGGTCAGCGTGCGGGTGACCTGCGCGGCCAGTTCGGACGGGACGACCTCGAGCACGACCGCGAACGCACCGGCGTGCTGCAGTGCCTTGGCGTCCAGCACGAGCTTGTGAGCAGCCTCGTCGCCGCGTCCCTGCACCCGGTACCCGCCGAGCGTGTTCACCGACTGCGGGGTCAGGCCGATGTGGGCCATGACCGGGATGCCGGCCGAGACCAGCGCCTCGACCTGCGGAGCGACGCGCGCGCCGCCTTCGAGCTTGACGGCCTGGGCGCCGCCCTCCTTCATGAAGCGGACCGCGGTCTCGAGGGCCTGCTGCGGCGAGGCCTGGTACGAGCCGAACGGCAGGTCGGCGACCACGAGGGCATGCGGGGCGCCGCGGACAACGCCGCGGACCAATGGGATCAGTTCGTCGGTCGTGACGGGGACGGTGGAGTCGTATCCGTAGACGACGTTCGCGGCTGAGTCGCCGACGAGCAGCACGGGGATGCCCGCCTCGTCGAAGACGCGCGCGGTGGAGTAGTCGTAGGCGGTCAGCATCGACCAGCGCTCGCCGCGCTCCTTGGCGGCCTGCAGGTCCTTGATGGTGACGCGGCGGTTGCGGGTCGAGCCGTACAGGCTCGGCTCGACGGAGGTGACAGCAGTCATTGCTGTGGTCCCTTCTCTCCTCCAGGCCGTCTCCGGTCCCGGGGCATGTCATCTGGACGCAACAATGATGCGACCGATACCCGCAAATGTCTCCAGTGCGTTACATCACTCTCAGCTGGGCTCACGCCACCGGCTGGTGATGGGGAGCCTGCGGTCCCGTCCGAACGCCTTGAAGCTGATCTTCGGGCCCGGCGGGTACTGCCGCCGCTTCCACTCCGCGCGGTCGACCAACTGCGCCAGTCGCCGGACCGTCGCCTCGTCGAAGCCCAGCGCGATGATCTCGGCGATGTCGTGGTCGCCGTCGACGTAGTGCGCCACGATCGCGTCCAGCAGCTCGTAGTCCGGGAGCGAGTCGGAGTCCAGCTGCCCCGGGCGCAGCTCGGCCGACGGCGGCTTGCTGATCGAGTTCTCGGGTATAGGGGGCACCTCACCTCGGGACCGGGCGTCCGCGTTGCGCCAGCGGGCCAGTCGGTAGACGAGCGTCTTCGGGACGTCCTTGATGGGGGAGAAGCCGCCGATGGACCCGGCGTCGTAGATCGTCGTGTACCCGACGGCCAGTTCGCTCTTGTTGCCCGTGGCGAGCACCAGGTGCCCCTCGGAGTTCGAGATCGCCATCAGCACGGTGCCGCGCACGCGGGCCTGGGCGTTCTCCTCCGGTACACCGACGAGCTTGAGGTTCTCGATGAACGGACGGACGAGCGGCTCGATCGCGACCTCGCGGTAGTTCGCCCCGATGCGCTCGGCCAGATCCGCCGCGTCCGACTTGGAGTGCTCGGTCGAGTAGATGCTGGGCATGGCGACGCCGTGGACGTTCCCGCCGCCGACCGCGTCCGCAGCGATGGCGGCCACGACCGCCGAGTCGATGCCGCCGGAGAGCCCGAGCGTGACGGACGTGAAGCCGTTCTTGCGGACGTAGTCGCGCAGGCCGACGACCAGCGCGCCCCAGACCTCCGCCTCGTCCGACAGCCGCTCGTACAGCACGGGCTCGGATGGCGGTCGAGTAGCGAGGGACGAGCGTGTCGAGACCCCCGTCTCGTGGCGCTCGACCGTCATCGGCAGCCCGTCCGGCACGTTGCGGGGGAGCGTCGGCACCACGGGCAGGTCGATCAGGTAGAGCCCCTCCTCGTACTGGGGGGCGCGCAGCAGCAGGGAACCGTCCGGCGCGACGACCATCGAGTCGCCGTCGAAGACCAGTTCGTCCTGACCGCCGACGGTGTTCACGTAGACGATCGGGGCGCCGGCCTGGGCCGCGCGGCGCTGCAGCAGCGGCAGCCGGACGTCGTCCTTGTTCCGCTCGTAGGGCGAACCGTTGATGCTCACCACCACGTCCGCACCGACGGCGCCCGCGACCGCGAAGGGCCCGCCGTCCTGCCAGAGGTCCTCGCAGATCGTCAGGGCAATGTCGACGCCAAGGTGCCGGACCGAGACGTACCGCGTGCCCGGGACGAAGTAGCGCCGTTCGTCGAACACTCCGTAGTTGGGCAGGTGATGCTTGAAGTAGGTCGCCACGACCTGCCCGCCGTGCAGGAAGGCGGCCGCGTTGCGGGGCCCTGCGCCTGCGGCGCCGTCGTCGTCCAGATAGCCGCACACGACCGCGAGGTCGCCCAGGCCGGCCGCGGCCAGGTCGGTGGCGAGGCGGGCCAGCGCGGCGCGGGACGCGCGCCGGAACGAGGCCCGCAGCACCAGGTCCTCGGGCGGGTAGCCGGTGATCGTCATCTCGGGCAGCAGCAGCAGGTCGGCGCCGCGCTCGGCCGCCTCGCGCGCGGCGGTGAGAGCGATCTGCGCGTTGCCGGCGAGGTCGCCGACGACGTAGTTGGTCTGGGCCAGGGCGATCCGGATGCTCACGAGCCGATTGTGGCGCACCTCCGAGCGCCGGCTGCGAGCAATACCGGCGCTGTCGGCGTTGCTGGGCAGACTGCAGGTCGCATCGTCACCGAATCGTGAGCCGGCGTGCAACGGATCGTCGTGGGCGTGCGTCAGAATGGTGTGGATGGTGCTAAGACGGGATTCGGTGGGGGTGTGATGGCTCGGCGCGTGACGCGGCGGTTGGCCGCGGTGGTGAGCGTGGCGGCCATCGGTCTGGCACTGGCAGGGTGCACCGCCGGCAGCGATGCCGCCGATCCGCCGTCGCAGCCGACCGGTACCTCCGTGAACGAGACGCTCCCGACCTCGGCTCCGGCGCCCTCGACCTCCGGCTCGAGCAGCCCGTCCGACCCGCCGAGCACGGCACCGCAGACGCCGTCCGCGACCGTGACCGTCGACCCCGAGCCCGCCAAGGGCGAGGTGATCAACCCGGCGACGCCGATCTCGGTCCAGGTGGCCGACGGCACGCTCACCGCTGTGAGGCTGACCAACGACTCGGGCAAGGCCGTGAAGGGTGAACTGGCCCCGGACAGCCACTCCTGGACGAGCACCGAGCCGCTGGGCTACAGCCGCACGTACACCCTCTCGGCAGTGGCGAAGAACGCCGACGGGGTCACCTCGACCAAGAAGGCGAAGTACACGACCGTCACGCCGTCGAACATGACGATGCCGTACTTCCAGTACACCGGCGGCTACAAGCTGCACGACGGCGACACCTACGGCGTGGGCATCGTCCCGGTCGTGCATTTCGACGAGCCGATCAGCGACAAGAAGGCGGCCGTCGCCACCCTGACGGTCACCACCACGCCGCACGTCGCCGGCTCCTGGTACTGGCCCGACGACCAGAACGCAGCCTTCCGTCCGAAGGAGTACTGGCCCGCCCACACGCAGGTGTCGATCGCGGCGAACGTCTACGGCAAGCAGGTCAGCCCCGGCCTCTACGGCCAGGCCGACGCCAAGATCTCCTTCAAGATCGGCGACAAGCACGTCACGATCGCCGAGGACAACGCCCCCAAGGTCAACAAGGTGAAGGTCTACTTCAACGACAAGCTCGTGAAGAAGTGGAACACCTCGATGGGCAAGCACCAGACCCAGACCTACGGCAACAAGACGATCTCCTTCTACACGATGGACGGCACCTACACCGTCATCGCGCACGAGAACCCCGCGCACATGACCTCGGCCAGCTACGGCATCCCCAAGGGTGCGCCCGGCAGCTATGACGAGCTCATCTACTGGGCCACCAAGATCAGCACCGACGGCATCTACCTGCACCAGCTCGACACGACCGTCTGGGCGCAGGACAACGGCTACGACGTCTCGCACGGCTGCCTGAACCTGCGTGGCGCGTACGCGAAGTGGTTCTACCAGCACTCACAGATCGGCGACGTCGTCGAGGTGCGCGGCACCAAGGGCGCCCCGAAGATCGAGTACTGGCAGGGTGGCGCCTGGTCCGTACCGTGGAAGACGTGGACCGCCGGAGGGTTCACCGTCGCCTGAGCCTGGCGAGTGGCTCACGGTAATGTCCCGGAAACCCGACTGCCCGAGGATGCCCGCGTGGATCGTCAACAGGAATTCGTGCTTCGGACGCTCGAGGAGCGGCAGATCCGGTTCGTCCGGCTCTGGTTCACGGACGTGCTCGGCACGCTGAAGTCCGTGGCCGTCGCGCCGGCCGAGCTGGACGGCGCGTTCGAGGAGGGCATCGGCTTCGACGGCTCCGCGATCGAGGGCTTCGCCCGTGCGTCCGAGAGCGACATGCTGGCCCGTCCCGACCCGTCGACGTTCCAGATCCTGCCCGAGCCGGACGGCTCGACCGCCGACTCGGCGCGCATGTTCTGCGACATCCTCACGCCCGACGGCGGCCCGTCCTGGGCCGACCCGCGGTACGTGCTTCGGCGCACCCTCTCCAAGGCGGCCGAGAGCGGCTTCACCTTCTACACGCATCCGGAGATCGAGTTCTTCCTGCTGAAGAACCGCCCGTCCGACGGCAGCGAGCCCGAGCCGATCGACAACGGCGGGTACTTCGACATGACCAGCCACGACAGCGCGCACGACTTCCGCCGCTCGGCGATCAGCGCGCTCGAGTCGCTGGGGATCTCGGTGGAGTTCAGCCATCACGAGGTCGCCCCCGGGCAGCAGGAGATCGACCTGCGCTACGCCGACGCGCTGTCGATGGCCGACAACATCATGACCTTCCGGCACGTGATCAAGGAGGTGGCGATCGCGCACGGCGCGCACGCCACCTTCATGCCCAAGCCGTTCCGGCACCGTCCCGGCAGCGGCATGCACACGCACCTGTCGCTGTTCGAGAACGACCGCAACGCCTTCCACGACCCGACCGACGAGCTGTTCCTGTCCAAGACGGCCAAGTCGTTCATCGCCGGCCTGCTCGTCCACGCTGCCGAGATCACCGCGGTCACCAACCAGTGGGTCAACTCGTACAAGCGCCTGTTCGGCTTCGCCGCCCGCGGCGAGCTCGTCGAGGCCCCGACCTACATCTGCTGGGGCCACGCCAACCGCTCGGCCCTCGTGCGCGTCCCGATGTACAAGCCCGGCAAGGCGAACTCGACCCGCGTCGAGGTCCGCTCGCCGGACTCGTCCTGTAACCCCTACCTCGCCTTCGCCGTCCTGCTCGCCGCAGGCCTGAAGGGCATCGAGGAGGGGTACGAGCTGCCGCCCGGCGCCGAGGACGACGTCTGGTCGCTGTCGGACAACGAGCGCCGCGCCCTGGGCTACAGCGAACTGCCGAACAACCTCTCCGAGGCGCTCAAGGTCATGGAGAAGAGCGAACTGGTCGCCGAGACACTGGGTGAGCACGTCTTCGACTTCTTCCTGCGCAACAAACGCGAGGAGTGGATCGAGTACCGCGCCGAGGTGAGCCCCTTCGAGCTGCGCCGCTACCTCCCCGCTCTCTGAGGTCCCAGCCGCCGACCGTCGTGCAGATGGTGCGCCGGAACGCGCCATCCGCGGGACGGATCAGGGACGCTGCCGCGGTCGGTATCGTCGCTCTGTGACCAACCCCCGCCTCCTCGTGATCCAGTTCGAGGACGCCGACCCGCCGGGCCGGCTGGGCGAGTGGCTTATTGCCGCCGGACTCGAGCTGGACGTGCGCCGGGCAGACCGGGAGGAGACGCCGGCGAGCCTGGACAGGTACGCCGGTCTGCTGGTGCTGGGCGGTTCGGTCGGGGCCTATGACGATGGAATCGCGCCGTACCTCGCCGGCGTGAAGGCGCTGCTACGTGAGGCCGTCTCCACCGAAGTGCCGACGCTCGGCGTCTGCCTCGGCGGGCAGTTGCTCGCCCAGGCCAACGGCGGCCGGGTCGAACCCAGCCCCGAGCAGGTCGAACTCGGCGCGAACCTGATCGCCAAGCGCACCACCGCCGCCACCGACCCGCTGTTCCGCGAGATGCCCATCGCGCCGGACGTCATCCAGTGGCACTACGACGCGATCGTCGCGCTGCCGCCGGGCGCGGTGCAGCTGGCCAGTTCGCCGGTCTGCGAGAACCAGGCGTTCCGCCTCGGCCGGCTCGCCTGGGGCCTGCAGTGCCACATCGAGACCACCCCGCAGATCGTCCGCACGTGGGCTGCACACGATCAGGCGCAACTGGACGAGTTCGAGGTCGACGTCGAGCGCCTGCTCGCCCGCGCCGACGCCGCACACGACGACATCGAGCAGGCCTGGCAGCCCTTCGCCGAGGCTTTCGCGCAGGTCGTCCGCGATCCGGCCGCAGTCGCTCCCTCCGGCACCGTCCCGACGTCTGTCGCCGCGCCGATCACCGACCCGGCCGCGATCCGCGCCGCCCTCGCCGCGGACATGACCCACGCGCGGGTGCTGCCCCTGCCGACCGTCCGCCCGCCCGATGCCTGAACGGCGCGCCGCACTTCGCCTGGCGCGTCTCGGCTTTCGCCGCGCGAACCGTGCCGCGGAACTGACCCTTGGCCAACTGGGCTGGTGGGACCCCGAACGCAACGCCCCGATCGATGACGAGGCGGCCGCGGTGATCGCCGCTCTGGGCCGCACCGCCGACCCCGACCGGGCACTCGAGGCGCTCGCGGGGATGCTCGAGCGGCCCGGCACCGAGGACCTCGAGATGACGCTGCGGCTCGGCTCGCAGCTGCGCGGGCGCCTGCTGCCACTGCTGGGCGCGTCGGTCGCCCTGGCCGACCATCTCGTCCAGCACCCCGAACACTGGCGCGGTCTGCTGGACGAGTACGACGGCGCCGGCCTGTCGGCCCGGCTGGCCGCCGCGGTCGGCGCCGACCCGTTCGACCCGGTCACCGGCTCCGGCGGTACTGCCGCGACCCGCGACCCGTCCGAGGCCGTGAGTGCCCTGCGTCTGGCCTACCGCGGTGAGCTGGTCGCCATCGCAGGCCGCGACCTGTCCGGGGAACGGGACCTGCAATGGGTCACCGAGTCGCTGGCGGACCTGGCCGACCGCATTCTGCAGGCGGCGCTGGCCATCGGCCGCGCGACGATCACCCCGTCCGTCCCGTTCCGGCTCGCCGTGATCGCGATGGGCAAGACGGGCGGACGCGAACTGAACTACGTCTCGGACGTCGACGTCGTGTTCGTGGCCGAGCCGGCCGATCCCGACCAGAGCGACCGAGCCCTGACCGCCGCCGCGCAACTGGCCGGCGAGATGATGAAGGTCTGCCGCTCCGTCGCGTGGGAGGTCGATGCCGCGCTGCGGCCCGAGGGCAAGGACGGCGCGCTCGTTCGGACCCTGGCCAGCCACGAGGCCTACTACACCCGCTGGGCCAGCACGTGGGAGTTCCAGGCGCTCTTCAAGGCCCGCGCGGCTGCCGGCGACCTGGAGCTCGGACGTCGTTACGAGCAGATCGTCGCCCCGTTCATCTGGACCGCGGCCGAGCGTGAGGAGTTCGTCGCCGACGTGCGCGCCATGCGCCGCCGCGTGATCGAGCACATCCCCGCCGCGCTGCTGTCCCGGGAGATCAAGCTCGGACCCGGCGGACTGCGCGACGTCGAGTTCGCCGTCCAGCTGCTGCAGCTCGTACACGGCCGCGGCGATGAGACCCTGCGGGTCAAGGGCACGCTGCCGGGGCTGGAGGCACTGCGGGCCGGCGGGTACGTGGGCCGCGACGACGCCGTCAGCCTCATCGACGCCTACGTCTTCCTGCGCTCGGCCGAGCACCGACTGCAGCTCAAGCGGCTGCGCCGCACCCACATCCTGCCCGAGGACCCGGACGAGCTGGAGTGGCTCGCCCGCACCCTCGGCTTCCGTCCCGACCACCGTGGCACCGCCCGCGAGGTGCTGGCCAGCGAGTGGGCGCTGCACACCCGCGAGGTGCGCAGACTGCACGAGAAACTCTTCTACCGGCCCCTGCTCGAAGCGGTCGCGCGCGTCCCGTCCGACCAGCTACGGCTGACGCCGGAGCAGGCCGGAGAGCGGCTCTCGGCCCTCGGCTTCTCCGACCCGGCGGTGGCGCTGCGGCACATCGAGTCGCTCACCACCGGGCTGACCCGCCGTGCCCAGCTGCAGCGCACCCTGCTGCCGGCGATGCTCTCGGACTTCGCCGACTCGCCCGACCCGGACCGCGGTCTGCTCGCCTATCGCCAGGTGTCCGACCAGCTGGGGGAGACCCCCTGGTACCTGCGGCTGCTGCGGGACGGGGGCGCCGCGGCATCCCGCTTCGCCTTCCTGCTCGGGACGAGCCGGTACGTCACCAGGCTGCTGCAGCGCGCGCCGGAGGCACTCGCCATGCTGGCGGACGACGAAGAGTTGGTGCCCCGTGGACCGGCGGAGGTGCTGGCGGCCATGCTGGACTCGGCGCAGCGGCAGGCGAATCCGGCCGATGCCGTCGCGGTGATCCGCGGGGTGCGGCGCGTGGAGTTGCTGCGTACCGCCTTCGCCGACCTGCTCGGGCTGATCGACACCGTGGCCGCCTGCGATGCGGTCAGCGCCACCACCGAGGCGACGCTCGCGGCCGTGCTGCACATCGCGACCGCCAAGGTCGCCCGGGACGCAGACCTCGACGCCGTGCCGGTGCGCTTCGCGATCATCGCCATGGGGCGCCTGGGCGGCGCCGAGGTCGGCTACGGCTCCGACGCCGACGTCATGTTCGTGTACGAGCCGGCCGACGTCGGCCAGGACGAGCACGCCACAGCCACCCTGGCCCGGACGATCGCCGAGACCGTCCGTTCCCTGCTGGCGAGCCCGTCGGCCAGCGACCCGCCGTTGGAGGTGGACGCCGACCTGCGCCCGGAGGGCCGTAACGGCCCGCTCGTCCGCACCCTGAACTCCTACGCGCAGTACTACGCACGCTGGTCCTCCCCGTGGGAGGCGCAGGCCCTGCTGCGCGCCCGGTTCTGCGCCGGCGATGCCGGCCTCGGAGCCCGCTTCATCGAGCTGATCGACTCGGTGCGGTACCCGGCACAGGGACTGGACCAGGACGACCTGCTGGAGATCCGCCGGGTCAAGGCGCGTGTCGACAGCGAACGGCTGCCCCGCGGCGCGGACCCCACCACCCACACGAAGCTGGGTCGCGGCGGACTGGCCGACATCGAGTGGACGGTCCAGTTGCTGCAGCTCGAGCACGGGCACGCGATGGCCGGCCTGCGTACGCCCCGCACCCTTGCGGCGATCGACGCCGCGCAGAAGGAGCAACTGCTCGACGCCGAGCAGGCCGAGGCGCTGCGTGCCGCCTGGACGCAGGCCACGAGGGTCCGCAACGCGCTGATGCTCGTGCGGGACAAGGCCGAGGACCAGCTGCCGCACCACGCCGGCCGGGGGAGCGCGCTCACCGCGATCGGACGGGCGTTGGGCTACGCGCCCGGATTCGACCCCGGACAGGTGGTGGACGACTACCGCCGCACCGCCCGCCACGCCCGTCGCGTGGTCGAGGAGATCTTCTACGGCCCCCTGGACGAGATGCCCTAGGAGCGGCTGAAGTCGATCGGCGGGTCGTAGGCGCCGTGACCGGAGAAGATCCGCTGCACCGCGAACCCACCGACCAGGACGACGGCGCCGCCGACCGCGTCCAGCACGAAATGGTTGGCCGTCCCGACGATGACGGTCACCGTCGCCACGGGGTACACCAGGCCGAGTACGCGCACCCACATCCGGCGGGCGCAGAGGAAGATCGAGATGCCGCACCAGAGCGCCCACGCCGTGTGCAGGCTGGGCATCGCGGCGAACTGGTTGGAGTGCTGCGCGACGTTGGGATCGGCCCATGAGCCCCAGGTGTGGAACGTGACGATGGTGTCGAGGTAGCCGTAGCCCGGCAGCAGCCGCGGCGGCGCCAGCGGATACAGGTAGAACCCGGCCAGGCCGATCAGGCTCGTGGCGACCAGGACCGTCCGCGCGCCGCGGTACAGCTCGGGGCGGCGCAGGTACAGCCAGATCATCACGGCGATCGTGATCACGAAGTGCAGCGTCGCGTAGTAGTAGTTCATGATCTGCGCCAGCCACTCGTGGTGACCGACGAACCGGTTCAGGCTCACCTCGAAGTCCAGGTGCAGCCACTCGGTCAGGTGCTGGATGCTGCGGCCGTGCCGCATGGCGATCGCTTCCTGCTCCGGGACGGCGTTACGGACCAGACCGTAGATCCAGTAGCCGAAGGCGATGATCGCGATCTCCTGCCACCACACCGGCCGGCGCCAGCGGAGCAGGAAGTTCGGCAGTACGCCGGTGAATCCCGAGGCGCCGACCCTGCGTCCGGTCGAGGCCTCCACGTCCACCATCCCTCGATTCTCTCACTCGGGCCCCCATCGCCCGAACCCGACACGTCTGTCAAGACACGCGCGGCGTGTTGACCGATTGTTACCGCAGTGTCACCATGGAGTGACTAGGCGGCCTGATGCCGCCGCACTACGCAGAAGAACCACCACGAGCCTTTCGCCGCCCGGCTCTGACCGCCGCGGCGCGCCACGACGAAGTGAAGGAACGCCCCATGGCCCGCGCCCTGATGGGATATATCGGTAACGGTAACGAGCAGGCCCTCACGCTTGAGGTGAACCGTCTGCGCAAGCGCCTACGTGAGCTCGAGACCGAGGTTGCCGAGCTCCGCGCGACGCACACCGAGATGGACCTCGAGCTGCACCGCATGACCGAAGAAGTAGGCACCGTTCTCGCCTGACCGTAGGGGGTAGGTTCTTCCCCTATGTACTTGAAGTCGCTGACGCTGCGGGGATTCAAGTCCTTCGCCTCGGCGACCACGCTGCGGTTCGAGCCGGGCATCACCGCAGTCGTCGGGCCGAACGGGTCCGGTAAATCCAACGTCGTCGACGCGATCGCCTGGGTACTCGGCGAACAGGGTGCCAAGGCGCTGCGCGGCGGCAAGATGGAAGACGTCATCTTC